>Ga0153922_1000958_pt1 | contig 10620 bp, 10 predicted proteins | sample TSNJ006MetaG_FD_104723 | JGI IMG/M metagenome (GOLD analysis project Ga0153922, IMG submission 104723) | Attine ant fungus gardens microbial communities from New Jersey, USA - TSNJ006 MetaG | ecosystem: Host-associated > Fungi > Mycelium > Unclassified | place: USA: New Jersey, Brendon T. Byrne...
ATATGATAAAGGTAAATAAATTTAAAAGAGGTGACGCAAACATGTATTTAATTATTGCAAATTTCTTTGCCACTCGTTGGTATACCTTTTTCCTATCCTTTTGTTACATTTTTTTGATGTTTGTCGTCACACATAAATTAAAACATCGTTGGATTTGGCGTTGGTATACCATAATAGAACAAATCGGTTTTATGCTATATTTTATTTTTGAATTGGGACGGCTTTTAACCATCCAAAGTACAACTAATTCAGCTATTATTTACCGCTTGTCTTTTGTCGTACAACTCTCATGGTACCTAGTTGCCCTACCTTTTTTGGGAATTTTACTATATCGTATCTTTACCCATGAATATTTTAAAACCTTACCCACATTCAAAAAACTATTCGTAGCTATTGTTTTAATAATCGTTAGTGGTGTTAGCCTCTATCTGGGCTCACTTGCATCCAGTATGTTATATTTTTCAATTTAATCTTGTAGAAAACCTCCATTCTTGCTATGCTTTAGAAAATAGCAAAGAGGAGGTTTTTTTATGACCAAATTATATATTGTTCGTCATGGTCAAAGCCAAGCCAACGCCAAAGGGATCTTACAGGGAAGTAAAATCGACACTCCCCTTACTACAAAAGGAATCGATCAAGCACGTGCTACTAAAGAAGCATTGGCTACCATTAATTTTTCAAAAGTAGTTGCAAGCCCCTTATTACGTGCAGCCCAAACTGCTAGTATCATTGCTGGTTTTGATAAAACGATTACCTTTGATCCACGACTTGTCGAATACGACTACGGTCACTGGGACGGAATGCTTGAAGCAGATGTTTGGTCGAAGTATCCACAATATTTTGATGCTAAACATAATTTATTGCCAAACTCATGGGAACAATCAGGTGGCGATAGCTATGATGAGGTCAAAGCTAAAATTGCTGAACTCTTTGCTGAACTCGTTAAAAAATATCCCAACGACTCTGTTTTAATTGTTTCCCACGGTTTTACCATTAAGTTAATGCTTGATTACGTTTTAGGTATTACTAACCTTGTTAACATGAATGAACCAATTAATGCAGCTGTTAGTTTAATTGAACTAACTGACAACAGTCAGACACTTGTCTATTTTAATCGTTAATAAAAAACACTAGGTTAATAAAAAATGTTTCATAATCGCCAAATGATCATGAAACATTTGCTAACCTAGTGTTTTTTTATGCTTGCTTAATTCCTGCTTTCTTCTACAAATATAACAAGGATAACATTGCCCCTAGAGTTACTAAGGCTAATATTAAAAGGTAAGCAGCAAATAAACCACTTCCAAAGGCTTGGGCAATGTAACCAAATAAAATTGGCAATAGTAACAAACCGCCCCCATATGAGAAGGCTAGTTGTAGCCCCATTACTGTTTGCGAAGCCTCTTTTCCAAAATGAACAGGCGTTAAAGCTAATAAATTAGGATATAATTGTCCGTTCCCAAAACCTAATAAAAACAGCGCAAATCCCGCCACCAATTTAGGTAATGGTAAAAATAAAATACCAATTGAAATTAGGGTTAAACACACACTTAGTTTAATCAGCGTCCAGCAACGCCAATAATTAGCAGCAATTCCACCAAAAAAACGACCTGAAGCCATACCAACATAATATAAAGTAATTAAGCCTGCGGCTAATTCAGGACTGAATTGTTTGGCGTTAACTAAATAAGTACTACCCCATGAACCAGTAGTAATCTCGATTGCAACGGATCCCATAAATACTAAGCAAGTTGCTAAAACTAAGGGCTTTTTCAATAGACTTAGTAAACTTGGCCGCTTAGTGTTTACTACTTCACTTTGCTTAACTTCAGGATGAACCCGTTGCCACAACGGAAAGGATAAAATGATAATTAAGGTAATTGCCGCTTGAATATAAAAGGCCCACCGATATCCCGCACGCCAGTTATTATGGTCTTGTAAGGCAAACGACATAATTGCCGGGCTTAATGATACCCCAATTCCATAAAAACAGTGGAGAAAATTCATTTGGCTAGGATGATAATGAAGCGCAACATAATTATTCAAGGCTGTATCAATCGCCCCTGCTCCTAAACCAAGCGGAATCCCCCACAAACATAGCCACCAAAGGTTAGGTGCATAGGCAAATCCCAGTAGCCCAACTGCAGTTAACGCTGTACTTAAAGCTGCAACTTTAGCAGTTTTTAACCGCGCAATAACTCTTGGTGCTAACAAGCTGGATAAAACTGTTAGTCCAGAAATTACGAAGGACACGTAATTAGCGCTGGCTAGGCTTACCCCAAATTCCTTATAGATTACCGGCCAGGCTGGTCCAAATAAGGAATCGGGAATTCCTAAACCAATAAAACCAATATAAATCGTCAATAATAGTAGAACCGCCATAATGACCTCACTTCTAAAGTTTTTCTTATTATTATTGTAACAATGCTTGCAGCGTTTGACAAAGCATCTTAGAAAACCTTAAAATTAGGATATTCAAATGTTTATCTTTATTTTTTCTCATAAAGGAGGATTTTTTATGAACCAAGTCGGCTATTATAACGGGACACTTGCTCCCCTTGATGAACTAATGATTCCTGCTACAGATCGGGCTCTTTATTTCGGTGACGGTTGCTACGATGCAACTACCTTCAAAAATAATGTTGCCTTTGCCCTTGAAGATCACCTTGATCGTTTTTACAATAGTTGTCGTCTCCTAGAAATCGACTTTCCTCTAAAGCGCGAACAATTGAAAGAAAAACTCTATCAAGTAATCGATGCTAATGAAGTCGATACCGGGCTTTTATATTGGCAAACTTCAAGAGGGAGTGGCCTTAGAAACCATCTTTTTCCAGAAGATAGTCAACCTAACCTCCTAATTTTCACAGCTCCTTATGGTTTAACTCCCTTTGACGCTGAGTTTAAATTAATTTCACGTGAAGATACACGTTTTCTTCACTGTAATATCAAAACGCTAAACCTACTCCCAAACGTAATTGCTAGCCAACGTGCCAAAGAAGCAGGTTGCCAAGAAGTTGTATTTCACCGAGGCGAACGCGTTACTGAATGTGGTCATTCCAACATCCTAATTTTAAAGGACGGTGTCTTACATTCAGCCCCACGGGACAATCTAATTTTGCCAGGTATCACCCTTAAACATCTATTGGAATTAGCTAAAGAAAATGGTATTCCTACCGTTGAAGCCCCCTTTACTATGGACGAGTTAAGAAATGCCGATGAAGTCATTGTCAGCTCCTCTTCTTGCCTGGGTATCAGAGCAGTTGAGCTTGACGGACAACCAGTTGGTGGCAAGGATTTAGCCACACTTAAAATTCTTCAAGAAGCTTATGCTAAAAAATATGAGGCTGCTGTAAAAGCACGCTGATATAAATTACTCGCTAAAAATAAAACATGTTGCTAATCACTGCCACAAACAAAGACTAGCAACATGTTTTTTATTAATTACAACAAATCCAGTTGTTCTGGCGGCATTTTCCCTAAACCCGTAAACTTCAAGCCCAGCATTTCTTTAAAAGCTAATGCATTAGGTGCCGCATCACCAGCAGAATTATTATTAAAGATAACTACTACCTCTTTTACTAATGGTTCGATGCCTAAGACTTGATTTTTTAGCCAAACTAATTCTTCTTCATTATATGAATATAAAGTTCTCTTACTCCGCCAATCAGTCCCTTGGCTAACCCAACCACGTGCATTACGTCCATGTAACCTAATAAAAGCTAGTTTAGGATTAGTAGCTGCTAGCACAAATGGAACTGAAGCTGCACTATTACTAGGTTCATCAGCAGCAACTAAGATATAACCGGTTTGTTTACAAAAATTAATTAGTGAAGTCTGTACACCAGGAGCATACCAAGACTGGTGCCGCAACTCTAGTGCAAGCGGTAAATCTGCTAGCAAACTTCTAAAGTAACGCAGATAAGCTACATTTTCCTTAGTAGCTGTAAACGTTGGTGGAAACTGAACCAATACTGCCTTTAATTGTTTAGCAAGCACCAATGGTTCAACACTTTTACGAAAATCATTAAAGGCTTGCTTTAGCTCTAAGCCAGCTAGTTGTTCACCAGGATGACGGGTCAAAACCTTAGGTACTTTGGGTATAAACGAAAAACTAGGCGGTACCTCAGCTAACCATTTTTCAACCGTTGTTTGTCTTGGCAAACCATAAAAAAATGTATCCACCTCTACTAAGGGCATATTAGCTGCATATTCTTCTAAAGTTACTGGTCGTTTTTCCTTGATAAAAATTTGGTGTTCACTCCAAGTAGTAAGCCCCAATTGAATCATCTTTAAACACCTCAAAATATTGACGAAAACGTTTCCTTATGCTATAAATATGGTAAGAATTAAACTTGCTCAGTAGTTCAGCGGTAGAATATCCGACTGTTAATCGGCAGGTCGCTGGTTCGAACCCAGCCTGAGCAGTCGATCCTTAATTAAAGTCAGTAACTGCTTTTTTCGGTTACTGGCTTTTTTATTTTACCTTACTTGCAAATTTTTTTCTAACATATAATCTGTCTGCGCATCATCGCCCATCATAAAGTGGTGTTGTGAGAAACGCTTAAAACCTAGTTTATTATAAAATTTTTGGGCTTGATAATTATGTTCCCATACACCCAGCCACAGCTTAGTCTTACCTAATTTTTGAGCAATTTCTTCAGCCTTTTGTATCAAAATACCACCTAACCCTTGCCCTTGAAACTTGGTTCTTAGATAAATTCTTTGCACTTCTAAATATTCATCAGCCATTGCTTCTGTTTGTGCTTTTCCCACATTTAACTTGAGGTAGCCAGCTACTTGATTATCTACCATTAAAAAGTAAAAATAACTTTCAGGGTTAGCTAATTCACTTTCCAACTGTTCTATTTTATAAGCTTCATCCATGTACTCATCCATTAATTCTCGTGGATTGTAAGCACCAAAAGTCGCTTCATAGGTTTCATAGCTAACAGTTTGCAAAGCTAACGCATCACTAGTATCTAGTTTTTTTAAAGTTACTTGCACTATCGTTCATCCTTTCTCACTTATCTTTTTAAAGCTTACCAAATGCTCTTTTTAATTGCAAAGGTATAAAAAAGACTCGCTAAATAGCGAGCCTTCTTTCATCGATAATTCGTCCTCAAAATCATCTATGTCATATTATAATAGAACGATTAGTCCTACTAACGCAGCAAAAACAACACTCATAACTAGATAGTGCGGTTTTACTACTTCTGCTTTAACAGCTTCAATCATCTTAGGTTTTTCAAACACTACCTTCAGCTTATTCCCGTCTTCGCTTACGGTAGGTGCTTTGTATTCTTGTTTTTCATTAAGGGCAACCGGACGATAATTATTTCCCTTACCATACATCACCGAAGCAATCTTATAACCTTTAGCGGCTGTAATCTTGTAATCTTCAGCCCCTCGGCCTTGAATTTTAGTTGACTTATCGTAAGTCACCCCATTAACTTCGACAGCACCTTGACCTTCAATATCAAGTGCCACGGTATATTTTTCAGGTACCACCGCTGTGATCGTTACAGACGAACTAACGGTTTCCCCAGCCCATGCTTTATGCATCGGCATATACAAGAGTACCGCAAAACATGCAATGGTAAGTATCTTTAAGAATCGTTTTAAAGTCATTGCCCCTAAGCCCCTTTTCTTGAAGAGTTATCTGCACGGATTTATTAGTTTTTATTGCTTAAAGTAGCAGTGAAGGTAATTGACCCAGTATATTGACCAGCATGTGCCACTTGCCAATCAGCTTTACTAATTCTTACGTGAACAGGTGTAGCTAGGTGGTCCTTAATACTTTGAGCGTCGTAAGTTAAATTTGATAATTCGTTACCAGACCCATCAGTTACTGTGTATGGCAAAGTAGCATCTTTATCGTTTTTGTTAACAAAAGCTTCATGTGAAACTGTAACATTAACACTTTGTTGTGGAGTTAAGTTACCATAAACGCTGAAGTTACCGATATTTGAATCTTCAATACCATAAACAATTGCTGCAGTTGCTGGAATGCTCATTGTAAAGCTTGAGTTAATATTAGAAGTAACAAGTGTTGAATTTACGCTACCTTTTGCATTGTCTTCATTAATTGTTGTTGTATTTACCTTATCATCAGCCAAAGCTGGAGTTGCCATACCTAAAACTACTAAAAATCCTAATAAACCTGTAATAACCTTGTTCTTCATTTTAATTCTAAAAATCTCCTTTAAATTATATCATACTTATATATACAAGTGTCTCCACTTTTAAAACATCAATTATCAATAAATTTCTACTCTACTACATTTAGCGTAAAGTTAATTTGTGAACCATTAAGCGGTACGAGTTTCTTACTCAATGCAAAACACTCATAGCGCAAAACACAATCTTTATAAGTTCCCTCCTTCAAAGTTTGATTTAAACTTAGGTCATAAATAGCTTTACCTGGTTCAATCATCTGACTTTGCCATATCTTAGTCCCGTCTGGAAGATAAATCGATAAGCGGAAATAACATTTATTTCCCTTTGGATTATAAAGGTTGACCTTTTGCTCTTTGGTATTAGCCTTCATGTTTATTGCTGAATACCCCGGAATTTGAATCGATCCTGCCTTTTTTGACTTTTTTCCTCGTTGATTTTGAGCAGAGGCGTCAATATTAACAGTTGGTCGATCACCAAACCAGTTGTTCCAGTTTAAACCAATATAAATTCCTCCAAATAATAACAATAGTAATAATAAAAGTAGTAGCCACTTCTTTTTCTTATTGTTCTTTTCGGATTCTTCAGGCCCCTTTTGTGGTTCCTTTACTTCCATTATTTGTTACCTTCCTTGTTGTAAGTTATTTTAAAATCAATTTTCCCAGTATAAAAACCAGCCGGAGTTATTGGATTATCTTCCTTGTTTGCACGTGGATCCGTAAAACTTAAGGTAGTCTTTTGGTAATAGTTTTCATTATCGTAATCGACAACTTTAATTTCATCACTATCACCATTATCCTTTTCAACCCCATTTAATAATACCCTTGTTTTTAACTTTTGATAGGTAGGGTCATTTTGTCTAGTTAGCGTAACCTTGCCATGACTAACTCCACCAATAATAGAAATTTTAACCGAGTCGCTATTTCCAATATTAAATGTAGTTGGATCAACACCAACTTCACCCACATCAGTCCCAGTCTTCAAGGTGGCAGGAACTAAGAATTGATAAGTCGCCTTATCCGTTTCAGTCCTTACCTGACCTATTGCTGACGGAGGATAGCTATCTTTACCGATATACCTTGCAAAAACAGTATAAGCAGTCTCTGCTTCAAGTCCACTAATTGTCGAGCTAGTTTTTTGCTCAGTCAACTCCTTAGGCGAAAGGGCATATTCAGCTTGACCGTATTTTTCTTGCTGTACCAAATCTGCCACTTTTAAAGAATTAGCATTTTTATCTGCAATCGTCACCGTTGGAGCCTTCATAACTTTAATGACTTTTTCAGTTGGAGCATACTCATCATTACCTGTATAGCTAACATGAATTTGATAAATCTCTCCTTCTTTTAAATCTAAACCACTAAAGTTACTATCATTTTGCTTTTGCCCATTTTTAATGGTCTTCCCTTGATTATCTGTTATTTCATAATTTACGTTACCATAATTAGTATCGGGATTGTTTTTCACTGAAAAACTATCAGTAGTACCATAAATATTATCAACATTAACCTTAGGTTCAGCCGTCTTTTTAGTTTTGACAGTTACACTTGTTTCAGCAGAAGCCAAATAATTATCATTACCCTTATACCTAACAGAAATTGTATATTCGGTATCCGGTGTTAATCCTGCAAATTCAGGTGATGTTTGCCAAGTTCGGATTACTTTTCCATCACTATCTTTTAATTCATATTCAACCTGACCGTATTTTTCAGTTTCAAATTGCTTTGTAACTTTCAAAGTCGTATCAGTTCGCTTAATATCATCTTTCGAAAACTCAGGCTTAATTGCTTCCTTAGTTGTTTTAACAGTTACTGAAACTTCATCAGAAGCAACGTAATTATCATTACCTTGGTACTGTACCACCACCTGATAATCAGTTCCTGGAGTTAAACCATTAAACTTAGGTGATGTTTGCCAAGCTTTGACAACCTGCCCTTGTGTATCCTTAAGTTCATAACGAATAGGTCCATATTTTTCAGTTTCAAATTGCTTTGTAACTTCTAAACTAGTACTAGATTTTCTGATATCATTTTCGGTTAGTTCAAACTTAGGAATCAAATCCTTCGTCCTTACTTTGACAACTGTCGCATCTGAAGGTAAATAATTGCTATTTCCTTCATATCTAACCGCTATCTGATAGTCTGTACCCGGTGTTAAACCAGTAAATTCCGGTGATGTTTGCCAACCCTTATCAAAAAGATGACCGTCTTTATCTAACAGTTCATATCGAACTTCACCATATTTACTAGTATCAAAATGCTTTGTAACCCTTAAACTTTTCTCAGTTCGGTCGATATCCTTATAGGAAAGGTCTGGCATTTCAGCATTTGGCTTTTCAAGGTCGCCCTTATTCCCACTAAATCCAGGGCGACTTTTTATTAAGTTATAATGCCAACCTTCTTTAACCTGCATCCACCCAACTGTTGAAGCATTACTTAACTCTTTGGTAACTTGACCATTTTCGATTTGCCATTTGCTTCTCCTGATCGCATTACCACCAATTACTCCAAATTGATCGAGGTAATAAAAATTGTGCACATTTCCTTCGCGGTTATTTGGGTCATTTTCATAAGGGATATTAGTTAGACGCCCCGCATAAAAAACATTTTCTATAGTTCCATCATTACGTTCAAATGAATTAGCTGACGCACCATATACTAATTTTCCCATTCCAAAGAAGGTCCATTCTATACGCACTTCACCTGTAATATCAAGAATGATTGCACAGTCCCGAATCACACCCGATTTTTCGTTATAGGAAACAAAATCACTTTCAGCCCCAAAAACTTGGCCTGAAATTTCCAGGTGCTTAACAGTCCCAGCGTTGCGATAAATAAAGGAAGCTCCCCTCATTTCTGAGTGAAATTTGTAAATGGATTTCCCATTTCCGTCAAAAGTCCCACGATAGGTCTTTCCAGAATCTGGTGAGGCAATCGGCTTAAAATTACAATACCCAGCATCAATATTATTATCTAAAATAGCATCAATATTTTCTTGACCTTGATTAACGTAGTTAGAAAAATTGACTAATTCAGAATAATTGGTAATATGGTCTAGCACTTGAAAGTCTTTAGTCCATTGAAAATCGTAACTACCATTATTAACATTGATAAAGCAAGCATCTTCACCTTCGATTTTACCGATAAATGCGCCGGTCACAATGCCACCATTACTTTGCGCAAAAGAAGCACCTTCACCTTTAATATCAAGCTTATCAAACTTAAGGTTAGCTAAATTTCCATTATTATTATAAGTAAAGTGCGGATGATTCCCGGCAATTTTGATATTGAATGAAACTGTATCCATATTACCGTTATTATCCTTGATAAACTCGGCTTCTGAATTAGCTCCATCTAACCTAACATTGATAAACTTTGACTGTACTAAGTTACCCGAATTGGTCTTAATGAAAGTCACACAATCACCATTAAAAGTAACAGCTGTAAAATTAGCAGCCGTAATATTGCCACTATTCGTTTCAATAAAATCAACTTGAGAACCAGTAGCTTTTAAGTTATCAACTGTAACATTAGATAAATCAGCAGCATTATTATGAATAATACTTTCCGCTTCACCGGTCATAACTACATTTGATAATGTCAGTTTATTTAATAAACCACTATTTCTATCCAGTAGATAAGCCCGCATTCCACTCAAAGTAAGATCTTGAAATTTCACATTATCCCAATTTCCACTGTTATTTCGAATGAAATAATGATCATTCCCCTTAATATTAAGACCAGCAAAAGTTACATTTTTAAAGGAACCCGAGTTATCATCAATAAAGCTAGAGGAGGAGCTATTATCGTAACTTAGGTTGCTAATCGTGTGACCGCATCCTTCAAAAGTTCCTTTAAATTCTTTAATGCTTGCAACCTTTCTACCAGTCAAATCTAAATTGCTATTTAAGTAGACATTGCGTGTAGCATCATATTTTCCACTAGCAATTCCTTTAGTCCAATTAACAAAATCAGATGCGCTAGTGATTTGATAACTGCTATCATCGTTACTAAGTTTAAGTTCACCAATGCCTTGTAAAAAATCATTACCATCAAGGCTACTTACACTAACTGTTTGACTAGACGTACTTGTATTTGCTGTGCTTTGATCCTCACTAATTTTTGATGAACCAGTCGTAGCGGTTGAAGAAGAGCTGGCAACTGTTGTTGTTTTAGTTGCTTGATTTTGACTACTTGTGGCTATACTACTTGTTTGGGTCGTAGCTGCATATACAAGGGAATTTGAGTTAGAGAGCGCCAGAAGACTCACGCATAAAGCTGTGATGGTTTTATTCTTTTTCATCTGTTACTCTGCTACCCCCTTATCTTTTAACGTCTTTAGTGACTAACAACATGTAAAGAAGTTCTGACACGGTGTATCTTGAGGACTTTTCGTATACAGTAACTCACGTTTTCACATTTCGCCACTTTCTTGTTATGTATTTGTATA
>Ga0153922_1000960_pt1 | contig 10599 bp, 11 predicted proteins | sample TSNJ006MetaG_FD_104723 | JGI IMG/M metagenome (GOLD analysis project Ga0153922, IMG submission 104723) | Attine ant fungus gardens microbial communities from New Jersey, USA - TSNJ006 MetaG | ecosystem: Host-associated > Fungi > Mycelium > Unclassified | place: USA: New Jersey, Brendon T. Byrne...
TCTGGACGACTGAGATGACATGGCTCGTGAGAAAATGTCACCACTGGTGAGACTCCACAACACCACCACCACCCTCCTTGCGCTGATTCGCCTCGTACTCAGCGTCAAAGATCCGGTCATCGGCCGGCGGCTGCCTGGTCGCGTCATAGGCGCGGCGCCTAGTTGGCGTGCGCGCTTGAATTCTTCAGCCGTTGGCGACAGGTCGGTGTCCGCAAACGGCTCCCCATACCGAGGTCCTGGATGTGGAATCGGGACACCTCTGGCGATGGCACGGCTGACCATCAAGATCAGGCCCCGTACCCACCGTTGTCCTGTCCATTGATTCCATTGATCGCTAGCTCGGCTTTGCTAAAACGAATGACGGCAGCAAGTCGCCGTCACGCCACTGTTCTGGCCATGAGACCGACGGGAGCGTAGCGACACATCGCGGGTCGCTGGCAACGGCGGTAGCGACGCTATCGCGGAACTTTCCCGTTTTCCCGAAGCCACCCTTTGCGCGCGGCCCCGTGCCACTTCCAGGACGCGGGGACATAGGGCCAGACGGCCCGGACAGTCGCGCGCAGCGACCGATAGGCCAGTGCATCGCTTCTCGTCCAAGCGATCTTGAACCGGTCCCGCACGCCGGCAGGTAGACCACCGAAGATGACAAGGCGCATGGGAGGCGCCAGCATCGCCCGTACCGGCCCTGCCGGAAGCACCAGATCAGCCCAGGGCTTGAGCCCAGGCGATACAGGGAAATACGGCGACGACGTCATATCCGGAACGGCGCGGCGGTTGATGAAACTGATGAGGTAATCCGATGCGGGATTGGGCTCAAGAGCCTCCTCGCAGTAGCGGTTGAACTCCGCATTGAAAGCTGCGCAGTCGCGCGGCATCACGGTCTCAGTCATGCCGTAGCGGCGATACCACCGGCAGCCTTCGAGGTAGAGCAACTCGCGTTCGGCATCGGTGAGCTGGTGTCGATCCCAATACTCGGCGACCCGATCAACCATTCGTTGAAACGTGGCGTGCGCCCACCAGAACGTCTGCGGATCAAGCGCGTGGTATCTGGCGCCGTTGGGCATCACGCCCTTGATTTGCCTGTGGTAATCGCGAACGTGGATTCCGGTCGCGTGGGCTTGCGGGCCGTTGTAGACGGTGCCAAGGATTCCCGGCAACGAGCGAAACACCCGGTCGACGGGGTCATCAAAGAAGTTCGAGTGATCGATGAGGGCATGGCCAATTGCAGGGTGCATGGTCTGCAACAACCCGGCGGTGCCGCCCTCGAAGGCAATTCGCATATCGCCGGCCCAACGCCACAGCAGCGAGTCCGGGCCGAGATCTGGATCGACCGAAGTGTCAGCGGGGGCTTGGGGTTTCATCGTCGCTATACCGTCCGTGAGGTTACACTCGCTGACCGCGGTGCCTCCTGCTGCCTTGCAATCAGATGGTCAGACGCACCCTTGGCGGCGTCCACTTCGCGTTTGATGGGAAAGGCCGCCATTACGCTATTCCGATCGCGTCCGGCGTTTGCCCCGCCCGACGCCGCACAGGACGCCGGTCAGCTCCGCCGGCTGGTGCCCGTCGATCGGGCCGACCCGAGAGTCGAGCTCCTCGAGCAGCGGCGCACCGACCTCGTGACAGGTCTTCGAGGCGGCAGCCGGTGTCATGCAACCCTGCTCACGCGCGCAGCAGAATGGCCAATGGTGGCCTCGCCGTTGCCAATCATGGTGTGCAGCCAGGCTTCCTGCTCGCGCTGGCCGCGGTCCGCCGCACGGTCCATCCCGCCGGGTAGGGTCAGGGCGGCGACGCTGCGGGCGAGGTTGATCGGTATCCGCAGCAGCGGATACCACGGGGGCATGTAGGCCGGCAGGCCCAGGGCGCGCATCGCGCGGGGCCCCAGGAAGCCGCTGGTCAACGACAGGTGCTGGGCGTGTGCGAGGCGTCGGCGCAGGCCCGGCATGTTGCGGTAGTGCCAGGCGAGCGGGTCGTCGGCCATCGGGACCGCCAGCTGCTTGGTGGACTCGTCGGGGTTCGAGAGCGCGGCGAGCGTGTGGTACAGCACGCGTATGCCGTCGCGGAAATTGTGAGGCAGCCACTCGTCATGCACAGCGATCAGCCAGCCCACGTAGCGGGTCAGGTGCGCGATGGCGTCGAAATCCCTCGGCCGGGCGAGGATTCCCATCCCGACCGCGCCCGCAGTCGGGGCGATCAGCGCGCCGACAAGGGTAGCGGCCATATCGGTCTGGTTGACCGGCACACCCCATTCGTCGCTGCGCCAGTCCGGCATCGCCGCCACGTGCCGACGCACGAACGCGTGGATCAGCCGCACCCGGATAGTGGACCGGTAACCGACACCGAGCGAGTCCAGGCCATCTTTGGAGATGACATCCATCGCCCACTGCATCGTCTCGGCGAAGCGCCTGTTCGAGCCCTTCTCGAGCGCGCCCGTCCGCAGCAGCGTCTTGTTGAAACCGGAGAAGAGGTACCCGCCCAACAGTGACACGTCACGGGCGATGTACATGCCGTCCGCGCCGCCCCTTCGCAGCGCCCGGGCTCCCCTGCTCAGCTTGTCCCGGTCGACCCAATCCGGAATCGTCTCGATCCGAAGGAAGAACTCACGCAACGGTTCCGGCGCCTCAGGGACGTTGGCGATGCCTTCGGCGAGCGCACGATCGAACAACAGCCGCGTCTCGTCCATCCCGGCGGAGGCCATCCAGTCGACCAAACTGTCCATCGGCTCGTCACCGACGCTCAGCCGCTCGCCCAGCCTGCGCCACTGCTCGGGCGTTGGTTCGCGCAAGCCGAACAACGCTGCGAATAACCGAAGGGCAGCCGGAACTGCGCGCGGCTGGGCGGGATGGCGAGCCGGAATGGGCAGGTTCATCGCCGCTCTCCTTTGAGCCGTCGAATTGGACAACGCATGTGGTCAGAATTTAGGGCTCCGGGTATGGTGCTGTCAATGAAGCGCGCGGAAGTGATGCGTGACTACGGCGGCATCAGCGCCGCGGATCGTCGCGCCGAACGCCGCCGCAAGTTACTTACTGCCGGGCGGCAGATCTGGGGCGAATCGGGCATCGTCGAAGTGACCGTCCGCGGCGTATGTAGTGCGGCAGGGCTCATTCCGCGTTACTTCTACGAGCAGTTCCCCAATCGCGAAGCGCTGCTGTTCGCCGTCGCCGACGACGTCCGAGACGAACTGCTTGAAGCGCTGGTCGCCGCCGGCGTCGGCGCCCCCGGCAGCATCACCGACAAATTGCGCTCAGCGCTGACCGCCTTCCTCAACCTCATCGCCGCCGACCCCTATGTCCACCGCATCGCCACCGGCGACGTGACCAGCGTTGCGGGCCTGGCCGAACACCGCACACACATCCTCGACCTGATCACCGACCGGGTGATTCAGTACGCCCCGGACGTCCTCGACGCCGACACACTGAATCCAACCGCCTTGCGACGCAGCGTCATGTTCATGGTCGGCGGTGTCAACCAAATCATCGAAACCTGGTTGGACGACCCGAAGGAAACGATTGCGGAACTGGCGGCCGTCAGCGCCGACCTTTGCGTGGCGGTGATCCGCGGCCTCACCCATACGCACGAACAGCTGACACCGTAACCAGTAGGTCGGCCGCGACGATCACGAAGGCGCGCCGATCGTGCAGGTGAATTGAACTAGAAGACGGCGACGTCGTCATCATCTTCCGCCGCTTCCGCCGCGAAGATTGACTGGAATCGCCTGCCTCCGCGGCGATCTCCGGCCGGCGCCTGGCCACATAGTCGCGCACCGACGAGTACGACACGTCGAGCTGATGCTCATCAACCAGCCGGGCCAACACCCGCCGCGCGGTGTGACGTTGCTTGCGGGGCGCATCCAGGTCCTCGCGCACGGTCACCTCGGCGATCTCGGCTGGTTCCTCGACGCCCTGGGCTTCACCACCCTCAACCGCACCGCCCTGAACAACAACGTTGGTGGCGCGTCACGATGAGCAGCGAGCGGCCCGGGGGCTTGTTCGATCGAGTCCCGGCTTGGCACCGGAGCTAATCGGCCCGGCTCGGTAGCATGCAGCGCATGTCCATCAAACTTGAGAATGTCGGCATCGCCGTTCGCGACCTCGAAGCGACGATCTCCTTTTTCACCGACCTCGGTCTCACGGTCGTCGGCCGTGACACGGTCAGTGGTGAGTGGACCGACACTGCCGTCGGCCTTGCTGGCAACCACGCCAACATTGCGATGCTCCAGACGCCAGACGGTCACGGTCGCCTTGAGCTCTTCGAGTACATCCACCCCAAAGCGATCGAGTCGAAGCCCACTCGTCCCAACGAGATCGGCATGCACCGCGTCGCCTTCTCGGTCGACGACATCGACAAAGCCCTTGAGATAGCCGCGAGGCACGGATGCCGTCCGCTTCGCGGCGTGGCGACCTATGCGGACGTCTACAAGCTCGCCTACGTCCGCGGTCCCAGCGGCATCATCGTGATGCTCGCCGAGGTGCTGAAGAAGAGCTGACGGCCGATCGGCCCAATTAGGATGTGTTGCAAATCTCGTCAGGGCTGTAAGCCTGTCTTGTAGGACATCACCTACCGCGCCGTCGTCGTCCTCAAACGCCGTGATCGCCTGGCCCCGACCATCGTCAGACACGCTCTAGGGGGCGATCGTGTTCACCCCAAAGAAGCCTGTCACCTTCTGTGGGTAGCGCAGCATCACGATGAACGCCACCGGGCCGCCCCAGTCATGGGCAACGAGCCGCACCGGCCCGACGCCCAGCCGATCCATGGGCGCGCCGAACTCCACCCCGCGCCGCGCAGATCGGGGCACCCACAACGGGCGGCGATCACGGTGACCGTGTCGTCGGTCTCCTCGAGCTGGCGACGGGCCGCCTCGGTGCGGACCCGCTCGACGTACGCCCCGGGCGCCTCGCCGACCTTGTCGGTGAACATCCGCGTGAAGTGACGCGGGCTCATCGACGCTCGGCGCGCCAACTCAGGAATGCTGTGTGCGCCGGCGGGTTCAGCGTCGATAGCCTCCTGCACATCCCGAATCGGTGCACGCCTGGCCCGCGGCATCCACACCGGTGCGGCGAACTGTGTCTGCCCCCCGGGCCGTCGCAGGTACAGCACCAGCCAGCGGGCCACGGTCTGCGCGACCTCAGTGCCGTAGTCGTCCTCGACCAGTGCCAACGCCAGGTCGATGCCGGTGGTGGCGGGTTCGCCGTTGCGCGAGACGACGCGAACGTCGTAGCCGTCGTCGGCGCGGCCCATTCCCTGCAGGCACAGGGTCGAGCTGGTGACCACCCACCAATAGACGCAACATCTGGCACGTCGTGATGGTGCGAAATCGGCGTGTTTCCTTCTGCAGTGGAGCGCCAGATACCCACCGCAATTCGTCTTGTTACCGGTATTGGAACTAGAGTTCGGCGAGGAACCGCAGGAGCGCTTCGCTCGTCTCCGTCGGTTTTTCCTGCTGTACCCAGTGCCCGCAGTCGTCGAGGATAACGGCCCCACGTAGGTCGGAGAGGTACTCGCCCGCTCGGGCGAGGGCGTCGAGACCCCATAGCGTGGCAACGTCGCGGCTGCCACCGATGAACAACGTCGGCACTGCCACCGGCCGCCCTTCGTAGGGTGCAAGCAATTCCCAATCGAGGTCCAGGCAGCGGTAGTAGTTCAAAGCGCCAGTGAGGCCAGTGTATTCGAGCTCCGCGGCGAAGATGTCGATATCTTCGTCAGTCAACCACGCCGGCATATGCTCGGGAATTGCAAAGCCATCTCGCATGCGCCGACCGCGCCGAATACACGCGGGTGAAGCCTGGGTCATGGCCAGAACCTGTTCAGGCTTGCTGAGATCCATCGCGGCGAGGTCCGAAGGAGGTGGCGGCGATGCCGAGAAACTGTAATAGATGCCCAACAGCCATTCACGCAAATTCTCTTCAGCCTCGGCTTCCACCGCTCCGGGTATCCCAAATAGCTCCTGATAGAACAGGACATCGGGATCCCCGCCAGCCATGTAGCGGTGCACAACGCTGGGCCGCAGGTCGCCGAATGTGCTGATGGTCGGCAGGGAGACGACCGCTCGGCCGCCGAAGGGCACGCTCAACCCTACCGCGGCCCGAAATACATCCGGTCGGGTCCATGCCGAAGTCCATGCCACCGGTGCCCCCCAATCATGGCCGACGATCACCGCATTCGTTGCACCGAGTGCTTCGACGACCCCGACGCAGTCGGCCACGAGTGCGGGTAAGCGGTATTCATCCACGCGTTCCGGATCGGCTGAACGACCGTAGCCGCGCATGTCGAGGGCCGCCACACGGTAGCCCGCGTCGGCCAACGCTTGGATCTGGTGGCGCCACGAGTACCAGGACTCAGGGAATCCGTGGCACAACAGCACTAGTGGCCCCTGACCGGCCTCCACGAGATGGATTCGGGCTCCCCCCGCATTGACGACACGGCTGTGCCATCCGTTGCGCTCGGCAAATGCACCTGCTGTCGTCCGTGTAAGGCCTTGTTGCATAGCGAATCTCCTTTGGTTTTCGGCACCTCGACCTGTGGGATCGATACGTCCATGTGGTAACCGGCGCGGCGAACTGTGTCTGCCCGCCGGGCCGTCGCAGGTAGAGCACCAGCCAGCGGGCCACGGTCTGCGCGACCTTGGTGCCGTAGTGGTCCTCGACCAGTGCCAACGCCAGGTCGATGCCCGCGGTAACGCCTGCGGCCGTACACACCCGGTCGGAGCTGCGGACGAAGATCGGCTCTGGATCGACCGTGATCTTTGGGAATTCGCGCGCCATCTGCCCCGCGAACGCCCAGTGCGTTGTCGCGATGCAGCCGTCGAGCAGCCCGGCCTGCGCGGCCAGGAACGCGCCGGTGCAGACGCTCACGACGCGGCGTGCGTTCTCGGCGGCGATCTGAATCCACCCGATGACGTCCGGGTTCTGCCGCGCCGCGTCCGTTCCGAACCCGCCCGGCAAGACGATGGTGTCGACGGGACCGCGTGGGTCCGGCAGCGGTTCAGCGACCAGCGCCAGGCCGGTGCCGGTGGTGGCGGGCTCGCCGTTGCGCGACACGACGCGCACGTCGTAGCCGTCGTCGGCGCGGCCCATTCCCTGCAGGCAGAGGGTCGAGCTGGTGAACACCTCCGACGGGCCCACCAGGTCGAGGGCCTGGACGCCCGCAAAGCCGAGGATCAGCACGGATCGAACCATGAAACCCAGTGTTGGCGACCACGGCCGTGGCGTCCACGCCGCGACACCCACACATTAGGACATCACCTCACACAGCAGATCCGCCCCACACAAGTGGTGGCAGCAGACGACGTCAGGCACAAGGAACACCGGTGTAGCGTCTCAAATCCCGTGTCACATCGCGGCCTTCTGACCTGCGACGATGCGAGTCGTCTCACGCAATGTCATCGAGCACTCGTCTCAAACTCATGTCATTTTTTCAGAACGCCGCCACCCGTCCGTGGGGAGACATACACAGTCGCTGCGGGACCCGGACAAACCCGGTCAGAATGTTCCGTCACGTGACGGCTATCCCTGAGGTAGGTCCCTCATAGTCCCGTCTCGGTGAGAGATGAATGGTCCAGCAGCACCGGCACCGTTACCAGCTACTGGCGAGTTACGCTATGTCTGCGGCCTGGCAACGAGGATGCCGTGGAACAGAGAGTTGTGGAGTGCATGTTCTCTTCGATCCATCAGCTTTCCAACGCCTTCGCGCATCCCGCGAGGATCGCCCGGAAGCTTGAGCGGAATAGCGGCGAAGTCACGGCTTCGGTCATCTTGCCGCCAGCGCGCGTGGGAATGGTGTAGGCGCTTACCCAGTCGACGTGGGTGCCGCCGCCTGACGGAGTGAACGTCAAGGTACCGCCATCATGCTCGGCGGGCGGGAAGGAGCGGACGACGAGGTAGGAGTAGCTCCGCGGCGCGTCATAAGCCGTGATCTCTTCGCGGAGCCACGCTCCCAGCATTATGATCTCGCGAGTCGCGCCGACGTTGGGACCCGAGAAGCCATTCGCCCAACCGGCTCTGAGAAACAAAGGAGCCGAGGTCAGGTTGGCCGGGTCGGTCAGCCAATCAAATACCTGTTCCGGCGATGCGGCGATCGTGCGCTGCACCTGAAGCTGGACCATGAGGACTCCCACATCTGTGGTCTGCATGCACCTGCGAGAATGCTAGACGCCGCGCCATCTCACGGCGGATAACTCGCAGATTCTGAGCGCACCGAAGCGCGGCCAAGCCCCGACTCGCCATAAGAACATGCCTGAAACCGGCTACCGGCCCAACGCCTCGGCATAGCCCTTGAGCTGCCCCAGACTCCGCACGATATTGCGCTGGTTGTGGGCGTCGCGGTCGGCGACCCCAGCCATGGCGAGACCGGCCAGCCACGACAGCGGCAACGGGCACAGCCGCGCGGTGCGCTCCGTCACATAGCAGCCGCTGTCAGTTGGCGTGATTTCGTAGCGCCAGCACGCCGTAGGAATCACGTAGTGCACCCGAAACTCGAACATCCGGTCAGGCTCGGCAGCGGTGACCGAGCACACCGTCGACCAGCGATGCCAGCCGTTGCGGTTGCGGCCGCGGAACCGGGCGCCCACGCTCGGGCCGGTCGCAGCGCCGATCCATTCCGCACTCATGGTTTCGGCCGCCCAACGGCCATAACCGGTCACGTCACTCACCAGCTCATACACCAACGACGCCGGGGCAGCGATGTCGATAGCGTCCTCCGCGGTCCAACGGGTCACATCACCTCACCAAGACGTAGTCAGGAGTCGAGCAAAGCCTAGCGGGCGGTAACGCATACCACGGCACCAAACCGTCTCTTGCGCCAACACGCAACGACCCGAGGCCGGGATGCAGTAACGCCACGACCACGGAACCGTCATGGCATCGCCTCGGCCCACGCGATGTGCCCCTCGAAGCCAAGCGTTCTCGCTATGTCGCGGTAGCGATCCCGCAAGTGCGCGTACGCCGCGGCATCGCCGTGAGCCCTCGCCAGCAGCGCACGCAGCCGCAGCAGCCAGATGTCGCGTATCACCAGACCCTCATCGGCTGGTGCGACCGCTAACCGCTCGATCGCGGCCTCGGCTTCGATCACGTCACTCTCGGCCCCGCGGTCCAGCAGTGTCTCCACCAGAACACCCGTCACTGGAATGCCCCACCCCAGCAGCTGTCCCTCGCGGAGCAGATGGTCGACGGCGGCGCGCATGAGCGGGATGGCGTCATCGCGATCTCCACGCCGAGCCCTCTCACTTGCCAAGTACGCGTTGATGATCGGTAACTCGCCCAGGAGATATCCCTGGCGCAGGAACACCTCGCTGACCTCCGCCAGCAGCTTCTGTCCCCGGTCACGCTCGGCAGCCGTTTGGCGGTGCAGCAGCGCAAGGCCCAGCGTCAACCGGGCCAGGGCCAACGCGAGGTCATCACCGGATCGTTCGGCAATCCCTAGGGCATCCTCGATCTCGCGCACCGCGGAATCATCGGGCGCTAGCACGCCAGCCGGTATCCCCGGCCAGTAGACGTAGGGGACGTCAAAGGCGTAGGACATCGGGTCGGCGCTTCGGGCCATGGCCAGGCCGTGCCGCTGGTCGTCGCGCCATCCGGGACGACCCAGGAGATAACCGACCATACCCCTCAACATAAGGGCGTGCGTTAACGGAGACCCGAGAATGAAGTTGCCTTTAGAGGGGTCGCCGTCGGCCAGGTCGATTACCCTTTGTGACCACGCCAGCACGTCACACCACTCACCACTTTCGGCCTTGGCGTAGATGGCCGCGAAGGACAGCCCCACCGTCAGGGTCGGATCGCCGATGGACTCGATGAGGGCCATGTGTTCGGATGCCAGCTGCGACGCCTCGCGGACCCCGCCCTGATACACGCGATCAATCACCAGCCCTGGCATTGCGATGGCCAGCGACGCCTTGTCGCCGGTGGCGGTGCACAACTCACGGAGTTCGTCGAAGCATTCGCCTGCCACATGTTCATGGACTCGAAAGGCGCTGCCGCACAACATGGTGCGCGGGGCGATGCGCATGGCTGCCCGGTTAGGGTCATCGGCGGGTAATGCGTCGGCGACCCGGCGCGCACGCTCCCAACTCAGCCATGCTGCGGCGATGTCGCGGTGCGTCGCCCACGTTGCGGCGCGCATGTGCCAGCCGTACGCGGCGTGCAGATCACCGGCGGCCTGCAGATGTTCGGCGATCAGCGCAGCGTTTTCGTCCGCCGATCCGCGCGCTTCGATCGCAGCGGCCAGCCGCCGATGCAGCTCGGCCCGATCGGATTTGAGCTGAGCTTCGTAGGCCACCGTGCGAATCAGCGGATGGTGGAACACATACTCCGGCCCTCGGGTGAACCTCACCTGATCGATCAGCTCGGCCCCCACAAGATCCTGTAGAAGAGGATCAATCCCTAACGTTTCCAGCAAGTCGAGGCTGAATTTCGAGCCGATGACCGCCGCTGCGCTCAGCGTGCGCTTGGCTTTCGGGTCGAGGCGGTCGATACGCGCGGCGATGGTCGCCTGCAACGTGGCGGGCACGCTCACCTCCGCAACGTCTGCCGTCGACATGTATGCGCCGGGTTTCCCGCGCAACACACCACGCTCGGCGAGTTCGCGCACGATCTCCTCGGCGAAGAA
>Ga0153922_1000961_pt1 | contig 10592 bp, 10 predicted proteins | sample TSNJ006MetaG_FD_104723 | JGI IMG/M metagenome (GOLD analysis project Ga0153922, IMG submission 104723) | Attine ant fungus gardens microbial communities from New Jersey, USA - TSNJ006 MetaG | ecosystem: Host-associated > Fungi > Mycelium > Unclassified | place: USA: New Jersey, Brendon T. Byrne...
GGCTGAGCCCGAGGTGGAAGGCGAAGCGGAAGAGGCGGCCGAGCCCGAGGCGGAGGAAGCGCGGGAGCCGGAGGCTGAGGCAGAGGTGGCTGAGCCCGAGGTGGAAGGCGAAGCGGAAGAGGCGGCCGAGCCCGAGGCGGAGGAAGCGCGGGAGCCGGAGGCTGAGGCAGAGGTGGCTGAGCCCGAGGTGGAAGGCGAAGCGGAAGAAGCCGCCGAGCCGCAGCCGGAGGAAACGCCCGAGCCCCTCGCGGAGGAGGACGCGCCCGAGGCTGAGACGGCTGAGTCCGAGGTTCCAACCGCGCAGGTCACCGAAGAGTCGATTGCAAAGTTGGAGCCGGTCGAAGAAGAGCGGGAACAGCCGGCCGAGCCGGACGAGTCAGCCGGCGAGGCGAAAACGGCCGAAGGTCAAGCGCCCGAAAGCATGGACACGCAAGAACGGGCCGACCAGGACGAAACCGGCAGCGCGGAGGCTACCCGCGACGGCGAGACCGGGAATACGCATGCGCCCGAGGCCACCGATGACCTCTCTGAAGATCCGGGCGCCGCCAGGCGACGGTGGCGGTTGCCGAGGTTCAGAATCCGCGCAAAGTAGCAAAGTAATTGTGCTGGGGTCCTAAGCGTCCAAACGGCTCGGTGGGTCCCGCTAGCATTGAATGTATGTTCGAGTTACGGGCGTCGGCGCGGTCGACACGCGTGTTGGCGTCGACGACGCGGCATCATCACGGTGGGGTCGCGGCAGCGGTCTGCGCGCGCCGGATCCGGTGGGGGGGTGCCCCGGTGGGGCACACAGGGTGGGAAACAGCAGGGCGCTGCCTGGGGTCGTCACGTAGGTCTGGAGTAAAACTTTGGCGTAATCGTCGTTAGCACCGGGAGGCGCAGCCTTACGCCGCCGGCGACCGGTAGACGGATCGCGAAGTACACGATCTGCACGTCGAAGCCCATCTCCAAGCGCATCTCCTTTAAGGGCTCGGTCTGCACGCGCAGGCTGACCTCCCGTAAGCGCGCCAGGCCGCGTTGGATGGACTCGACCGGATCCCTCGGTTCCGGATCCCTCGGTTCCGGAGCCCTCGGTGTTGGGTTCTTCGCGATGGGCGTTGTCATGCCTCGACTCTACTATGTGGCGCTGCTCTGTTGGCGCTGCTCTGTTGGCGCTTATGCGACTCTCCACAGCGCGGCGGCGTAATCACGGCATGCTTGGTCGCGAAGGCAATTGGTGCGGTCTGTCGGTTGGTGACGCCGCGACCATCCGCGAAACGACTTGTAAATCTTGACAAAACCAACTACTGGGATTCGTGCCTCTCGGCGCGCGCTGGCGCCCGGTGGGCCCGTTCCGCACCAACCGGAGCAAGAGGCAGAGACCGAGGCAGAAGAAGCAACCGAGCCGAAGGCCGAGGAAGTGCCCGAGGCTGAGGCGGCTGAGCCCGAGGTTCCAACCAAGCAGGTCACCGAAGAGTCGATTGCAAAGTTGGAGCCCGCCGACGAAGAGCCGAAAGAGTCAGCCGGACCTGTCACGATTCTTGAACGCGCTGCGCGACAACGGCCTTGGCGCTGGCCGGGTTCCTCAAGCGTAGACGCAGTTGGCGTTCCAGCTCTGCGATGCGCTTCTCGGGGTCGTCCTGGTCCATCAGCAAATGGTCCCCCCAGGACGCCGCGGCTGCAGCAAATTTGCGGACGCCCGCCAGGTACGACTGGTCGGCCCCGGCGGCTGAAGTGTACTTTCTGCAATCGATGCCACCACCTTCTGACGGGCCTTTAGCCGGCTCGCAGCCAGCTCCCAACCCGTTTTGAGCTGCGGCTGCGACACTTTGTAGGTCGTTCATCATCGTCGTAGATGGGGTCGTGATGACCATCAGGAACGTTGGGCTGGCCGCAGGGATCGGCGTTTTCGCCGCTGCTGGATCGCTGGTGGCCGCGCCGGTAGCCACCGCCGCACCGCTCGGTACCGGCGAAACCACGGTCGCATCGGCGTCAGTGCGCCTGGTAGACCAGCCCACCGACTTGCCGGCGCCGCCGAACGACCCGAACGAGGTCTGCCGGTTTAATACAGTCGGGGTCCCTTGTCCGCCGCCGTCGCCGGCGCCGCTGGGCTCGCGGTTGCCGCCCGGGGCGGTGTGGCCGCCGGGGGCGGTGGAGCTGCCGGGGACGGGGCTGCCGATGGCACCGTTGCCGCCGGGGGTCGTGTTGCCGCCGGAGGTGCCGCAGATGTTGCAGCAGGGGATGGAGATGTTGCAGTCGCCGCCGCCGAACGTACCGAACGAGGTCTGCCGGTTTAATACGATCAGGGTCCCCTGTCCGTAGATGCCCGCGAAGAGGTGACGGTTTCCCCGGCGGCAGGGAGGGACACCGCCCCTGGCCCGCTCTCCGAGAATCCGCCAAGAATCTCCCGGAATCTTGTTCTCGTCGGCCACTAGTACCGACTTCGGTCACGGTCGGCCCAGAAGGGAATCACCCCGCACCAGCATGAACACCACCCGCATTCTGAAGCCGATCATTGCCGGGGCGCTACTGTGTGGCAGCGTCGCGATCACCGGAATAGGGCTGGGCGTAGGTACCCCGCCCAAGCCGGGCCTAATGCTTGGCCTGGCTGCCCGCCAGACCACCCGCAGGGGCCATGTCACTGGTGCCCAGGGGACCCTCCGGTTCAGATCGGCAATCTGGTTAACAACCCGGTAGTTTGGGACAACGGTGTCTGCCACACTTACTGGTACGTGGACCACGGGCAGGGCAATGTTGCTCATGGCATTTGGGAGGGAGACAATCCGCCGCCGCCGCCGCCTCCTCCTCCGCCGCCATTTCCGGGCAGTATCAGTACCCGTGAGCAGTGCGAGCAGATTCTCGGAATTTTCTGCCCCCACGCATGACGGGGCAGCGGGGAAGGGCTAAAACGTTCTTCGCAAATTCGGTACCACCATCGGCTCAAGTCGTCGTGGCGCTAGCGCGACGAGCAGACTGCTACCGTTTGAGCGGTGCGGGGTCTTCCCCTAGTACAAGGGTGCGCTCTATCGGCCGCGCGGTGCGCGGCCCAATTGTCGTGCTGGCCGAGCCCGCCCGCACCGTGAGATTCTCTTGTGACCTATAACCGATCACGACTCTATGGCTGGGCTCGGATGCCTCTGGTCGTGTCTTCGCGAAAAGCAGTTCCGCCGCAAGATTAGGGCCACACGTGACACGGTTGTGGCTATTGGGCCGGCCGCTCCTTCCCTTGGGCTGGGCATCGTTGTCGCGGCGTCTTTCCTGGTCGTTGAAACCCTTGTCGTGTGCTCCCTTAACGTGCTGACAAACACGACCGGCTGCTTTGCCACGATCTATCTGCTCGGCGTCCTGGTGGTCCCGACGCTGTGGGGCTTCGGCTTGTCGGCCACTTTCTCGGTCGTTCTAAGTTGTGCGCCGTTGGCGAGCGCCCTGGAAACGCCTCACACTCGTTATTTGTTCGGCGATGGGCCTCCGAGCGGTCAGTAAAGCACAGCGAGGATTAGCGAACCGGGCGGGTTCCTTGCTGGATGATGCAGTTCTGGTAGGTGCCGTACGGGGTAGCGCAGCTACCGCCGCTATAAGGCGGGATCCCGCCGGCGCCCGGAGCTTGTACGAATTGGCTGCCGACGGCGCCGTTGATGCTGCCCTGTGCGCACACCGTGGCCCCGCCAGTGTCTTGACAAACATTGGGCGACGAATCGGCCGCCGCTGGCGCCGCGACGCTGATGCCAACGGCCGCAGCCGCGACCGTTAACTCGATTAGACAGCGCCGTGTTGCCCTCATCAGTTCATGGTATCGGCGCACCAGGGAAGATGATCGACCCGCCACCCACGCAGACGACGGATCTTGAGGCTCGACGAATCAGGTGCTGGGCGTGGTGGTGTTGGCCGAGACGCTGACTGCCAGCGGTGGCGGCTGGACTGGGCTCGGCGTGGCGATGGCGGTCATGGTGGTGGCAACCGCCCAGCTGGCCCGCAGCCAGGCGACGGCGCCGCAGCCGGATGAGAGCGCGCCGGGTGGAGCTACCGCGTTGGCGTAAATCTGGCCCAATTGCGATTCGCCTGTGGGGAGTTGTCTGGCCGCCGGCGGGTCGGCCCCGAAAGATTTCGCAGATGCGATCCCGACGATTTGAACTGGGTTTGACGCCGCTTCGTTCAGCAATACCCGAACCCCACCCTTCTGAGTGCGGCGACGCCGCATTCAGCCCTGCCGGACCGTGCCTCCGTTGTTAGTGATGTGCGGCGAACCGGAGTGGAAGATGACGACGTTGTTGATCCCGTCGGCCTCGATTGCGTCGGCACTGTCGACGGTGACGTGGTTGTCAATACCGCTCACGGTGAGTTGGGCGCAATGGCCGGTGACGGTAACGGTCATCGAGATGCTATCGACCGTCAGGTGGCCGTCGTTGCACGCAATCGTCTTGGTCGCGTCCATGTCGTCGACGGTCAGCTCGCCCCCCGGGGGCACCGCCGTGTGCCACAAGTACGCGCCGAAACCGATGCCGGCGGCAGCGAAGCCGATCACCGCGGCCGCGGCGAGCCAGGCGATAACGATGAGCAACCACACGGCCATTCCAACCTTCAGGCCTCGGCGGAGTCTGCCGATCCAGTTGCCGGACTCGTCGCGGTCGAGGTCGTAGGGAAACGAGGTCACGCACAGCGCCCGTGCGGGATCGCGCGAATCAGCCAGCACCACACCGTCGATGTATTCGCGGCCCCTAATCACCAGCTCGCCCGGAGATCCATTCAGTGTGTATTGAATTTGGGTCTTGGTGCTTGGTCCGCTGTACCAGGAACGCTCCACTCTCCATCCGTGCGCCACCGGCAGCCGCACGTTGTAATAGGTTGTGCCGCTGTAATACGTTCCCCGAGAAATGATCCGAGTTCCGGTGACCCGGGCGACGTTCCCCCACTTGAGCAATGCAAACCGCTTCGACGTGCCCCGAAAATTGAACGCGTAGATGGCGAGCAGCGTGAGCACCGCAACCACTGCAAATGCAAGCGGGGTTGACGTCCATAGCGCGATTGGCGCGATCGCGACCATGAACAGTATCCAGATGTACCGCCAGCGAAACGGCAGCAGTTCGGCTAACCCGAACGCCGCCGGGATTCGCCGCGGCGGCTCGGCAAGTCGCGTATGAACCGGTGCCGCCGGAACCCGGGCCTGCCTGATCGCTGCGGCGCCGGCGGCCGCTCCCGGAAAGCCGGGCTGCGGCCCGACACCGGTTAGGGCGCCGAAGTTCTGTGGGCCGCCCTGCCCCGGATAGACGACCGAGTGCCCTGTCTTGATCGTCACGTGGGCGTGTTGGAGTGCGTCGTTGATCTGTGCGTGTGACATACCCGCGTCGGCTGCGGCGCGCATCAATGCCTCTCGAAGCTGCGCGATCTCGGGCCCCGACGCCGAAGGCCCACCGGTCCGCAAACCTTCCCACAAGGTCTCTGCATACCGGCGTGCATGCTCATCGACGGAGTCCTGCCCGGCACCCACCTGCGAAGGGAAGAACTGGGCTGGCTGCTCAACGGCGGGATTCTCGCGAGCGGCCGCAGCCTTCGCCTCAGCCAGCTGACGTTCCAGCTCGGCGATGCGCTTCTGCTCGGCAAGCTGACGTTCCAGCTCCGCGATGCGTTTCTCGGGGTCGTCCTGGTCCATCGGCTAATGGTCCCACCCGGAAGTCCCGGCTACAGATAAACGCCGACGCCCGGCATTTACGATCAATCGGCGCCTCGTGGTTGAAGTGTTCTTCACAGGTTCGGTGCGCTGAGCAGCACTGGCTGTTCGAGGAAGTCGAAAAACGTCGACAAAGATCGGCGAGTGCCACACGGAATCACGAGCGGAGCCCGCAGCCCTTCTTGGCCGCCATGATCAACGCATACAGGCGACGTTCCGAAGGCTTCGCGCCGCCACGCGCCCGTCACGCTCGTCGCTTACCCCGTCAAATCGAGTAGTTCCCTACTCTAGGCACCCAGTATCTAGCGAGGAACACTGCGTCACCGGGGAATACAACTCGAAAGGGAAGGATCGATCATGAAGTTCCTGGCGTCTTGGTCTTTGCCGCACGGCGACATCTTCCGCGCTTCTGTGGCCCGATTTCTCGAGGGCGGCGGTACTCCTCCTTCAGGCGTTAAGTTGATCGGACGCTGGCACGGCGCCAATGGCAAGGGGTTCGCCGTCGCCGAGACCGACGACGCGAAGGCCATCTTCCAATGGATGGCGGAGTGGGCCGAATTCATGGAGATCGAGACCACTCCTCTAGTCGAAGACGCGGACGCGGGTGCGGTGCTCCAGTCGCTCTACGGTTAGCGACCCCCACTCGTGTCGACGGCGAGTGGGTAGCCGGTGTTGCGCAGGCCACCGGCTACCCACTCGCAACTACCGCAATGTTTGCTGGAGCACACTGCTCAGCCAGTTGAGCACTGCTCGGAGCCCGACCAACGGCCCGGGCTCGGTCCAACGACTACGAACCTCCGAAACGTTCTTTGGTAATTCGGTTTGAGGGTGGGCCGATGATCTTCTGCCGGTCGGCAAAGGGGTTGATGCTGGCGTCTGGCTCCGGACTGTCCACCCCGATGCGGATGCGCGGCCAAACCCGTGGTGACTGCCGACGCCCGGGATGAGAATCTTGTTACCTGCCACAAACCGTCTGTGGCGCGGTGGTCTCGGCGTGGCCTGCGCTGCTCGTGACGGGTGACGTGGACAGGGAGGAGAGGATGGCGAGAGGATAGAGCTGAAATGCGCGAATCGCAGTCGGGCGGTTCCGGCCAGGCCCTTGTCGTAGTCGGCGCAGTGTTCGGTGTCGCGCTGCTGACCGCTGGTGGGGCGAGTGCCGCCGACCCGGTCCAGTTGAGGAGCCGATTGGGCAATTGGTGTCTCGACGGCCCGAATAGCAACGGGGCGACGGTGGTCAACCCCTGCGATGGATCGAAGTCCCAGATGTGGGTTTTCAACCCTGCCGGTCAGATCGAGAGTGTGGCCTTCCCAGGGCAGTGCGTGAGCATCAACAACCCAACGGATACCACCCCGGTGATCCTCTCGACCTGTCAGACCAGTGCGAACAATATGCGTTGGAATCCCCAGCCCAACGGTCAGGTCACGAGCCCCCTCGGTCCCTGCCTCAACATCAACGGCGGCGTGGCGAACCCTGGGACTCCGGTGATCGCCTACCACTGCATCCCCGATGTAGCCGACGAGGAGTGGGATAGCGTTCCGTCGTGACCGGGCGAGTTGGGTACGTCTCATCGTAGGCGTGGGTCCGTTTCCGGGTGGTTCGCCCAGCCGATGACAGTGACATGGGTCACCATCAGCCCAGATGGGGCAGCCCTCGCGTCGCTCAGACGTTGAAACTCGGAGCGCCCCTCGACAACCCGTGCGGCGGGGCGAGCAGCGACGGTCGGTGCGTCAGGCGGCGATCCCAACCCCGGGGCGAGGCAGATATGGGGAATATGACGATCAGCGCGCACCACGGCGCCCGTCACCGCCACAGGATCGCTGCCGTATTTTGGTGGATCGTCGTCGGCGTCGCGGTGATCGCTTTCGGGGATGCTTTGACGCTTTTGGCCGTCGCGCTCGGCGCCCTGATTACGGCGTGGTTGATCCGCCGCGAAATGAAGGATCGGGTGAAGAGAAACGATGCGCGGCGCCGTCGGTTGCCGAGCAGGCCAGTGACGAAGGCGCTGGGGTCAGCGTCCGGGCCCTCCATCCGCAGCGACGAACCACTACCGTTTCGCAAGCGAGCGTCCACACGGAATCACCGAGCGGACCCCTCGTCTCTACGGCGGCGTGCCCCGGGGACAGGCTCTCGAGTGGCATGCTGAACGCATGAGGGGTCCGCAGCGCCAGCCGACACCGCCTCACGTGATTCAACCCGGGCTCACCCGACGACAAAAGACCTACACCGCGCTAGCGACCGGTGTGGCGGCCGCCGGCGCCGTTGCCTACGTGGGCATTGCCGACCCGCACAATCGCCACTCGCTCTTTCCGGTCTGTCCGTTCAAACTGCTGACCGGGTGGAACTGCCCTGCCTGCGGTGGCCTGCGCATGGCGCACGACCTGCTACATGCCAATCTGTCGGCGGCGGTCGCGGACAACGTGTTTCTGCTCGCCGGAATTCCGGCACTCTTGGCGTGGTTCTTCTGGCGCCGCTCCGCTGCCAAGCCACCGTTGACGCGAGCTGCCGTTGTCGCGGCGATCGCCTCCGCAGTCGCCTGGACAGTGGTCCGCAATCTCCCGGGCTTTCCGCTGGTCCCCACGCTGTACGACGGGTAGTAACCCCACTCCGCTGATACACTCGGGGCTCGGCGCGCGACCAACTGAGCGCATCCGAATCCGGGCCGACGCAGTCCCACCCCAAGAACCTGGACTGCGGCCAATCCGTCATCGCTGAACACCGACGCAGTCCCATTGCGGAGGTGTGCAAGATGCTCTTTTCGGCGCTGCCCGAGCGGCAGGGGCTCTATGACCCTACGCACGAACATGACTCGTGCGGCGTCGCCGTTGTGGCTGATATCCGCGGCCGGCGATCGCACGCGATCCTCGCCGACGGACTGCTGGCCCTCGAGCATCTTGAACATCGTGGTGCGGCGGGGGCCGAGTCTAACAGCGGCGACGGCGCGGGCGTGCTGTTGCAGCTGCCGGTCGAGTTGTTCAAGGCTGTGGTGGAATTCGAGCTGCCGGCACCCACGGCCCACGGCTGCAACACGTACGCGGCGGGACTGGTCTTTATGCCTCAGGATCCGGTGGCGCGTGCGGCGGCCCGCAGCCGAGTAGAAGGCATCGCGGCCGAGGAGGGCCTGGAAGTCCTCGGCTGGCGCGACATTCCGGTCGATCCCGACGGCGCCGAGGTCGGTCTGACGGCGTTGAGCTGCATGCCCTACATGTCGCAGCTTTTCGTCGCCGCGCCCGAAGTCAACGGCAGCAGGTCCGGCGGCATTGACCTCGACCGCCGGGTCTACCCGCTGCGCAAGCGCGCCGATGCCGTCACGCCCGAGATCGCGGCATCGGGCAGCGGCGTCTACTTCCCGTCACTGTCCAGCCGGACGATTTCGTATAAGGGCATGCTGACCACCGCTCAACTGCCCCAATACTTTCCCGACCTGCGTGACGAGCGATGTATGACTGCGATCGCCATCGTCCACAGCCGGTTCTCCACCAACACGTTCCCGTCGTGGCCCCTGGCACACCCGTTCCGCTTCATCGCGCACAACGGCGAAATCAACACCGTCCGAGGCAACCGCAACCGGATGCACGCCCGCGAGGCGATGCTTGCGAGTGCCCGGATCGAGGGCGATCTGACCCGGCTGTCACCGATTTGTCCGCCGGAGTCGTCTGACTCGGCTTCCTTCGACCAGGTTCTCGAATTGCTGCACCTTGGTGGTCGCAGCATGCCGCACGCGGTGATGATGATGATCCCCGAGGCGTGGGAGAACAACGCGACGATGGATCCCGCTGTTCGGGCGTTCTGGCAGTTCCACGCGTCGGTCATGGAGCCGTGGGACGGACCGGCGTGCGTCACCTTCACCGACGGCACGGTCGTCGGAGCAGTCTTGGACCGCAACGGGTTACGCCCGGGACGCTGGTGGCGCACCATCGACGACAAAGTCATCCTTGCCAGCGAAACCGGCGTGCTGGACATACCGTCCGCGGAAGTGGTTGCGAAGGGCCGCTTGGAGCCCGGCAAGATGTTCCTGATCGACACCGCCGTAGGCCGCATCGTCAGCGACGATGAGATCAAAAGCGAACTGGCGCAATCCCAACCGTACGCCGAGTGGCTGCACGCCGGGCTGCTCGACCTCACCGCTCTGCCTGACCGCAGTCGGCTACAGCCCAACCACGAGTCAGTGGTGCACCGCCAGGTCGCCTTCGGCTACACTGATGAAGACCTCAGGCTCTTGCTGACTCCCATGGCGGCGTCGGGCGCAGAACCTTTGGGCTCCATGGGAACCGACACACCGTCAGCCGTTCTCTCGCAGCGCCCCAAGCTGTTCTACGACTACTTTGTAGAGCTGTTCGCCCAGGTGACCAATCCGCCGCTGGATGCCATCCGCGAAGAGATGGTCACCTCGCTGGCGCGCGTCATGGGTCCCGAGCAAAACCTGCTCGAGCCGACGGCCGCATCGTGCCGCCAGATCTTGGTGCGCTGGCCCGTGCTTGACAACGACGAGTTGAGCAAGATCGTCCACATCAATGATGACGGAGACCACCCGGGCCTGAAAGCCACGGTGTTGCGGGCGCTTTACGACGTTCAACGCGGCGGCGAAGGACTCGCCGACGCGCTTGAGGACTTGCGTCACCGCGCGTGTGCGGCCATCGCCGACGGCGTGCACACGCTGATCATCTCCGACCGGGATTCCGATCACACCCGCGCCGCGATACCGTCGCTGCTGGCCGTCGCCGCCGTCCACCATCACTTGGTCCGCTCCAAGCAACGCACCTCGGTCGCGCTGGTCGTGGAGAGCGGCGACGCGCGGGAGGTCCACCACATCGCCTTGCTGATCGGCTACGGCGCGGCGGCGGTCAACCCGTATCTGGCCTTCGAGTCGATCGAGGACCTGATCCACGAAGGCGAGCTCACCGGCATCGAGAACGGCGCCGCCGTGCGCAACTACCTCACCGCGCTTGGCAA
>Ga0153922_1000963_pt1 | contig 10552 bp, 9 predicted proteins | sample TSNJ006MetaG_FD_104723 | JGI IMG/M metagenome (GOLD analysis project Ga0153922, IMG submission 104723) | Attine ant fungus gardens microbial communities from New Jersey, USA - TSNJ006 MetaG | ecosystem: Host-associated > Fungi > Mycelium > Unclassified | place: USA: New Jersey, Brendon T. Byrne...
GACGAGCGTGATCCGCTACACACCGATGCGGCCGTTCGTTCTGCACGTGAACCACACAGGCGCCGACCTCGCGGCCGGGCTCACCGCCGCCGGGCCGAACCGGGAGGTGCCGGCGTCGGACGCGGTGGTTGGCGGTTCGACCGAATAGCGAATTCGGCGCCGCCTCACGCGAACGTAACGCGGTAGCGTGAAATCGGCCTCAATTCCGCCATGACGTTCCTCCCGGCGACGCTCGGCGATTACGAAGGGGCTGGATCTACCGGTATTTTGGATATGTCATGTCACGCGCTATCCATGTGTTTCGCTCTCCCGACCGGTTCGTGGCCGGGACTATCGGGCAGCCCGGAAACCGGACCTTTTACCTGCAGGCCGTTCATGCTTCCCGCGTCGTATCGGTGGTGCTGGAAAAGCAGCAGGTGGCCGTGCTCGCCGAACGGATCGGCGCGCTTCTGACCGAAGTCCACCGCCGCTTTGGCACCCCAATCCCGCCGGACACCGGCGAGGTAGATGACCTCAGCCCGTTAATCACACCCGTGGATGCCGAATTCCGCGTAGGCACGATGGGGCTGGGCTGGGATTCGGAGGCCCAGACCGTGGTCGTCGAACTACTCGCCGTGACAGATGGCGAGTTCGACGCGTCCGTGGTCTTGGACGATGCCGAGGAAGGGCCCGACGCGGTGCGCGTGTTCCTGTCTCCGGAGTCGGCGCGGCAGTTCGCCGCCCGATCCAACGCTGTCATCTCCGCGGGCCGTCCGCCGTGCCCGCTGTGTGACGAGCCTCTCGACCCGGCCGGCCACATCTGCGTGCGCACCAACGGGTATCGGCGCGGCGCCCTGTACGGGTCGGCGGATGACGCCGAGTCGTGACGACATCGATGCGCTGCGCCACGGCGAGCTGACGGTCATCGGACGGATCCGCTCGGCGAGCAACGCGACCTTTCTGTGTGAAGCGAGCTGCCTGGGGCATCGCTGCCACTGCGTGTACAAGCCGATCGCCGGTGAGGCGCCGCTGTGGGATTTTCCCGACGGCACGTTAGCGGGCCGCGAAGTCGGCGCCTATCTCGTGTCCGAAGCTCTGAGCTGGAACATCGTGCCGCACACCATCATTCGCGATGGGCCCGCGGGCCCCGGCATGGTGCAGCTGTGGATCGAGGAGCCCGACGATTCGTCGATCTCCACTGAGCGGATATCGCCGGATCTCGTCGATCTCTTCCCGGCCGGCAAGGTGCCGTCGGGCTACCTGCCGGTGCTACGGGCCTACGACTACCAAGGCGACGAGGTCGTGCTGGTGCACTCGGACGACGTGCGGTTGTTCCGCATGGCGGTGTTCGACGTGCTCATCAACAACGCCGACCGCAAAGGCGGGCACATCCTGCTGGGGCTCGACGGCGACGTGTACGGCGTCGACCACGGCGTGAGCCTGCACGTCGAGGACAAGCTGCGCACCGTGCTGTGGGGGTGGGCCGGTAAGCCGATTGACGACGACACGCTTACCGCGATCAATGAGATGCGTGCCGCGCTGGACTGCTCGCTGGGGCAGGCGCTGGCCGAGCACATCACGAGCCGGGAGGTGGGGGCGCTGCGCCGGCGCGCGCAGACCTTGCTCGACGACCCGGTGATGCCCGCGCCGGACCGGCGCCGGCCGATTCCGTGGCCGGCGTTCTGATCCGCTGCAGTGCGCGATACTGGCCGGGTGGACCTGACCGACGCGGCCCTGGCCGCTGAGCTCGCGCAAGACGCCGGCGAGCTCTTGCTGGACGTGCGCGACGAGCTCGGCTTCGGCGACGCTTGGGCGCTGGGCGCGGCGGGCGACAAGCGGGCCAACGCGATGATCCTGGAGCGGTTGCGCGCTGAGCGTCCCGCCGACGGCGTGCTCAGCGAGGAGGCCCACGACGACCTTGCCCGGCTGAAAAAGAACCGCGTCTGGATCATCGACCCGCTCGACGGCACCCGCGAGTTCTCCGCGCGCGGCCGCGACGACTGGGCGGTGCACGTGGCGCTGTGGCGGGCGGGCGCCGAGATCACCGATGCCGCGGTTGCCCTGCCCGCCCGCGGTGAGCTGTACCGCAGCGACACGGCGCGTGCCGCCCCGAATGACAGCTTGACCGGCCGACCCATCCGGGTGGCGGTGAGCGCGAGCCGAGCGCCGTCGCTGCTGTCTCGGATCAGCCGCGCGGTCCCGATCGAGGCAGTGCCGATCGGCTCGGCCGGTGCCAAAGCGATGGCCGTCGTCCGCGGTGACGTCGATGCCTATCTGCACGCCGGCGGACAGTGGGAGTGGGACAACGCGGCGCCGGCCGGTGTTGTGCTCGCCGCGGGCCTGCACGCAAGCCGGCTCGACGGCTCCCAGCTGCGCTACAACCAGCTCGACCCGTATCTGCCCGATTTTCTGATGTGCCGTCCGGAAGTGGCGCCGACGCTGCTCGCCGGCATCCAGCGAGCGGTCTGGTAATCGGCGCGGCTTACCCTCAACAGCATGCAATCGTGGTCGTCGGCGCCGGTTCCCGCGGTGCCGGGGCGCGGTCCGGAACTTCGGCTGTACGACAGCTCGGATCGCCAGGTCCGCCCGGTCGCGTCCGGGCGCACCGCGACGATGTACGTCTGCGGCATCACGCCCTATGACGCCACCCATCTCGGGCACGCCGCAACCTACCTGGCGTTCGATTTGATCCACCGCGTCTGGCTCGACACCGGACACGACGTGCATTACGTGCAGAACGTCACCGATGTCGACGATCCGCTGTTCGAGCGGGCGCGCCGCGACGGCGTGGACTGGCGCCAGCTGGCCAGCCGCGAAATCGCGCTGTTCCGCGACGACATGGCCGCGCTGCGGGTACTGCCGCCGCGCGAGTACGTCGCCGCCACAGAGGCCGTCGACGAGGTGGTCGAGCTTGTCGAGAAGATGCTGGCATCCGGTGCGGCGTACATGGTCGACGATCCCGACCACCCGGACGTGTACTTCCACGCCGACGCCACGGGGCAGTTCGGCTATGAATCCGGATACGACCGGGCCACCATGGCGGCGCTGTTCGCCGAGCGCGGCGGCGACCCGGACCGGCCCGGAAAGGCCGACGAACTGGATGCGTTGCTGTGGTCGGCCCCCCGCGAAGGCGAGCCGAGCTGGCCGTCGCCGTTCGGACCGGGCCGGCCCGGCTGGCACGTCGAATGTGCGGCGATCGCGCTCAGCCGGATCGGCACCGGCCTGGACATCCAGGGCGGTGGCTCCGACTTGATCTTTCCGCATCACGAGTTCTCGGCCGCGCACGCCGAATGTGTGACGGGGGAAAGGCGCTTTGCCCGTCACTACGTTCACGCCGGGATGATCGGCTGGGACGGCCACAAGATGTCGAAGAGCCTGGGCAACCTGGTGTTCGTGTCGGGGTTGCGCGCCGAGGGTGTGGAGCCGGCCGGGATCCGGCTGGCGCTGCTGGCCGGCCACTACCGCTCCGACCGGTCGTGGAGTTCTGAATTGCTCGCTGAGGCCCAGTCCAGGCTGGCGCGCTGGCGACAGGCCGTCGCGCTGCCGTCGGGGCCGGACGCCGCCGACGTGATCGCTCGCGTTCGCCGGTATCTCGCCGATGACCTCGACACACCGAAAGCCCTTGCCGCTCTCGATGGTTGGGCCGCAGACGCGCTGGAGTACGGCGGCCGCGACAGCGACTCCCCGCGGCTGGTGAGTGCCTGCGTGGATGCTCTGCTGGGTGTGCAGTTGTAGATTTCGGCCATGGGTTCTGTGAGCGGCAAGGTTGTCTTCATCACCGGCGGTGCCCGCGGGGTCGGCGCAGAAGTCGCCCGGCGACTGTACGCCAAGGGCGCCAAGTTGGTGCTGACGGATCTCGACGAGCCTCCGCTGCACGACCTGGCCTCCGACCTCGGTGCCGAGCGCGTGCTGGCCCTGCAGGCCGACGTTCGTGACTTCGACGGGATGCAGGCCGCCGCGACCCGGGCCATCGACCGGTTCGGCGGCATCGACGTCGTGATGGCCAATGCCGGGATCGCGACGATGGGATCGGTCCTCAAGGTCGACCCCGAGGCGGTCAAGACGCTGATGGACGTCAACGTGGTCGGCGTGTTCAACACCGTGCGGGCGGCGCTCCCGTCGGTCATCGAACGGCATGGCTACGTGCTGATCGTCTCGTCACTGGCCGCGTATGCCGCGGCTCCCGGCCTGGCGCCCTACAACGCCGCGAAGGCGGGGGTCGAGCATTTCGCGAATGCCCTGCGGCTGGAGATCGCGCACCTGGGCGTGGACGTCGGCTCGGCGCACATGTCCTGGATCGACACCCCGCTCGTGCGCGAGGCGAAGTCGGACCTTTCGACGTTCCGCGAGATGCTCGGCAAGCTGCCCGGACCACTGGGCAAGACCACGTCGGTCCAGGCCTGCGGGGAGGCGTTCGTCAAGGGCATCGAGGGGCGCAAACGCCAGATCAACTGTCCAAGCTGGGTCGGGCTGATGCGATGGCTGCGGCCGTTGCTGGCGACACCGGTCGGCGAATCGCAGACTCTGAAGTTCGTGCCGGATCTGCTGCCCCGGATGGACGCCGAGGTGGCCGCGCTGGGGCGCTCGATGAGCGCGCGCACCGAGGCGCTCGAGAAGAAGCAGATCTAACTGCGCCCGAATCCCGGTCCGCGCCGGCGCAGGTAGCGCTCGAACTCGGCTGCGAGCGCGTCGCCGTCGACCTTGGAGAGCGCTTCGGACATGTCCACCTCCGCGTCGCCGCGCTGCTCAAGCTGGGCCACGTACTCCGCGATCTCGTCGTCGTCGGAGGTCATCTCGGTGACCGCGGCCTCCCACTCCTCGGCCTGCGCGGGCAGCTCGGCCAACGGCACCTCGATGTCGAGAACGTCCTCGACGCGGCGCAGCAGCGCCACCGTCGCCTTCGGGTTCGGAGGCTGGGACACGTAGTGCGGAACCGCCGCCCAGAACGTCACGGCCGGGATCCCGGCGTGCACGCACGCGTCCTGGAACACGCCCGCGATTCCCGTCGGCCCCTCATAGCGGGTCTCCTCGAGCCCGAAGAAGTGCGCCGACTCCGGCGAGTACGCCGCCCCGGACACCGGCACCGGCCTGGTGTGCGGAGTGTCGGCCAGCAGCGCGCCGAGGATGACGACCGTCGACACATTCAGCTTGTCGGCGATCGCGAGCAACTCGGCGCAGAACGTGCGCCACCGCATGTTCGGCTCGACGCCGTGCATCAGCACGATGTCGCGGTCGCTGCCCGGCGGACGGCAGTGTGAGATCCGCATCGACGGCCACACCAGCTCGCGGGTGACGCCGTCGACCTGGCGGATCACCGGACGGTTGACCTGGTAGTCGTAGTACGCCTCGTCGTCGATCTCGATGATCGGCTCGGCTTCCCAGATGGCGTCGAGATGCTCCAGCGCGTCGCTGGCAGCGTCACCGGCGTCATTCCAGCCCTCGAAAGCCGCCACCACCGCGGCGTTGTGCAGCTCGGGCAGTTCGAAACCTCCGGTTTCATCCGACGGGGTCATCAGTTCAGCGTAGAGCGTGTTATATGACCATGAGCGTCTTGGCGGGATCCCTATTTTGATAGACCGACTACCCTGTTAACGTGACCCCCGCCGCCCGTCCTGACTATGACACCGACCTGCTCGCGACCCTTTCTGAGAGGGTCGTGCTGGGAGACGGCGCCATGGGCACGATGCTTCAGGCCGCGGATCTGACGCTCGACGACTTCAACGGACTCGAGGGCTGCAACGAGATCCTCAACGACACCCGGCCCGATGTCATCGAGCACATCCACCGCGCCTACTTCGAGGCCGGCGCCGACGCCGTCGAGACAAACACCTTCGGCTGCAACCTCCCCAACCTCGGCGACTACGACATCGCCGACCGAATCCGGGAGCTGTCGGAGAAGGGCACCGCGATCGCCCGGCGGGTCGCCGACGAGATGGGCACCGCCGAAGCAAAGCGCTACCTGTTCGGCTCGATGGGCCCGGGCACCAAGTTGCCGACCCTCGGCCACATCGAGTATGCGGTGATCCGCGACGCCTACGAGCAGGCCGCCCTCGGCATGCTGGACGGCGGCGCGGATGCGATTCTGGTCGAGACCTGCCAGGACCTGTTGCAGCTCAAGGCGGCTGTGCTCGGTTCGCGCCGGGCGATGGTGCGGGCGGGTCGGCACATCCCGGTGTTCGCCCACGTCACCGTGGAGACCACCGGAACGATGTTGCTGGGCACCGAGATCGGCGCGGCGCTGACAGCGGTCGAGCCGCTGGGCGTCGACATGATCGGGCTGAACTGCGCGACCGGGCCCGCCGAGATGAGCGAGCATCTGCGCCACCTGTCGCGCCATGCCCGCACACCGGTGTCGGTGATGCCGAACGCGGGGCTGCCGGTGCTCGGCGCCAATGGCGCGGAATACCCACTGCGGCCCGAGGAACTGGCCGAAGCGCTGTCCGGGTTCATCACCGAGTTCGGACTTTCGATGGTGGGTGGCTGCTGCGGCACCACGCCCGAGCACATCCGCCAAGTCGCCGAGGCCGTTCGGGGTCTGCAACGGGGTCCCCGGAACGTGACCTATGAGCCCGCGGTGTCGTCGCTGTACGCCGCGATGCCATTCGCCCAGGACGCGTCGGTGCTGATGATCGGCGAGCGGACAAACGCGAACGGCTCCAAGGCTTTTCGTGAAGCAATGATCGCCGAGGACTACCAGCGCTGCCTCGATATCGCCAAGGACCAGACCCGCGACGGCGCGCACCTTCTCGACCTTTGCATCGACTACGTCGGCCGTGACGGCGTCGCGGACATGAACGCGCTCGCCAGCCGGCTGGCCACCGCGTCGACATTGCCGATCATGCTGGACTCCACCGAAACCCCGGTGCTGCGGGCCGGTTTGGAGCACCTCGGCGGCCGCTGCGCGGTCAACTCGGTGAACTACGAGGACGGCGACGGCCCCGAGTCCCGGTTCCACAAGACCATGGAACTGGTCGCCGAGCACGGCGCCGCGGTCGTCGCCCTCACGATCGACGAGGAGGGCCAGGCCCGCACCGCCGCCAAGAAGGTGGCGATCGCCGAGCGGCTGATCGAGGACATCACGACAAATTGGGGAGTCGATGAATCCTCGGTATTGATCGACACCTTGACGTTCACGATCTGCACCGGTCAAGAGGAATCACGCCGCGACGGCATCGAGACCATCGAGGCGATCCGCGAATTGAAAAAGCGCCACCCGGACGTGCAGACCACGCTGGGGCTTTCGAACATCTCGTTCGGCCTCAACCCGGCGGCGCGGCAGGTGCTCAACTCGGTGTTCCTGCACGAATGCCAGGAGGCCGGGCTGGGCTCGGCCATCGTGCACGCGAGCAAGATCGTGCCGATCAACCGGATCCCCGAGGATCACCGCAATGTCGCGCTGGACCTGGTCTACGACCGCCGCCGGGAGGGCTACGACCCGCTGCAGGAACTCATGGCCATGTTCGAGGGCGTTTCGGCGTCCGCATCGAAGGAATCGCGCGCCGCCGAACTTGCCGCGCTTCCGCTGCTGGAGCGGCTGGCCCGGCGCATCGTCGACGGTGAGCGCAACGGGCTGGAGGCCGACCTCGACGAGGCGATGACGCAGAAGCCGGCGCTGGACATCATCAACGACGACCTGCTGGCCGGCATGAAAACCGTCGGGGAACTGTTCGGCTCCGGTCAGATGCAGCTGCCGTTCGTGCTGCAGTCCGCCGAGGTGATGAAGACCGCCGTGGCGTACCTCGAGCCGCACATGGAGCGCTCCGAGGACGACACCGGCAAGGGCCGCATCGTGCTTGCCACCGTCAAGGGCGACGTCCACGACATCGGCAAGAACCTGGTCGACATCATCTTGAGCAACAACGGCTACGAGGTGGTCAACATCGGCATCAAGCAGCCGATCGCCACCATCCTGGAGGTGGCACAAGGCAAGAGTGCCGACGTGGTCGGAATGTCGGGGCTGCTTGTCAAGTCCACCGTGGTGATGAAGGAAAACCTCGAGGAAATGAACCACCGCGGGGTGGCCGGGACGTTTCCGGTGCTGCTGGGCGGTGCCGCGCTGACACGCAGCTACGTCGAGAATGACCTGGCCGCGGTCTACGAGGGGGAAGTGCACTACGCGCGCGACGCGTTCGAGGGCCTGCGCCTGATGGACGAGATCATGAACGTCAAGCGGGGCATCGCGCCGGACACCGACAGTCCGGAGGCGATCGCGGCGCGCGAGAAGGAAGCCGAACGCAAGGCGCGCCATGAGCGTTCGAAACGCATCGCGGAGCAACGCAAGGCGGCCGAGACGCCCGTCGAGGTGCCGGCCCGGTCGGATGTCGCCACCGACGTCGAGGTGCCCGTTCCGCCGTTTTGGGGGAACCGGATCGTCAAGGGCGTCGCGCTCGCCGAATACACGGGCCTGCTCGACGAGCGCGCACTGTTCCTGGGTCAGTGGGGGCTGCGCGGGGCGCGCGGGGACGATGGGCCGTCGTACGAGGAGCTGGTGGAATCCGACGGCCGCCCGCGGCTACGGCACTGGCTGGAGCGGCTCTCCACCGACGGCATTCTCGCCCACGCCGCGGTGGTGTACGGATATTTCCCCGCGGTGTCGGACGGCGACGACGTCCTCGTGCTGACCGAACCGAAACCTGGTGCTGCAGAACGGTTCCGGTTTACATTCCCACGTCAGCAACGCGGCCGCTTTCTGTGCATCGCCGACTTCATCCGCTCGCGGGAGCGTGCCACCCAGACCGGGCAGGTCGACGTGCTGCCATTCCAACTCGTGACGATGGGCCGGCCGATCGCCGATTTCGCCAACGAGTTGTTCGCCACCAACGCCTACCGCGACTACCTGGAGGTGCACGGCATCGGCGTGCAGCTGACGGAGGCGCTGGCCGAGTACTGGCACCGGCGGGTGCGCGAGGAGCTCAAGTTCGCCGACCATGCGATGGCCGCGGAGGATCCGGCGGCCGTCGAGGACTACTTCAGGCTCGGCTATCGCGGCGCCCGGTTCTCGTTCGGCTACGGTGCATGTCCGAATCTGGATGACCGCACCAAGATGATGGCGCTACTCGAGCCGGGGCGCATCGGCGTCACGCTGTCCGAGGAACTGCAGCTGCATCCGGAGCAGTCCACCGACGCCTTCGTGCTGCACCATCCAGAAGCCAAATACTTCAACGTCTGATGCGCGCTGTTCTGTGGGACATGGACGGCACGCTGGTCGATTCCGAAAAGCTCTGGGATGTTGGGATGCACGCCCTCTACGAGCGGCTGGGGGGCAGCCTGACGCCCCAGGTGCGCTCGGCCACCGTGGGCGGCTCGGCGGCGGACGTGATGCGGATCGTCTACGCCGACCTCGGCCTGCCCCCCGATCCGTCCGAGATGGCCGCCACCGCCGACTGGCTGCACGACTACACAGCCGGGCTGTTCGACCAGGGACTGCCGTGGTGCGAGGGAGCCCGGGAGCTGCTGGAGGCATTGGCGATTGCGGACGTACCGATGGCGCTCGTCACCAACACCAGAAGATCACTCACCGAACGCGCGTTGAACAGCATTGGCCGTCACTATTTTTCGGCGACCGTCTGCGGTGACGAGGTCCTCCGCGGCAAGCCGGCGCCCGATCCGTATTTGCGCGCGACGATGCTGCTGGGCGAGTCGCCGGACGGCTGTTTGGCGATCGAAGACTCCGTGACCGGCACGGCCTCGGCCGAGGGCGCCGGCTGCCGGGTTGTGGTGGTGCCCAACGACGTCAACGTGGCGCGCGGCCCCCGACGCCGGCATGTCAGATCGCTCGCCGAACTCGACGTCGCCGCATTGTGTTCGATCTACACCGAGCTGGACGAACACACCGCGCGCGCCGGGGAAGAACAACCCGCGTGACCGCGCCGCACCCTCCATGGAACAATCGCCAGCCGTGAAGACCTTCGACGCGCTGTTCGGCGAGTTGAGCGACAAGGCCCGCAACCGGCCAGCCGCCAGCGGTACCGTAGCCGCACTCGACGGCGGTGTGCACGGGATAGGCAAGAAGATCCTCGAGGAGGCGGGCGAAGTGTGGCTGGCCGCCGAACACCAGAGCGACGACGAGCTCGCCGGCGAGATCAGCCAGCTGCTGTACTGGACGCAGGTGCTGATGATTTCGCGCGGGCTGTCCCTGGACGATGTGTATCGGAAGCTATAGATGCTGCGCGTAGCGATGCCCAACAAGGGCACATTGAGTCAACCGGCCGCCGAGATGCTCTCGGAGGCGGGCTACCGCCGACGCGGTGACCTGAAAGACCTCACGGTCATCGATCGGGCGAATGACGTCGAGTTTTTCTTCCTGCGACCCAAGGACATCGCGATCTATGTCGGGTCCGGCGACCTCGACTTCGGCATCACCGGCCGCGACCTGGCCAAGGAATCGCAGGCGTTCGTGCGGGAACGGCTGGCGCTGGGATTCGGGTCCTCGAGCCTTCGCTACGCCGCACCGGCCGGCCGCGACTGGTCGGTTGCGGACCTGGCCGGCAAACGCATCGCAACATCCTTTCCGAATCTGGTGCGAAAAAACCTCGCCGCCAAGGGAATCGATGCCCAGGTGATCAGGCTGGAC
>Ga0153922_1000966_pt1 | contig 10545 bp, 20 predicted proteins | sample TSNJ006MetaG_FD_104723 | JGI IMG/M metagenome (GOLD analysis project Ga0153922, IMG submission 104723) | Attine ant fungus gardens microbial communities from New Jersey, USA - TSNJ006 MetaG | ecosystem: Host-associated > Fungi > Mycelium > Unclassified | place: USA: New Jersey, Brendon T. Byrne...
AGCCTCTCGGAGGAGTTTACGGTCTCGGTCCACTTGTAATAGCTTGTGGGTGTCGTCGAAGGCGATGTCGTCTAAATCGAAATTCCTGGAGGATTCTCTGAGGGGCTTTAAGCCCGTCATCAGGCCTTTGATTTCAAGGCTAGGATCGTCCTCCAGCGAAGGCTGGTAATGAGGAGTATACGATATGGCCATTATGTTCCATACTCCTTTTTGAACCCTTCCGGGTGAGATTTGTCATACCGCTGAGCTACAAAGGTTCCTTTACCGGAGGCCCTGTTCTGCTGAAGCTGAGCTAAGGGAGCCGGAGGCTTGTTCTGCCGAATATCCGGATTCTTCATCTGAGACTTCTTGGGAACCGGAACAGGAGATTGTCTTCCCTTCTGCCCAAAGGCAGACTGTTGCTGCTTCTTGTTTGCCTTGAGCCCACGGATGGCATCCATGTGCTTTTCCATCAGGGCTACGTGAGCGTGACCCTTGTCACTGTCAAGGCCGTGCTTCTCGGCCATCTTCTTGTGGAACTTGACAGCCTCACCGTGGGCCTCACATTGCGCCTTGGGATCCAGGGGGTTGCCGTCCGACGTGGTGCCTGGAGTATTGAAGAACTCCAAGAGCTTGTTATCGGCTTCCCGATATGCCTTGGCAGCACGAAAGTGAGCTAGGCCACGAGCAGTGTTGACTCCGTGCCGGCGAGCAGCTTCCATGTGAAAGCCAGAGGTCTCTCTGGCAATCTTTTGCAGGGTGGACATACGTCTGGCAGATTCACGCAGGCGAGTTAGCTCCGCCGGAAATACATGGTTTGAGAGAATCGAACCAAACTGGGGTCCGTCTTCCTCAGTAGCAGCGGCTTCTGGGTAGAAGGCCATTAGCCTCCCTCCTCCTCGTCATCCAGCCATTGTCTCTGGCCTATGTCGAGTTCCATCCTGCGACCACCCCTCCGTACTATAATTTGTTTTGAGCCGCAGCGCATTTCCGTCCAGGGCACCTTGTATCTTTCCGCTAAACTCTGTAGAGCCACTACGCTCTCCCGTGCAAATTCACGTATATTTAGATTTACCTCCATGGCGCGAGCTATCACAAGATTCCTCTGCCAGAGGATCTTTTTCTCCAACAAAACACGAGGTTCAGCGTCTTTGTTTATCTCAAAGTCTATTTGAAGTTTGGCTTGCAGGTAGCCGTCTTCTCTCCGTTTTTCATCCAGTATGGAAAGCTTTGGCTTGATGCCGGTTACGTTTATGCACTCCTCAGCGGCCAAGTGCGCTACATAGGTGAAATATGCCTGGAGCATCGCAGAGACGCTGAAGTTATCGTCCAGCATGGGCATCAAGGCTGGATAGGTTGTAGACAAAACCTCGTAGGCGTTGACGGCCATCAGTTGACCCTGCCGCTTATGGTCTTTGCGGCTACGACGAAATCGTCTTGATCTGCTATGTAGGCACAGAGTTTATCCATGCCCCTTCCGCATCCTAGGTCAATGCCACGCTTACCATGCTTATCTCGGAATGGCACATTAAATGGGACGTGGGAGAAAATGATGCGTTGGCCGGGTATTTCAAAATCAGTCAACCACCAATCTTTCTCCCCAATCAGTACGTTTTCAGATCTTGGGTTCATGAAATTTTTGGTATCAGGGCCAGCATGAAAAACCACAAACGGATCCTCATGGTCCATATACCAGAGATGCAGGTTCTTCTCCAGAAACCTAATATGAGGCTCTGGGATAATAAATGGCATCCGAACTCGTTCTATCTTTCCCTCAGGCATGGCTACAGAGATTTCGTCTACTTTGGCATAGCTTTGGAAAACTTTGCTCCCACCCATAGCCTTCCACAAGGCTTGGAGATGCCTGTCTCTCCAGCCCTGATCACTGATAATCTGCTCAAATGTGTGCTCGTAGCACCCACGCAGGAAATCACACTTTGGGTGTTTCTGCTGAAAATCAATAAGGTAGTCCAGAGTGGCCTTGCTATCTGGGCCAGGGCCAAGATAGCTCCCAGTGAACAGAATATAGTCATCAGAAGTTATGGATAGCTGATCAAAGAGTTGCTTCAGCAGGTCCACGTCTCCACAGATGTCCCCTACTACAATCTTCCTCACGTGCCAACCTTTTCTTTCACGGTGAAAATGCCGATGTCGGAGCTATACATTATCTGACCTGGAGAAACTACTTTGATTATGTATTCAATTTTCCCGGTAAATGGAAATCCCACAGGGGCGTCCAGGTCTCCTGGAAGAGTAGTGTATTGGACAACGCCGTTCACGGGATCTGCAACCAGCATGTTCACTTGCTTCAGTGGCCCTACAGGCTGATAGAGGCTCCCCCACCCATACTGGAAAACCACTTGCGTAACCGCAGAGAGATTGAGTGGAGTAACAACGGGAGGATCCTGAGAATCGTCCACACTTTGCAGGTTGAATCTTAGGACTTTCCCAGTCTCCCCAGATGTAAGATCGTACACTTAGGTCTCCGAATATCTGTATGTAACTTGGAATGAAGATATGGGGCCTGGGCCTCCGGTATAGCTTGACTGGATTCCCAATTGGGTGATGACAAAACTCTGGGTACCCTCCCCAGTGCTGGGATTGCTGAGAACGGTACCAGCGTTGACCGTGAGAGGAGCCGAAGACGTATAGTTCGTGGCGTTGTTGGTATTCTGGTTAGGAACCGTATCCGTGAATCCAGTAATGCCGTTCTGGTCTCCAACTTGTCCCACTGTGTAGGTCGCATTGAGCCATGCACCAAAATAGACCCCAGTTGGAGGATTCGTGCCTAGGAACCATCTCAAATTGGTAATGGATCCGGCTGGAGACGTTGTCCAATTGACCTTGGAACTCTTTCTCCAGCCAAAATTGATTCCGGAGACTGGTAGAGCAATTGGCCCAACCGTGTCCTGAGTATCTGTGTCGAATTGCTTGTGACGAACAGTTAGCCCAGTTACATCGCTCCCTGGGCTTCCAGATGCAGAAGATCCATGATAATACCGTGTCTGTGCAGATGCAGCCATCGTCTACTCTCCTTCGTAACTTTGGTCTTCTACTTCAGTTTCTTTGGTTGCTCCTGAGGGACTGATAACTTTAATCCACTTCTTGCCAGTAGCTCTGTCTAGGGTCCCCAAAACCTGCCTTGCCAGCTCTGGAATCCCAACAGGGCCTCCTACGACAAATTTGTCAATCAGAAAATAAGCCAATAGGTCTTCCTTAATAGGATCCACCTTCTGCTCAAAGGACTGGCTAAACCAGGGAGCCAGTTCTTGGGTCAAAGCAATAGGAAGAATTCTAAAAAGGACCACCTTATCACGCGGAATATCCCTGGTTGAAATCCTCAGACTAGAATCTATGGGCACCGCAGCGTTCGGATTGGTTCTGAGAATTTCAAATGTGTGGTCTTCAAACTGCCTCATGACAGAGCCATCGTTTAGCTCTGCCTCCCACACAAACATGAGACGTCCACCATCGGTGGCATTCAGCAGCCTCGCCGCTACATCAGTCGAGTACCAAGGATTCATCAGAAACCTGGAGGCTCTGGGATTTGAATGGGCTTGAATACCACGTTGTCAATAGCCACAGGAACTGGAGCGCTGGCAGTAGCCGCTGTATACTTCGTATCCTTGGCAGCGGAGACCAGCTTAACCACGTCGAATCCAGTCTTCCCAGCAGTTTGGACAACTGCCTCTCCTGTGTGGACCATGGACCTAGCTGTCTTAGAATCAATGAGAGGTCCTAATTGAGTAATCCCATCGCTCTTGTTCAATCTTGAGGTCTCTTTTGCCAACTTTCCTCCTACCCCACTTTAGTGTTCTTTACCCGAGCTTGGAAAAATCTTGCGTTCCTGACAAGAACCACTACGACTGGACCGACTTGGGCATCCACAGAATGGGTACTATCCGCCATAGCTTTCCTTCCGTTTATCGTACATCTCAATCATGTCTTCATTTTGCTGAATTCTCTCTCTGGCCAAGTCTATCTGTTTCTTGGTATAAGATCCATCACGCATCCTGGCCCTTAGATGAAGGTTCTCTGTCCTCAAAGCTTGGGACAGGTCAGAAGCCTTTGCAGGAGGCAATTCGGCTAGGGCAGCACGCTTGTCGCTGCTCCAGCCCTTTGTACCGATCTTCTCTCCCTTTTCGTCGTCCTTGCGGCTTCCTCCCTTCTTTCTCCACTTCATGCCCTTTACACCATGTTCCCTGTGGCGAGACGTGAAGATGTGGGATTGGCCTCCGTTTCCTGTTACTTCGTGGACAAGAGGTTTTGCGGAGAAGCCATAGGATTCCGTAATACGGTTGGCCGCATAGCTTCCTGCTGGAAGGAATGCAGCTTGGACCTCTTTCTCTGGATGGCCTCCCAAGTTCACGTTGACCACTTGCGTAACGTGAACTCCCTTCTTTTTCTTTTTGTCTTTGGACTTTTCCTTTTTCTTGGCCTCACGCAGAGAGGCCAGTAGGCGTTCCGTAGTCTCAGCTTTCACCCACACCTTGTCCTGGAATTCCCACATCGGGATTTGGTCTATACTTCGGAAGAATTTGTGGGGGTCGTCGTAATGCTGGCGGAAACATCTAACGGCATCGGAGGAACTGTCAAATCCAAGGAAAACCTTGTATTCGTCGTATTCGCCAGTCTTTGGGTTGTTGATATGAATGACGTAGGCGTAGGCGGCGTCAGGGTTCTTTCCGACAAATACGTCAACAGCATCTCCATCGGGTCCCTCGGTTCCTGGGATATATCCGTATGGAACTTTGTGCTTGGTTGCCCACTCATGTCCGTCTTGGTCCTTTCCTCTGCGTATGGAACCTCTCCGGTTCTCGACGCTAATAGGAATTCCCTGAAATTCTGTCCTGTAATGAAGCTTGCGGTTTTCTTGTAGCCTCGACCCTAGGGATTCTGCAAAGGCTTGCATGGCCTTCTGGCCGTGAAGAACTTTCCTCACTTTAGGAGTGGGAGTCGTTCTCTGCTCGTACATCAAATCGTCGTCGAAGCCTAAGCTCATAACCATAGTTACTCACACGCTCGCAACAGATACAGCGTATAGAGGATTCACAATTCCACCTATAATAACTGAATTTCCTGTGGGGTGCAGTCTCATCCGGTAGCCTTGAAATTCCACCAGCACATCCGTAGAATCCTGGGTAGGAGTAGTGGCAATAATAGCCGTTCCGTCTCCCTGGTCATTTAGCTGCAAGCGATACCCTTGAACTTCCAAGGAGAGAAATACTCCAGGTACAGGAGGAATAGTTACAGTTACGAAGCAGTCTGCAAAATGGCTGAGACTTTGACTTACTTGGACATCCGCATCAATGTTGTGACTCGTGCTCTGGGTTAATGCTACGTCTGCGTCTACATTGTGAGAAAGGCTGGAAGTAGTCTGAACGTCAGCATCAACATTGTGGCTGAAGCTAGAAGTGGTCTGGACATCAGCATCAACGTTGTGGCTTACACTCTGGGTTACCTGAACGTCAGCATCAACGTTGTGAGAGAGACTTGAAGTCGTCTGTACGTCTGCGTCAACGTTATGGGATTTGCTCTGGGCAACTTGGACATCAGCATCTACAAAGTGGCTTTTACTCTGATCAGCTTTTACATCCGCATCTACGAAATGACTTTTACTTTGATCTGCTTTTACGTCAGCGTCAACGTTGTGGCTTTTACTCTGATCTGCCTTGACATCGGCGTCTACGTTATGGGACTTACTTTGAGTAATTTGAACATCTGCATCTACGTTGTGGCTCTTGTCCTTGTCCAGTGGGGGCCTAAGCTCTACCGAAGCCGCTGCCCATGTCTCAGAAGTAGACAGAGTATCAGTATTCGTTACGCTGCCCACCGTAGAAGAAGTATTATCACTCTCAGCAGCGGCACAGTTTGAAGAGGCAGACCCACCCGTAGTTCCCTGAGAGCTCCTGCCATTCCCAGAGACGTTCGTGGTGATCGTTGCAATGCCTTGCCAAGCAAAGCCCGTTACGACCCAATCTCCACCTTCATCGATCGTTATACTATCAGTGGGTCCGGTACTGCTGCCTGAATTTGTGTGATTCTTCCCTATAGAGCCTACGCCGCTGTAACCATTTGCGACTCCTGCCGCCGTGAAAGTAGAGGCTGTGGGGATAACGGTGATATTTAGGTTAGATATCGCTGCTCCGACTGTAAGTCCCCAGAGCTCTATCCGGACACCTGTCCCGTTGTTGATAGCCGTTATGAAAGAGAATGTCTGAGTAGGCGCTGCGGTCACTACGGATTTTACAGTGGTGGACGCTCCTTGGATAGCAATAGCAACGATAAGTACAGTCCCAGATGGAACAGTTGAGACTGGGTTTACAGCTCCCAAAGCTATGGAAGCGACCGCCTTACCCGAGGCGACCGCTCCGTGGATTCCATCTGTGCTTAGCGCGAAAAATGCTATAGCCATCCGCGGAGCCCTTTAAGAGCCTTTGGTCAGTCCAGGTTTTGCTACGTAGAAATCACTACAATACCTGTCGATTGCTAGTGGTATCACTGGAGACCCCGCTGGTTTGTTCGGTCCCTGCCACTTGATGAAGCCCTTCTCTCCGCAGATCCTGCGCTTGGCGTCCTTGAGATACTTGCAGTTGGCGCACATCGATCCGCCCTTTGGAACTTCCGTTCCGGCCAAGTGGTCCTTGTCAAACTGCGGCATTGAAGCTAGAGATTCTCGGATAGGCTTAAATTCCCCTATCGTCTTTTCCCTTAATCGACGGAGCATCTAGGCCCCGGAGGATTCTGGATAAGTTAGAGGCTTGAAAGTGATATTGCCAATTCCAAGGTTCTCTGTGGGAGGAGTCACGTACTGAGTGTCGAGGGCAGCGGTCTTCAGCTGGATAACGTCAAAGCCCGTGACACCTGGAGTCGTGACCGTAGCGTCTCCCTTGTATACAATCTGCCGAGCAGTCTCGGCTTTGATCGAAGCTATGAGAACCCCGGTGCTTCTGTTAAGAGTGCAAAGAGGCTGAGCCATTATGGCCCTCCTATGCTGTCAATCCACTAGCACTTCTATCTATCTCAGAGTCGTCGTATTCTTCGGATTCGTGGGACTGAAACCCTTGATTCTTCATGTAGTGCGCCAGAGCCCAAGGGTTGTCGATGTCCTTGTGCTTCTTCATGGACTTAACAGCCCCTTCCCAACCAGCGGGGGCCTTTTCCCGGAAACGGCCAGCTTCCGTAAAGAACTTGGAAGCCCGAAACGAGGTCAGGACTCTTTTGAGTTTGGCAGGGTCTTTGAGAACGGTCTCCACAAAGCGTTCTGTCCCGCCACGGGATTCCTGCACTCGCTCTCCCTTCTTGCCAGACGCTACGGGAGTGTATGCTTCGCCGAAAGCTCCCTTCTTCTTTTTCTTGGGACCTTTGGCAAGGTTCTTTGGCTTGGGAGCTCGTCGTGATTCCAGCAGGCGAGCTACGTCGCCGTGATCCAGAGAATTTCTTATAAGAGGAATTACGGCTGGCCCTTCATCGTCAAAAGGCCCTCCATTCGGAATGGGTCGTGCTCCGTGCATTGTGCCTCCTCACGCGCCTACGAACTTAGTTACCACATAACAAAAGGGAGAGACGAACATCCGTCCCTCCCCCAGTGGATTCAGCTTAAAGCAGTTAACTAGAGTTACTAGACGCCGGTCTTGGCCTTGATCTGCTGATCCAAAGCCTTGAGCCTCGCTTCCTCAGCCGTTAATGTGGCTTTGACCCGTGGACTCCAGATAACGCCCACGATAAGGCCAACAATAGTCCCAAAAGCAGTTGCAGCGATCGTATGGCCCGTTGTCACAAGTATCATACATCCTCCTTATATCTGTCTAGTAAAAGCAATTCTCAAAATCTCTAAGATCACCGCTCCCCCGAAAGCCCATTTGAATTTGCTCTTGCGAGCATCATCCTTAATCTTGGTTATCTGGTCGTTGAGAGCCTTCTTGTCAGCTATGCACGCCACGTTATCCGTTGCGCGAGCACCCTTCTCGCTGGTCAGTTGGCCTTGAGTATCCTTTATCACAACATCGGCATCTGCCAAAGACTTATCTTTAGACGACAACTGAGAATTGAGAGCAGGAATTTCCTCCAGCATCTGTACCGTCTTCTGTTCCAAAGGCAGAGAAGATAAAAAAGCATCCCCTTGAACAGTCGGTCCTGGAAGGCCCACAAGCTGTCCATGGAGAGTAGCTAAATCGCTAGGAGCGAGGGTGATGACTTTGGTTTGCTGCTCCTTAAGCTGATCTATGACCGTTTGCTGAAATTGAAGTTGAGCCGCTCGATCAGCCTGTCTAGCAGTGCTCTCGTTCATCAGCTGTTCTTGGAGTTGCAGGTTCTGCATCTGTGTCATCTCTGCACGCTTGTCCGCATCACTGGCTCTCTCCTGGGAGAGTGCGGCTGTAGCGTCGGCCTTGACAGCTACGCGGTCTGACCACAGATAAAACGCGAATATAACTACTCCAACCAGAATCAAGATCAGAACCAGATGGGAAAGGGTGAAGCTAAATATCTTCTTAGCTTCACCTTCGATCTTAGACGCTTCGTCAGTCATTTAGCCCCTCCCGGGCGGTTGGTCCGGCCACTTCTGAGAAAATCCAAAATGCCCTGCCAGGAATCCATAAAAAGCATATACTGAGTTCTGGACTCCAGGGCCTATGTCTCTTCCCGTCTTGTAGACGTACAATAGGATAGCGCCTTGGCACAGTGCACCGAGGATAACGTGCATCTTGTTGACAAAGGCATCTAGAATTTTATCTATCATCCTGCCTCCTCGATGGTAGCCACTCCGTGTTTAATAGAGATCAAAGTTTTGCACTCTGGGCAGGTGAGAGTGTCCTGCATTTCCAAAGGACTTTCACAGACGATCGTGGCCAGATGGGAGGCTGTCCGAATGGTGTTACACTTAGGACAACAGAGCCCCAAAACCTTTATGGATTGCTTCTGATCCCCATCTAGGTACGCTGTGACGATCGCATAATCCCCTTGTCTCCAGATGAAATCCAAACTCTCTTTTTGCTTGAGGAGAACTTTCACCAAAGCTCCTCTCTACGCCTGACTCCGAATTTCGCTAGAACTCCAGCAACGTGGAATTTAGCAGTTCTCTCGGAAATGCCTAGCTCCGCTGCTATCTCTTTGTTCCCTTTCCTCATCTTGAGCAAGGACACTACCTGCTCCTCTCGGGGAGTCAAAAATCCGATGGGCTGTAAAATCCGGAGGTCACGCCAGAACTGAATTATCTTTCTCTGGATCCCCCATAGAACCAGCTTGGCCTTGTGTTCCTCAATAAGAAGTTCTTGAAGTTTCTTCGCAGCATCTATCTGCCCCTTAGACTGCGACGACACTTCCTCTTCAGTTATAACAGAACCTTGGCCTTGGCCCATTGCTAAGAGTTACTAGCGGGGAGCGCCTACGAGTTGCGCGGTAGAACTGGACGGGGAGGACCGCCCGAATATCCCTCTACGTCGGCGTCGTCTCCGGGGCCGTTATGCCTAGAACCAGCCCCCAAGCGCTCCCCAGATCGTTACAGCAGCAAAGCATCCTCCAAATAGAATATTGCCTTGATCCAATCGGGAAGTGGCCCACGTGCAAAGATCACATAGCCTATGGGATGCTTCCCTTTCCACGAGGCTAGTTCCATAGCTAGTTCCATGGATTTGCCTGTAGTAAGAACATCGTCCACTATCAATATAGGATCTATTTCCGGTGTGTCAGAGCAATACTTTTGAAGAGCCTCCGCCAAGCGATTGCCTCCATTAGGAATCGGTATCACTTGAAAGAATTTGACTCTTCTAGCAATGTAAGAGGCGCACCATTCGATCTCTACGGTTGCCAAAGCATCACAGTCTATCTTCCCATCAGGGAGTATAGAGCCATGTGTCCCCTTATATGGCCCAGGGACAAACAGAATCTTGTCATAGGTGCGCTCGAAGACGTCCTTGGGATTCAGGTAGACATAGCCGTCTTCCTGGACTACCCAATAGTCTCCGACCACTGGAGTGTATCTGGAGCACATCGGTTCTGTGGCTGTCTTGATTGAGCCATCATCTAAAGTCAGCTTCAGGCCGCTTGGTATAATGTGGCCTTCGACTTTAACGATCACGAATGCATCAGCTATTACTGGATTTGCTTGATATTTCATTCTCCATCCTCCTGTCAATATGAGAAGGTACTTGAGGTCCTTTGGGATGAGATTCATAATCATGGTCACTGTCCCAGTAGTGGCAATTGCTACAGAAGTCCAGATATACTTCCTCTATCTTCACATCGTCGTCCCCAGGCCCAAGAATGATACGATGACAACGCTGTGAAGACGAGGCCTCCCCCTTACAGCCTAAGTTATAAGGATCGCAGCATTGCCCCACACTAGAATAAAACTCCGCGTAAACGAAATTTATCCCTCGTGCAGGTCTCCGTTTATAAGATGTCCATGGAAATTGCAGTTGTCCCAATCTGGATGAGGAATCACTTGCAGCGATGGAGAGCCGTTTAATGTATTCTCTTCAGCAGAGCCTGTCCAAGTCCAGCAAGACGTGTGTTCTCTCTGATGGCGGCAGTCGTGGTAAACTTGATCCTTGCCATCCTTGTCCG
>Ga0153922_1000967_pt1 | contig 10542 bp, 16 predicted proteins | sample TSNJ006MetaG_FD_104723 | JGI IMG/M metagenome (GOLD analysis project Ga0153922, IMG submission 104723) | Attine ant fungus gardens microbial communities from New Jersey, USA - TSNJ006 MetaG | ecosystem: Host-associated > Fungi > Mycelium > Unclassified | place: USA: New Jersey, Brendon T. Byrne...
GCTCGACGAACCAATCGGCATCATCGGCGTCGCCGCCCTGCGCGAGACCACGGCGATCGTGACCGCCCTCATCTCTTAGGGAGGGTAAGCGACGCGCCGTGTCGCTGTCAGCATGCCCTATCACGTGCTGGCGGCGAGCATTTTGCCCGGGACGGAGCTGGTGCTCACCGCACCCGCTCAGCTGGTTCACCACTTCGCCGACGCAACTGCCACCCGCGTACTCGACGCGCCGCGCGAGCTGGGCGGCCTCCAGTTCTACGCGGTTTGGCACCGCGTCTCGATAACGACCCGTCCCACAGTTGGCTACGCGGGATCGTAGCCACCGTCGCTGCGCCAATGTCGCCGCGCCGGCGATCCAAGTGATCTGGGCGCCGAGTGTTTCACACGATATTCGCGCGCGAGCGTTCGGCCTGCGGCTGGGTCTCCTACGCCGAAGAGCTGCTCAAGCAGCGCATCGTCGACGGATTCTCCGAGAACATCGGGGTGTCGCGGAACACCCTCGACCGCATCGCCGCATTCGCCCGGTCCGAACCGACCGTCCTGTTGCCCGCGCATGATCCGCTCGCTCAACAGCGATTGGCGGAACGCAACACGCTGACCGACGACTAAGGGTCGCGGCGGGGTTGCTTATATCAGCTGCTGTCCGATGGACGCGCCGCCGTCGACGAACATGGTCTGTCCGGTGATGAACGATGATTCGTCCGACAGAAGGAAGGCGATCGCCGCGGCGATCTCCTCGGGGCGTCCGAGGCGGCCCATGGGAACCATTGCGCGGTAACGGATTTCGCCCTTGCTGCCGGGTGGGTTGTTTTCGCGGAACAGCTCCGTTTCGATGGGTCCCGGCGCTACCGCGTTGACGGTGATACCCGTGGCGGCCAGCTCCAACGCCCACACGCGGGTGGCGCCGATCAGCGCCGCCTTGGCTGCGGCATACGTGGTGCGCTGCGGGGGGGCGCCGAGCGCGACCAGGCTTGCGATGTTGACCACGCGGCCCCAACCTTGTTGGCGCATGGTGGGTAAGGCCGCCTGGGTCAGTTGGATCGCGGTGCGCAGGTTGACGTCGAGCACCGCGTCGAGCGCGTCCAGGGTGACGTCTTCGAGCGACTGAAGACGAATCAAACCCACGTTGTTGACCACCGCGTCAATCCGGTTGGCGGATGAAATCTCCTGCAGTGCCATTGATGTCGCGGCTCGGTCGGAGAGATCGACGGTATACAACTGGCCCGGGAAGGTGGCATCGTTGGTCCGGGCGATTCCCAGTACCTTGTGACCATGCCCGGCGAGGCGTTCGGCCAGAGAGCGGCCGATGCCCTTACTTGCCCCGCTGATCAGTACCGTGCGGCTGCCTGGTGTCCTCAAGTTAGTCATGGTCGTCTCCGGTCGTCTCTCTGCTGCTTACCTGCTGTCAACTCGCCTAACGCCCTCGCGAGATCTGAGCGCGATTACCTGGAATCCATATCTTTTGGATATGGCGGGATAGATATCCGAAAGCCGGTCGAACCCTCCGGACGCGTCATTCATCAACCAAGTCTTCATGACCTTCGCATTCCAGCGTAACCCTTCGCGCGTCGGAGTCGCCGATCTCTTCGACGGCCCCGACGATGCCGTGGCCGGCGTTGTTGAGCAGCAAGTCGATACGGACGAACTTGTCGGTGGCGGCAGTGACCGCTGCGGCGATGCTGAACTCGTCGGTCAAGTCGAGCGCGACGGTCAGAAGTCGATCGTTTGTGGGCAGCTGATCGGCGATCGTCTCGGGCCCGCGGGCGGTGACGCGCCGTGAAAGGCATCATTCGGGAGAAAGTGCGGCGCGGCCGGCCTATGAATCACTCTGTGCCGCCGCATGATAACGAGCACCGATTGCCTGGAGCGCACGGCGCAAACGCAGGTCCCCACCGGAGTGAAGGACGGTGCCAGCCACCATCGTCGCCGTGGGCAGCGCGGGATGCAGCGGCCCGATGATCCCATCTGCCACCTCTGGCGCCCGCTGGTTGCCGCGCGGACCCATGACGCTCAGCCACAACGGCACTTTCACGGGCCGAGACGCCGTCATCCCAGGCCGGTGGAGCATCCGATCACCCTTGCCATGCGGGGTTCATAGGATTGCGACCCCTAGGTTCCAATCCCGTTGGTGCGTAGGTCATCTGCCGTGGTTGCAATCATGAGATGGAGGCGTCAGCCGCGTTCTCGGCAGCCGCGGTCAGTAGGGCGATGGCCGCGTCGAATGGCTCGGGGCTGCGCAGCACTCGGCTGAGGATGAGCGCCCCTTCCACGCTGCTCCACACATTCGTCGCCAACTGCACGGCCCGGTCGTGGGGCAGGCCCTTTTCGGTGAGGCGTGCGGCCAGCGTGGTGATCAGGTCCTGAAATCCGCGGCGGGTCGCGTCGCTGAGGTGATCGGAGGCGGCCGTCGATTCGAGAACGATGGGCGCCAAAGCACACCCCTCGCGGTAGTTGCTCGTGACAAGATCGTCGCGCTCGCGCCCGATGAAGGCCGCGATCAATTGCGCCGGGGTGCGGCTGGCGGCAGCCGCCCGGTTGATTTTCGCGATGGCGTCGGCGGCGTGCAGCAGGGTGACCTCGGTGGCGAGCTCTTCCTTGCCGCCGGGGAAGTGAAAGTAGATCGACCCGCGCGGGGCGGCGCTGTCGGTCACCACATCCGACAGCGCGGTGCCGAGGTAGCCGTGTTCGCGGAACAGCCGGCGCGCGGAGGCGATCATGCGGTCCTTGCTATCGCTCTTCCTTGGCATGTCGTCCATCATACATAGTTCTTGACAGAAGGGCGAATATCCCTGTAGTGTTGGCGGAAGTGGTAAGTATGACGCCCGATATATAGTGGAGGAGACGACGTGCCCGTCTATCAGTGCTACAGCCCACAAGGACTTCTGACCAAGTCCGCGAAGGCCAAGATCGCCAAGGAAATCACCGGCATTTACTGCAACGTCACCGGGTCGTCGGAGTCGTGGGTCCATGTTCTGTTCCACGAGATCCCCGACGGCGGGTGCTTCGCGGCCGGCAAACCGGCAACGAAGTCTTACATTCTCGCCATCAACCGCCACGGACGTGACCTCGAAGCACGACGCGAAATGCTGCGTCAGTTCACGCAGATGTGGACACGGATCACCCGCCAGTCGGAAGTCGACCTATGGGTCTCGCTGGTCGAAATCGATCATGCAAATCTCATGGAGGCGGGGTTGTTCTTTCCCGAGCCCAGCGATGAGCCCGAATGGATCGAGGAAAACCGCGCCAGGTTGGCCGAATTGGGTTTGACAGTGCCATGACACGCTCGCGACCTCCCCTGGGCCGGGGTGTTCGACTGGCGCGACCGAAGGGCTCTAATCGGAAATGGTGGACGTTGTGGTCGACCTACAACAACCAGGAGATACCATGACTCAATCATTGAGTGGATCAATCGAAACGATCTCGCATCAGGTCGACCGGCTGACGATCCACATCGACGACTCGTTCGATGGGTTCAGGAATCGCTATGAGCAAGCGGTGCCCGTGTTCCAAAGCGAACGGTTCGGCTCCCTTGTCGACAGGGGCGTCGACTGGCAGACCATTCTGCAGGCCACCGCAGAAAACGCACCAAACAGTTTTATTCTCTACTGGTCCCACGACTTCACGTCTTTGATGCGTCTGGCCGGAGACCCCGGCCGTTGTGTCGAGTACCTCATGGGCAATCACACCATTGCGGAAAAAATGTACCGCTACAACCCAGCCATTTTGCTCTATGCGCCCTTACGCACCGCCATTGTGGAAGATGCCGACGGAGCCACGTGGTTCACCGTGGACCAACCCAGCACCCGGTTCGGCAGCTTCAACGCACCCCAAATCACCAAGGTAGGAATTGAGTTGGATCACAAGCTTGCCGCGTTGCTGCAGCACCTTGATGCTCCCGTGCCGGCCGCGCTCGCCGATAGCTGAGCAAGCCTAGACCCGTGTCCTCCATGGGGTGCGGGTTTTCGAGCCGGCGTCGACCTCGACTGCGCGCTGACTCCGAGAGGAACCACGAGGCGTTTTCCTCAGGACACCAACTAAATAGGAAATATGGAAAGGGAACATCATGCCCGTCTATCAGTGCGACAGCCCACAAGGGCTATTGACCAAATCTGCGAAGGCGAAGATCGCCGAAGAGATGACCCGCATGTACTGCATCAAAACCGGAGCACCGGCATCATGATGGAGCATGATCGGTACCAGCGCGGACTGGACGCGCTGATGGAGTACACGCTGACCGGCAACAGTGAGATCTCCACCCACCTGAAGATCGCCGACGACTTCAAAGACCTCGCCCCCGACGTCGCGAGGTTTATCATCGAGTTCGGCTACGGCGACATCTACAGCCGGTCCGGCCTGACCAAGCAGCAGCGGGCACTGGTGACCATCTCCTCACTGGTGACCCAGGGCACCGAACGCCAACTCGAGCTGCACATCAACGCCGGCCTCACCGCAGGGTTGACCAAGACCGAAATCATTGAGGCGATCATCCACCTAATCCCCTACACCGGATTCCCGCGAGTGCTCAACGCGCTGTACGTGGCCAAGAAGGTATTCGCGCAACGAGACACCGACGACCCCGTCCTAAAGTCCGCCTAAAACCGACGCGGCTTGCGCGCGACCTCGCGGCGTCAGCACCGTCTCGTGTCGCCGTAGTCGTCGGAGTGTGCGGGCATGGGAGGTGTTGTTGATCGCGGTTACGGCAGAACAAACGTTTAATACCGCGCTGGCCCGCTACGTGGAGACCGACACGAAGGCTCAGCCCGGGCGAGCCCGTACCGTCGGACATGTGCGATGGATCGTCGACGGCATGAACGTGATCGGTACCCGGCCAGACGGCTGGTGGAAGAACCGCAGGCGTGCGATGGTCGGGCTGGTCGAGCGGCTCGAGCGCTGGGCTTCGGCGGAAGGCCAGCACGTGACAGTAGTGTTCGAACGGCCGACGTCGCCGCCGATTCACTCCGCAGTCATCGAGATAGGACACGCGCCGAAGGCAGGCGCGAATTCGGCTGACGACGAGATCGTGCGGCTCGTTCACGCCGACGACCGACCGCAGGAGATCAACGTCGTGACGTCGGACATTACGCTGGCCGATCGGGTCCGAAGCGCAGGCGCATCAACCTATTCGGCGTCGACCTTCCGCAGCCTCATTGACCGCCTATAACGGCCGCTTCTGGTCAGTCGAGCAATGCGCTTGTGATCCGCTCGGTAGTTAGTGGCAGCGTGCGGATGCGGACTCCTAGCGCGTCGTACACGGCGTTACCGATCGCGGCGGCGGTGGGGCCTTGCGCGCATTCACCAACCCCGAGCGGGGGGTTGCTTCGGTCGTTGGCTAGTTCCACTTCGACGTCGGGTACCTCGGAGAAACGCAGAATCGGGTAGGTCTCCCAGGTGTCGCTGGTGACGGTTGACCGGCTGAAGCGCACGCGTTCTTTCAGCGTCCAGCTGGTTGCCTGGATGGCACCTCCCTCGATCTGGTTGGCGGCTCCGTCCGGGTTGATGACCAGGCCGGCGTCGGCCGCTATCGTCAGCCGGCGCACAACCACCTGGTCGACCGCCTCCACCTCGGCGACCACCGCGCAGTAGGCCCCGGAGTTCTTATACCGCGCGTAACCGATACCGTGGCCGAGCGTTTCCGATGGTGTCCATTCGGCCCAGTTGGATCTGCGTGCCGCGGCTTGCAGTACAGCGCACGCCCGCGGGTCACGGAGTTGGGCAAGCCGGAATTCCAAGGGATCACGGGAGGCGGCGGAGGCGAGCTCGTCCATGGAGGACTCGGCGGCAAAGACATTCACGAACGCGCCCAGAGAGCGCAGCGACGAGGTGCGCAGCGGTGGCTCCGTCAATAGATGATTGACCACCTGGTACGCCGGAAAGTCATAGCCTGGTATGGCGTTGCGAGAGGCCCCGCCTCCAAATTCGACTGGCGGCTCACCGCCGCTGCCGATGGGCTCCCCGCCGGCGCGGTGGCTTGCGGCAAGGAACGCGTTGGCGGATGTGGTGCCCGGGCGACTGAGGTGGCTGCTACCCCAAATCTGGTGACGCCAGGACAAGACGGTGCCGTCGTCGGCGCAGTCGGCCGAAATCTCAACCACCGCTGCGGGTCCGAACGGCTCCCAGCCCAGCTCGTCGGAGCGTGACCACAGCACCTGTACCGGCACACCCGGCACCGCCAACGCTAGTAACGCCGAATCCATCGCCGCGTCGTCGGCACCATTGTGCCCATAGCATCCGGATCCTTCGACGTGGCGCACGAGCACCCGGTCAGCCGCCAAGCCCAGCGCTCTGGCCAGCTCGCGGCGCAGTACGTGGGGGCCCTGTGTGTGCGACCAAATCTCCAGCCGGCCGTCTGAGTGCAGCAGGGCAGTCGCCCCCGAGGGGCCGATCGATGCGTGGGCGAGATAAGGGCGGTGATAGCGGGCCACATGGGACCTCGCGACTATCGTTGAACTCGTCGCGGCTTCTTTACTAGCCACTACCGAGGTGTCGCACGGCGCCGAGGTGAGGAACGGCGCGAGGTCGTCCTCGTCGGGCAACGTCGGCTGCTCCTGCCACTTGGTGTCACGGCGAAGCCGTTCTGTGGCCCGCACCGCAACTTCTTCGCGTTCGGCGATCACGCCGAGGAACGCACCGTCTCGCACGACCGTGATCACGCCCGGCAGCGCCAAGGTCGGCCCCGTATCAATCGCATCTAGCGTCGCACCGCGCGATGGCGGCCGAATGACCCGCCCATACACCATCCCGTCGAGGGCGAGATCGTGCACATACCGCGGACGGCCGGCGAGCTTGTCGGGCAGGTCAATCCGCGCGACGTTGGTGCCGACGACCCGGTAGGCCGACGGCGGCTTGGGTGTGGGGACACTCGTCGCGTCCTGGTCCAGCAGCGCATCGTCGGCCAGCTCCCAGTAACTGGTGTGGGCGCCGTCCGGTGCGGTGATCTGCCCGTCGTTGACAACGAGTTGATCGGTTGCCGCGCCGAGCTTAATGCCGGCCGCGGCCAGATAGAGAGCTCGGGCTTCTGCACAGACCTGGCCCAGCGCGGCGCCGGAGTGCTGGATTGAGAGGCTGCCGGCGGTCAAGCCTTCGTCGGGGCTGAGATCTGTTTGTGCGGCAGTCATTTGCAGCCGGTTGATGTCCACGTCGAGTTCCTCGGCGGCCACCTGCGCCAGCGCAGTGAGCACACCCTGACCCAGTTCGACTTTGCCTGAGCGGACCTCGACGATGCCGTCGGATCTGATCCGCAGCCAGTCGCTTATGCGTGGATTGGCGGCCAATGACCGGGGCAGCACGCCGCCGGTCATAGGGTCGTTTCCCGGTTCTCGGTTGCTGCGGCAAGGACGGCGCGCACCACTCTGTTCTGGGAGCCGCAACGGCACAGATTCAGGTCCAGCGCGGCGCGGACTTCGGCCTCGGACGGATCGGGGTTGTCGGCCAACAAGGCTGCGGCGGCGACCACGATGCCCGACATGCAGTAGCCGCACTGAGCGGCTTGTGCGTCCAGAATCGCACGTGCCACCGGATGAGGTCCGCCTTCGCCGGCCAGGCCCTCCACCGTGCAGATCGCCTTGTCGCGCACCGACCACAGGGGTGTGTCGCACGAGTAGATGGGATGACCGTCGGCGAGCACGAAACAGGCGCCGCACATTCCGAGACCGCAGCCGAACCGCGTGCCCTTCAAACCCAGGTGATTGCGCAGGACATAGAGCAGCGGTGTGTCGTCTTCGGCGTGGACCTCTCTGGGCTCGCCGTTGACGGTCAGGCTGACAGCCGAGGGAGCTGATTGTGTTGTCACCAATCCAGGATGGACAGATCGCACAGGTTTGGCCAACACCACCGCTCCCACCGGGCACCATTACCGTTTCCTCTAACACTGTTAGAGACTGCTCTAACAATGTTAGACTGTCGAGGTGCCCGAGAAACTCAACCGGGATGTGATCGCTCAGGCTGGGCTGCGCCTGCTTGATGCAACCGGCATCGAAGGCATCACCATGCGCGCCCTCGCCTCCGAACTGGGGGTTCAAGCTCCCACGCTGTACTGGCACATCACGTCCAAACGAGACATTTTCCGCGCGATGGCCGTCGCGATGACCAGGGACGCTTCGGCATTGGTCACGGCAGCTGATCGTCGTGTGCCCTGGCAGGAACGCCTCGTCAGCTGGGCACACGCATTGCGACGATCCATGCTCAGTCACCGCGACGGCGCAAGGGTCTTCGCGGGGACATTCGCACCGGAGCGGGCGACCTTTGAGTTGACCGAATCAGCCCTACAGGCGTTGCAGGACGCCGGACTGTCGGTCGCGGACGCGGCGCAACGCACAATCTTGTTACGCCACTTCATCGTCGGCTTCTGCATCGAGGAACAAGATCTCGCCGAGCTGCGCGTCGGACAGGATCAGGCGCGGCGCGACGAACTGAAAACAGCGGCCGATCCCGCACGATTCCCGCTGGCTGCGCAAGCCTTGCCAGGAATGCTGAACACAGCGGCCGAAGACCGCTTCGAACTCGGGATACAGCTCATGCTTTCCGGCATCGCCGAAAATATGGCCGCGACCAAGTCCATGGGTCACCGCGCAGGCTCCGACAGACGCAGTGGCCGCCGTCAATAGGCATCGACACGCTGCGGACGCTTCGACGTCCATCGAGTACGCCCACATTGGCATCCGCGTCAACGGGTACTCGTTTCAGATTCACTGCGGGTCCGCAACAACCCGCAATCATCTTATTCGGTGCCGAAGGCAAAAACCGTTGTCGAGTCGTAGGTTTGGCCCGGGTTGAGAGTTGTGGTCGGGAAGTTTGGGCGATTCGGCGAATCCGGGTAGTGCTGGGTCTCCATCGTGAATCCCACGCCCTGCCGGTAGATATGACCGCTGGTGCCCGTGAAAGCCCCGTCGATGAAGTTAGAGGTGTAGAACTGCACACCGGGTTCGGTGGTGGACACGGTCAGGGTGCGCCCGGTCTGCGGATCCTCGGCATTGGCGGCCTGCACCAGCCCGGTGTTGTTGCCGCGGTTGATCACCCAGTTGTGGTCGTAGCCGTGGGCCAGCAGCAGCTGCGGGTCGTTCGCGGTGATATGCGCGCCGATCGCGGTCGGTGAGGTGAAGTCGAACGGTGTGCCCTTCACGGGGGCGATCTGCCCGGTCGGGATCTGGGTGGGGTCGGTCGGAGTGTAATTGTCGGCGTTGATGGTGACCTTCTGGTTGTAGACGTCGAGCGTATCTTCACCGGCCAGGTTGAAGTAGCTGTGGTTTGTCAGGTTGATTACGGTCGGTGCATCGGTGGTCGCGTGGTAGTCGATACGCAGTTGGTTCTTCTGGTCCACGGTGTAGGTGACCGTGGTCGTCAGCGTCCCGGGATAGCCCATTTCGCCTGCAGGACTGACATATTGGAGTTTCAGGCTCGCGCTGTCGCTACCGCTCTGCGGACTGGCCTGCCACACCTTCGAATCGAAGCCCACGGGGCCGCCATGCAGGCTGTTGCCGTTGTTGTTGATCGGCACTTGATACTCGGTGCCGTTCAGCGAGAAGGTTCCCCTGGCGATCCGGTTGCCGTAGCGCCCGATGATCGCGCCGAAATAGGTTTTGGCGGAGCCGGTGTTGTTCAGGTAGCCGTCCAGGGTCGGGAAGCCGAGCACCACATTGTCGACATGTCCGGTGCGGTCGGGGACCTCGATCGACTGAACGACGCCGCCGTAGGTCAGGATTCGCACGCGCATGCCGTGCCCGCTGGTGAGCGTGTAACGGGTCACCGAGGTTCCGCCCACCTGGCCGAAGGGCTCGCTGTTGATCGACGGCGGCCCTGCAGGTGTGGACGCACTGCCGCTGTTCGGGGTGGACTTCGTCCCGGTGCTGCTGCACGCAACCAAGCCCGCTACACCGGCGATGGCGATCAATCGAAGTAACGTCTTGCCGCGCATACGAGCTCCTTGCACTCTTACGTAATACGCCTGTGCAGAAACATTATCCCCGCATGATGAGGTAAGGATCATCGATTACGTGCGAGCGGTCGAATCATTCCAGTCTTCCGAAGATGAGGTCGTGGGGTGTCGTGGTCGCGAACTTGCCATCTTCATCCGGGGCGCGGTGTCAGCTATGGGGGGGAACTCCGGACACGGTGTCATCGGCTTGTGCGAGTGCTTCGGCCAGCATCGACAACATAAGGACGGTCTCCACCTGTACAGCGGTACTGGACAGCAGCCACTCGGACCATCTCGCGATTGTAGTGGGCGGACCGAGGAGATCCGCCCGGGTTGCGGGGCGCGCCATTCCAACCTCAATGATTGCGAGTGGCTAAGCTGGGGTAAGCGGGCCTAGGCTCGTCGTCCCGAAAAGATGGTTATCTCGTGCACCGTCGAACGGTCCTTAAGCTGCCGCTGCTGCTGGCAGTGGGCACGGCACTGGCCCGAGTGCCCGGCGCCTCTGCCGGGCCGGGCCGGTGGTCGGTTGACCGCGCCAGCCGCTGGTATCAGGCGCAGGGCTGGCTCGTCGGCGCGAACTACATCACGTCGACCGCCGTCAATCAGCTGGAGATGTTTCAGCCGGACACCTA
>Ga0153922_1000969_pt1 | contig 10531 bp, 9 predicted proteins | sample TSNJ006MetaG_FD_104723 | JGI IMG/M metagenome (GOLD analysis project Ga0153922, IMG submission 104723) | Attine ant fungus gardens microbial communities from New Jersey, USA - TSNJ006 MetaG | ecosystem: Host-associated > Fungi > Mycelium > Unclassified | place: USA: New Jersey, Brendon T. Byrne...
AATACATTACTGCTGCTTCATGGCGGGTATTTCAGCACCTATTATATCAGTTTGTCAATATTTCTGGGATTTGCTGCGACTTATCCGAATCAGCAGGTTCTTCTTTATTTTATTATTCCGATTAAGATTAAATGGCTGGCATATCTGGACATTATTTATTTGATATATCAGATGACACAGGGCGGCTGGGTAGGCAGAGTATCGATTATTTGTTCGCTGATGAATTTTATTATCTATTTTCTGATGACAAGGAATTATAAACGGGTTTCACCGCAGGAAATCCACCGAAAGAAGACATACGCCAAGGCGGTTCATAAGAGCCAGGCTAATATAACCAAGCATAAATGCGCTGTCTGTGGCCGAACAGATGAGGATGGAGGAAATATTGAATTTCGGTTCTGTTCTAAGTGCAGTGGTAATTATGAATATTGTCAAGATCATTTATTTACGCATGAACATATTAAATGAGTAGTGGAGGAGGATTTTAATGAAGAGAACGAAAATTATTTGTACAATGGGGCCCAATACGGATGATAAGTCAATGATAGAACACCTTATCAAGACAGGTATGGATATTGCCCGATTTAACTTTTCTCATGGCACCCATGCGGACCAGAAGGAACGGATGAATTTGCTGAAGGAAGTGCGTAAAGAAGCCAAGAAGCCAATTGCCATTCTTTTGGATACAAAAGGTCCGGAGATTCGGACCGGGCTTTTAAGAGATGGATTAAAAGTCGTTCTGAATGAAGGCCAGACATTTACCCTGACAACAGAGGTAATTGAGGGGGATGAAAAGCGCTGTACGCAGACCTATCCGGAGTTGCCAAGGGATGTGGGTAAAGGAAATACAATTCTGATTGACGATGGTTTGATTGAACTTCGTGTAGAAGCGACCAATGATACGGATATTGTCTGTACCGTCATTAACGGAGGCGAACTGGGACAGCGAAAAGGTGTTAATGTACCGAATGTAAGTATTAATCTGCCGAATCTGACAGAGCAGGATATTAAGGATATTAAGTTTGGAGTAACTCAGGATATTGATTATATTGCAGCATCATTTGTACGAAATGCAGAAGCTATTAAGGAAATTCGTCAGTTACTGAAGGATAATGGCGGTGAGCATATCGGAGTTATTGCTAAGATTGAAAATATGGAAGGCGTGCAGAACATCGATAAGATTATCCAGCAGGCCGATGGTATCATGGTTGCCAGAGGGGATTTGGGGGTTGAGATTCCGGCATGGGAAGTTCCTCATATCCAAAAAGAAATTATCCGTAAATGTAATGAGAACTATACTCCGGTTATTACTGCAACCCAGATGCTGGATTCGATGATGCGTAATCCCAGACCTACCCGTGCAGAAGTAACGGATGTGGCCAATGCTATCTATGATGGTACGGACGCAATTATGCTTTCTGGTGAAACAGCGATTGGTAAATACCCGGTGGAATCGGTTCAGATGATGGTAGATATTGCGGAGTCCACAGAACCATTCATTAATTATGGACGTTTTCTGGACTATAAAGCATTGCGCGGACAGAGGAATGTATCCGGAACGGTTGGGGTCGCCGCGGTACAGTCGTCACTTCATGTAGGGGCAAAAGCTATCGTAACACCGACTGTGTCAGGCCAGACAGCACGGCTGATTTCTAACTTCCGTCCAAGAGTGCCGATTTTTGCCGTATCACCCAATCCAGGAGCACAAAGAAGGATGCAGCTGCTTTGGGGTGTGACACCGCTGAGTGGATATGCGGAAGAAAGCACTGAAGATATTATTTCCCATGCAATGTACGTTGTAAAACGGTCTAAATACATAGAAGAAGGAGATCTGGTAGTATTTACTGCAGGAGATCCGGCAACTAATATTATAACAGGTCAAGGTGCCGTTACGAATATGATGCACATAATTCAGGCGTAATAAAAACGCTCGGAAAAGCAGTTCAGCCGATTACATGAATGGTTACAGTTCGGTCTGCGGCTGAACTGTAACCATAAATCCGCTTTACTGCTGGAGGATGAATAAATTGTGAGACGGCTTATATGCCGCATGACACCAAGAGGAGGAATATACACGTGATCAAGAAGCCATTTGTAACAAAAGAAAAACTGGAAGAAATCATACAGAAAATACCAACTCCGTTTCATCTTTATGATGAAAAAGGAATCCGTGAAAATGCTAAAGCACTGCAGGAAGCTTTTTCATGGAATAAGGGGTACAAGGAGTATTATGCGGTAAAGGCATGTGCTAATCCATTTCTGATCGATATCTTAAAAGAGTATGGATGTGGCTGCGATTGTTCCTCCATGACTGAGCTGATGCTGGCTAAGGCGGTTGGCTGTAAAGGTGACGATATCATGTTTTCTTCTAACGCGACACCGGCTAGTGAATATCAGTACGCAAGAGAAATCGATGCGATCATCAATTTGGATGATATTACTCATATTGATTTTTTGGAAGAAGTGACTGGCAGTATTCCAAAGAAAATCAGCTGCCGCTATAATCCCGGAGGGCTTTTTAAAATCAGCAATGATATTATGGATAACCCAGGTGATGCAAAGTATGGCATGACTACGGAGCAGTTATACAAAGCTTACAAAATTCTGCAAGAAAAAGGTGCCGAAGAATTTGGCATCCATGCTTTTCTGGCAAGTAATACGGTAACGAATGAGTACTATCCGATGCTGGCGAAAGTGCTTTTTGAGGTTGCGGTAAAGCTGAAGAAAGAAACTGGTGCAGACATTAAGTTTATCAATTTATCCGGTGGAATTGGCATTCCATACCGGCCGGATCAGGAGGCTAATGATATCAAAGCTATCGGGGAAGGTGTTCGCAAGGTATATGAAGAGGTTATGGTGCTGGCAGGCATGGGAGATGTTGCCATTTATACCGAGCTTGGCCGCTTTATGACTGGTCCGTATGGCTGTCTGGTGACAAAAGCTATTCATGAGAAGCATACCCATAAAGAATATATAGGCTGCGATGCATGTGCAGTAAATCTGATGCGTCCGGCGATGTATGGCGCATATCATCATATTACTGTGATGGGAAAAGAAGATCAGCCAAGTGACCATATGTATGATATTACGGGTTCATTGTGTGAGAACAATGACAAATTCGCGGTTGATCGCATGCTGCCCAAGATTGATAAGGGAGATATTCTGGTTCTCCATGATACTGGTGCCCATGGCTTTGCGATGGGGTATAATTACAATGGAAAATTAAAATCAGCGGAAGTTTTATTAAAGGAAGATGGCAGTTTTGAGTTGATCCGCAGGGCAGAGACAGCCCGTGACTATTATGCAACCTTAGATTGCTTTCCAATTTATAATAAAATATTTGAATGATCAAACAAGCTCCTAGGGGGACTTGCTTAGGAGGTCGTTTTTCATGTCGAAATGTCTAATGAGAAGATGGCTGATACCATATGCAAGGAGACTGGGGCAAAGAAGATGTTGTTCCATGCCTGCCATAATATTCCAAGGGATGATCTGAAAAATGGCATAACCTATCTTGAACTTATGGAGAGCAATGTGAAAGCATTAAAGGAGGCATTGCAATAATGGCATTATTAATGTGTGAGAATGCTGCTTTTGCTTATGAAGGCAATACAGTGGTAAGCGAATTGGACTTTACTGTTAATAACGGCGACTATCTATGTATTGTAGGAGAAAATGGTTCGGGTAAGAGCACATTGATCAAGGGCTTGTTGCGGCTTAAGGCACCTCAGCATGGGAATATTGTTCTGGGTGACGGATTAAAAGCAAATGAAATCGGATATCTGCCGCAGCAGACAGCTGCTCAGAAAGACTTCCCGGCCAGTGTATATGAAGTAGTTCTTTCGGGACGTCTGGGAAGGCGTGGGATTCGTCCTTTTTACACGAGAAGAGATAAAGAAACAACCGAATCCTATATGAAGCTTATGGGAATCGAAGCATTGCGTAATAAATGCTATCGTGAGTTATCCGGAGGTCAGCAGCGGCGAGTTCTTTTGGCCAGAGCTTTGTGTGCGACGAAAAAGCTGCTCCTGCTTGACGAACCGGTCTCTGGTCTGGATCCGATAGTAACCCAGGAATTATATCAGACAATTGAAAGTATTAATCAAGAAATTGGCATTACCATAATCATGGTCTCTCATGACATACAAAGTGCGATAAAATATGCCAATCGGATTTTACATCTGCAGAATAAACAAGTTTTCTTCGGATCCACTGAAGAATATGTAATGTCCGGCAGCGGCAAAACATTCTTGGGAGGTGGTGAAGATGATTAGTATTTTGAAAGAAATGCTCTCATATGAGTTTCTGGTAAGAGCACTTATCGTTGGTTTGCTGGTATCCCTGTGTGCTGCTTTGCTGGGCGTAAGCCTGGTATTGAAACGATACTCGATGATTGGCGATGGTCTTTCTCATGTAGGATTTGGTACTTTGGCGATCGCTACTGCATTAAAGGTAGCGCCCCTTACTATCTCTATTCCTGGTGTAGTACTTGCTGCGTTTCTATTATTGCGCATCAGTGAAAACAGCAAAATAAGGGGAGATGCTGCCATCGCGTTGATTTCCACTAGTGCACTGGCTATAGGTGTTGTTGTGATCTCTATGACTACCGGTCTCAATACCGATGTGTATAATTACATGTTCGGCAGTGTTTTGTCCATGAGCCGGCAGGATGTACAGCTTTCAATCATGTTGTCTATCGTGGTGTTGATCATGTTTATTCTATTTTATAACAAAATATTTGCCGTTACCTTTGACGAGACATTTGCTCAGGCGACAGGTACCAGAACGGGGATTTATAATATGCTGATTGCATTTCTAACAGCAGTAACGATTGTTCTGGGGATGCGGATGATGGGGGCCTTGCTGATTTCCAGCCTGATTATTTTCCCGGCGCTTACTTCGATGCGTCTCTGTAAACGATTCAAAACCGTAACTATCTGTTCGGCTGTTATATCTGTATTCTGCTTTTTTACAGGAATTCTAGGCTCATACTTATATGCGACACCAACAGGTGCCAGTGTAGTTATTGTAAATATTGTTGTGTTCCTGTTATTTTGGATCATTAGTGTGATGAAGGGAAGATAATCCATAAATCTGGCTTACTGGCATGGTGAAGATGATACCGTTTCCAGGCTCGTCGATTTCTAAGGTGCTGCGTATAGCAGCAGTGATATCTTGAATCAATTCCGTTTCAGTGATGATCATGACAATTTCACGTTCTGGTTCAATGGGCATTGTAAACAGCACCTCGGTTTCATGAATACCTGAGCCCCGTCCGTTCCATATTGTGGCGCCTTTGGCCCCTGCTTGTGTTGCTGTATCAACAACAGTTTGAGCATTTCCTTTTTCGACAATTGTGAAAATAGCATTATACATAACTGCATTCTCCATTTCTGTAGTGGGGATATTCTGATAGATATTGCCGGTACCGATGTAAGCATTCAAAGGAAAAATAACAGCAATCCCATGTCCTTTTTTATGAAAAGCCATTTTCCGGGCTATCTTTTCAGCCGCTGACTTGGCAACTTCTGACTCAGCTATCATCCAGACGATTTCTTTATGCAGATCATTAAGATCCAGAACATCAAGGATGCGGCTGTGGGCAGTGCCTTTTCCGATGAAGAGAGTTCCGCCTTTTACGCCATGCAGTTTGGCTTCTTTTAATGTCTTAGTACCTTTGTTGTGTTCAACTATACAGCATATTAATTGAAATTCAGGCATTTTTTCTCACCTTCTTTTTATGTGTTTTTATTTTTACAATTAACCCTAGAATCTGAAGGGTAATGATCGGGGTCATAGCGACAAGTGCGATCATACCAAAAGCATCCCGTAGAACATCAGCTCCAGGTGTAGCTTCTGCAACGCCCTGGGCAAAAGCCAGAATGAAAGTTGCTGTCATGGGGCCGGAGGCAACGCCGCCGGAGTCGAAAGCGATGCCGACAAAAAGCTTTGGAACCATAAAACTAAGACCGATAGAAATCAAGTAGCCAGGCAGCAGATAGTGCCAAAGCTGAATTTGCGCCATCTGTATTCTAAGGACGGACAAGGCTACAGCCAGTCCCACCCCCAGTGCTAAAGCAGTAAGGACTACTTTGCGCTTCAGGTAGCCACTGGTGACTGTTTCAATTTGGTCAGTCAGAACATGTACGGCGGGTTCGGCAAGGATTGTTACCAAACCGATAACAAAACCGACTATAATCGTGATATACCGGTTATCAAGGGCAGACAGTTCATAACCAATATGAGATCCGACCCGCATAAAGCCAGCATTCACTCCTGTTAAGAATAGAATAAGCCCAATCAGTGTATATGACAAGCCTTTTAGGATCTTTTTAAAGGGTTTTTTGTTGAGTTTGAAGATAAATGTCTGAAAGATTAAATAGATAATAACCATCGGAAGCAGCGCAATGCATGATTCTAATGCCATCGCCGGCAAGGTGTCAACAAAAGGCGCCAAAATCCAGGAGTCATCCAGGGTACTGATTGGAAGATCGCCAGTCAAGCCATCGAGGTTACTGATAATACTCATCAGAATAACGCTCAGGGTTGCTCCTGTTGAGGTAACTGCAACCAAACCGAAACTGTCTTCTTCCGAAGAACGGCTGTCCCGCTTCAGAACCGAAACACCAGCCGAGATTGCCAGAACGAAAGGAACGGCAAGGGCACCGGTAGTAGCACCAGATGAATCAAAGGATATGGCCAGAAATTCTCCGGGAACAAAGATTGCCAGGAGCAAGATAATACCATATATCAAAAACAGCAGCCGGTTTAAAGGGAAATTATATACAATTCTAAGTAGTCCAACGACCAGCATAACAGCAATACCAAGGGACACAATAACAAGCAGGGCAGCGCTGGTAATGGCATTGTCAGTTACAGCAGCTACTTGCAGGGCCAGAATCTGAAGGTCAGGTTCCGCGATAGAGATAAAGAAGCCGAGTATCAAACCGGCGATAACGATAATCCATACGCGATTAAAATGAGAAAGAGAGCTGCCGATATGCCGCCCCAAAGGTGTAACACCAATGTCAATACCAAACAGGAAAATGGAAAGTCCCAGAATAACCAGAAAAGAACCGAATAAAAATCGAATCAGCATATCAAAGGGCAGGGGAGTTATCGTAAAGTGTAGGATAAGGACAATTACGGTTATCGGTGCGACGGCAAAAAAAACTTCTTTCACTTTTTCAAATAATACTCTCAAATATGACCACTCCCTAACTTTATTATGTATGTTGTAATGTGTAAACGAGTTATCTGATTCCAGTATAGCACAAAATACAGGAATCAAATAACCCTCAATTTAAATTCAATAGTAAGTTATCGCAGAAAAGCACAAAAAACAGCTATCGTAGAAAAGCAAAAAAGTCATAAAAAACAGTACAAAAAACTATTGCAGAAAAATACAGGGTGCATATTTTAAAAGTGCATGCTATGCAACTCAGATCTCATTCGGCGATAACCCATCTCGCTGGATAGTAACAATGCCCGTAAAACAGTTCAGCCGTGTGAATTTAAATAGTTAAAATAGTTCAACATTGGCAGGCAGCACCTCGTCTCACACAGCGGCTGGGTGTTGGTAGGTTGTAAGTTTTGTGTGAGTAGTCATTTGTCATAAGGTGAATAGCAATCAATGCACTTTTAAAATATGCACCCAAAAATACAAAAATGCTTGCAGACAATCCCGACATGTGATAAAATATATTTCGGTTACAAAAACCAGCCGGCGTGTCGGAATGGCAGACGAGGCAGACTCAAAATCAACTTTGTTGATTCGTCAGCCTGTGTAAGAAACCCTAGTATTTATGGGGCTTTAGAAAATTTAATACTTAGCTTTGTTTTCAATATCCCTCCTGCATATCCCTCCAAGTTCTGGTGTGATAATCAAGGGCTTCGGGATTTGAAATATAAGCCGCTGTGGCGGAATTGGCAGACGCACTGCACTCAAAATGCAGCGGACAAAATCCGTGCCGGTTCGAGTCCGGCCAGCGGCACCAACAATAACAGCTCTTTAGCTTTGCTTTAGAGCTTTTTTTAATGCCGCTAGCAACTCTATTGCCTTGCCACTTTTCGGCTGGTTATCTGTGGTTGTTCTGGAAATACATTTATAATGGCGTTTGCTGATGAAACCTTACTACTGTAATCCAGATGAGTATAAATATTTGATGTTGTTGAAATATCACTGTGTCCAAGTTCCATTCCTGTATACCTTTTAGGCTTACACCATTGGCATACAGTAAGCTCGCACAACTATGCCCGTATAGTATAATAGAGACAAATCGGGAAACCGCGTAATATCAAGGGTTTGACGGTTTGTCTTATTCTTTTTCCAACCTTTTTTCGTGCAAAAAACGGCCTCAAATACTCCAGCCAAGAAAGGGGATGTCTCATTAGCGACAAAAATTTATATTTGCCAATAGCATTACTTCTTTCACATGGGGTATCGCTATTGGTGTAAGAAGAACGAGTAATCAACACGATTACCCGTTCTTTATTATTCTTTACTCATTATTTGCTTGTAATTGTTACCCCATTACTCCATCGCGCCCATTATGGGCCGCATGGTTTCGCCCAATTCGCTGAGGCTGTACTCCACGCGGGGTGGCACTTCGGGGAATACGGTGCGGGTTAAGATGCCGTCCTGCTCCATGCTGCGCAAGCTGTCGGTCAAAACTTTTTGACTGATACCCTCCAAGCTTTTTCGCAATTCGCCAAACCGCTTTGGCCCGGTAAGTATATCCCGCAAAATAAGGAGCTTCCACTTATTACCGATGATGTCAACTGTCGTGGCAACCGGGCAGGCTGGCAAATCCTTTTTTGCAATCATCATTCTCCCTCCATTACTTCACGATATGATTCAGCACAATTATCACAGTGTTGTATTCTGTATCAAGTATAATATACTGTCCCAAAAAACGCAATCATATCGCAAAATTTATTTTTCTGCGGAAAGCCCACAATCATGCAAAAGTCACAAAAAGGTGACTAACCCAATAAAAAAGTGCGTACTTGTGGGAGCGGAAAAGGTGGTGTATGGTGAATACAGAAAGATGAATAACCATGAGCGAGGGATTGCGATGCTTGAATATAAAGACCATTTGCAGAGAGCGACAGATGCCATAAAAAACGCCGACTTTATTCTGATCGGCGGCGGGGCCGGATTATCGGACGCGGCGGGCCTCCACTACTCCGGTTCCAGCCGCAGAGCTATGCAAAGACCTGTTTCGGTTAGCACAGAGCAAAGAGTATTTCGTGATTACCACCAACGTCGAGCATCAATTTATCAAAGCAGGATTCCCAGTGGAAAAGGTTTTTGCGGTGCAGGGCGATTACGGTTTATCCAGTGTGAGCGTGGATGCCATAATACCCTTTATGATAACGAGGAACAGGTTAAGGCCATGATTGCGAATACACAGGATTGCCGCATCCCTACCGCGCTTGTCCCGAAATGCCCCGTCTGCGGCGGCGAGATGGACACAAACTTGTGCCACAGCAACGATTTTGTGCAGGATGAAAACTGGTATGCCGCTAAAAGCCGATATGAAAACTTCCTAAAAACCAGCAAGGGCAAGCGAATTATATATCTGGAATTGGGCATCGGCTTCAACACACCGGGTATTATCCGAATCCCCTTTGAGCAACTTTGCTACCAGAACAAAAACGCAATGCTAATCCGTATCAACCGCGATTACCCGGATGGGGCAAAAGAAAACGCTGCCTGTACCATCGCATTTACGGAAGATATGGCACAGATCATCAAGGCGTTGTGCAGAAAGATAGCAAACAGGCGCGGCCTGTTTCTATAAAATCAAAATCGAACGGAGATGAAAACATGAACAGACTGAACGTACTGGACGCATGGAAAGAGGGCGTGAGCAAGTTCTTCGCGCCCAAGAGCGCGCAGGGCTACATGCAGCCCGCAATGGCGGTCGCCGGTTCTTGTGGCTCGTCCTGCGGCGCGGGCGACGAGAAGAAGGATGAAAAGTCGAGCGCTTGCGGAGCCGGAGATGCCGACAAGAAAGAGGAGAAACCCGCTGCCTGTGTAGCGTCCTGCGGTGCCTCCGATGATGGCAAAAAGGAAGAAAAGCCTGCCGCCTGTGGTGCATCCTGCGGTGCTGGCGACCAGAAGTAACAGCCCGTATAGCCGTGTCCCCGGTTTACCGGAAGTTGCCAGCCGGGGCGCGGTATACATCCATATTCGAACGATATAGCCATTTCAGGCTTTATATAGAACTCCAACCGAAAGCAGGAATAAACATGAAACAATACTTCGCCTTTCAATGGCACATCACCGATAGCTGCGACCAACGCTGCGAACATTGCTATATCTTTTCCGAGGACAATCACATCCCCCTTGCCGAAATGGCATGGGACGATATGCTGTCGGTCATAAAAAACTGTGAGGAAATGTGTGAGAAGCTGAACCGCATTCCGTATTTCTATATCACGGGCGGCGACCCGATTTTGCACAAGGATTTCTGGCGGCTGCTGGAGCTTTTGAAATCAAAGGGCATCGCCTTTTCCATCATGG
>Ga0153922_1000971_pt1 | contig 10514 bp, 13 predicted proteins | sample TSNJ006MetaG_FD_104723 | JGI IMG/M metagenome (GOLD analysis project Ga0153922, IMG submission 104723) | Attine ant fungus gardens microbial communities from New Jersey, USA - TSNJ006 MetaG | ecosystem: Host-associated > Fungi > Mycelium > Unclassified | place: USA: New Jersey, Brendon T. Byrne...
AATAGGGAGATCAGCTTTATACCTGATCCTGAACCCGAGGATTTGCTAAAGGAGTATACGCTGCAGAATGCAGAGAGTGGGATAGGCAATGATTATTTAAAGAGGAAGAATGTCATCCGGTTAAGGATGGACGGTGAGCAGTTCCTTTTGCAAGCACGGGACGTGACGGGTGTGGTAGAATGGATTGAGGTAAGATATTTATCATCATTGTTTCTTGCGGAGGAGCTTACAGGAACGTGTAGGCATTGCAGGCTGCGACGAACATTTCGCTAGATTTGGATGAACGGCCAATGCCTCGTGGACCATTATTTCCTAGGTGAGGCATCTCGTTCCTGTACCGACACGTGTAATGATTGATGTGGGATGTAGACGAAGGCGGCGACGGCGACCGTTAGTTGGAATGAATAATGATTCAAGTACAATGCCCAGCATCCAAGCGGAAACGACGACTGTGCTTACACCACCGTTCACCACTGCGATAGTATAAACCCTTCTAATTGCATCGCGTGGTCGCATCTCCTTTTTTTGTTGCTTAATATTTCTTTCTTCATGTGGACGAGCACTGAACCTTGCAATGAATTATGGTTGATCTATGTAAATTAATTAGTGCAGATGTAGAAAAGTATAATACGATTAATTGCTGATAGGTGGCGCCATGAAAGGCGGATTCCCACGCGCTTGCCCGAGGTTGACCGGTTTTGGCAGAAGAAAGTGTTATCTACACCGCCATTGTCATCGATATTCTCTTCCAACCTCCCAGCCCTCCAATCTCAAAAAAAAATTCTCTTTATTTTTTTCTCTTTCCATCGCTCCCTTCTGTCCTCATCTCGTTTCTCGTCACTACCCCCCGACCGCTGACTCCTCCGACCCCGACCATACCCCAGCACTCCGGAATACAAGCTGAATAACAGGAATAATGGCAGATACAACGCCAGAGATTGATCTTGACTCTGTTATAGACCGTTTGCTAGAGGGTAAGTCGCTTTAAGTGCCAGGTCTAGGGCCGCGCTGGCGACTCCTTTGCGCATTCAACAATCACCAAGCCTCTGTCCTCCTGAGCCTATGTCAAACAGCCTCTACCATTTTCGCAGCTGGCGGTCGAGAGAAAGAGAGATGACGCTCTTGATGGGTGTGTGTAGAGACCGCCGCTACGTTGGCTCATCGAGAGCAATTTTCCAGTTTCCTGACAGTCGCAAAAATATCGATTTTACCTCTTGTGCCCGTGAACTGTTTGCGCCGGCACTTATCTCTGATTGCTATCACTGTCCTCCACTTGAACACGCTGACTCATCCTTCATTAACAGTGCGCGGAAATCGACCTGGTAAACCTGTACAGCTTCAAGAGTATGAAATCAAGTACCTCTGTACAAAAGCTCGCGAAATTTTTATCACGCAGCCTATCCTTCTTGAACTTGAAGCTCCCATTAAGATTTGCGGTATGCCTCCTGAGACGCTGTTATCCTACTTCTTGTTCTCACTTGACGCCTTCTCCCACAGGTGACATCCATGGCCAATATTACGACCTCCTCCGACTTTTTGAGTACGGTGGCTTCCCGCCAGAAGCCAATTACTTGTTCTTGGGCGATTACGTCGATCGAGGAAAACAGTCCTTAGAAACCATCTGTCTGCTCCTTGCCTACAAAATCAAATATCCTGAAAACTTCTTCATTCTTCGTGGAAATCACGAGTGTGCAAGTATCAATAGGATCTACGGCTTTTATGACGAATGTGCGTTTTTCAAGATCCGTTGTTGTGTAACTTTGTCTCTTCATGCGGCTTTCCATTCTTGTCTTCCCAGGCAAACGCCGGTACAACATCAAACTGTGGAAGACTTTTACCGACTGCTTTAACTGCCTGCCGATTGCAGCCATCATTGACGAAAAAATTTTCACGATGCACGGAGGGCTCAGTCCGGATCTACAGTCAATGGAGCAAATACGCAGAGTCATGCGGCCAACAGATGTTCCTGATACAGGTGTGCCCTTCCCTTCATCGTATCCAACCATCTGTACTGATACGTATTCTTAGGGTTACTCTGTGACCTACTGTGGTCGGATCCAGACAAGGACATAACGGGCTGGTCAGAAAATGACCGCGGTGTATCCTTCACATTTGGCCCTGATGTCGTATCAAGATTCCTGCAGAAACATGATATGGATTTGATCTGTCGAGCACATCAGGTGTGTTGATGTATCAACTTCCAATTGTAGATGTCTGAGCTTTTGTGCCGTATCTTTGTCAACTGTTTGTGTTGGCCTTGATGACTTAATAGGTTGTCGAAGATGGATACGAATTCTTCGCAAAGAGACATTTAGTGACGTTGTTTTCAGCGCCAAATTACTGCGGAGAGTTTGATAATGCCGGTGCGATGATGAGTGTAGACGAGACTTTGTTGTGTTCCTTCCAGGTTCGCATTTTAGTTTCTTGAATACTGTCAATTTACATTCATATCTTTCTTGTCTTTGTCCAGATCCTGAAACCAGCAGAGAAGAAGGCCAAATACCCATACGGAGGGATGAATATGGGAAGACCTGTAACACCACCCCGCAAGCAAAAGAAGAAGGATGCCAAGATGGGTTGAAGGACTGACGACCAGGGTTGGGGATGGTGACGAGAGGTGGAAGGGTCAAAAGTGGGGCATTTTGGTGGCGGCGCAGCTTTTTCCTTTCAATTTACCGTTGGCTGAGGGGAGAAACTATTGTCCAGATCGATGGGGAGTTGGGCCTAGTTTGGGGACCAGGAGCAGGCAGCAGGTCGTCATCTTTTCTGATTCTGGGAAAAGATGACAGGCAGATGATATTTCTTATTTTTTCATTTCTCTTTTCTCCTAATCGCTTTTCCTTCTATTGTTTTGTTCCGCACTTATCTCTGGTCAAACGGTCGACAATTTAACCATTCATATCGGAATAACGGAGAGCCAAGTCTTCCTGATTCAATGACCAATGCAAGAGGTTTCGCTGCATGGGGCCATCGATCGGATTTTAACACGTCTGAATCCTCTTTCCAACGCACGAATGATCGAGGACAGGTTGCGGTTGTTTCTGAATGCATATAAGGATGCTGGTCTGGATCGGCAGGTTGGACTTGGTGTGACAGTTCACATATCCCTTTGGCTTTTCCGCTTTACTATGCATCTTGTCGACTTTCATCTGTTCTTGTTCATCATTGGTTCGTTGTCCAACTCCTGCCTGCTTCTTTTACTATCGTACACACCTGTTCATAGCATATAGTATCCCTCTCGGTTTGTTATCGTCACCATTTCCCATTACTCCGACGTCTGTTGACCGATTGTTGAGCATCCTACCTTTCGCCTTTATTTTTAGACTCTGCGTCTCGTCTACGTTGCCTTTTTTTGCCCAATTTACCCTGTAACTACTCCCCACCCATGGTCTTCTGAAAGTCTATATTGCATCATTTGATCATCCTTTTTCTCTTCCTGTCTCCTGTTTTTCTGTGCAGTTTATCGTTTTGGCCGGCTTATAGTCTGTCGTGATATTGACTTTCAAGCTTCAGTATTCTGATTCAAGAGACACTTGTTCCCTGTCTTTCTCTTTCTTTGTCCTACTAAGCCTCAAAGTACTTTGTTTCTCTCACTACTGAGGTTGCGTTAGTGTATATGCCTATGGTTGTACCAGACCTAAACTAATTAGCCATATGTAGGTTTTCCTAAGTGGTTGAGTCTGGTGGTGTTCAAAAACTTGAGTGGATACACTACTTGCTACATGGCTTGGCTCGGGATTCCTAGAAAAGATCCTACCTTCGAGGTCAGGAGAGGATCCTCATGATGTCAGTGGCGGTCACTACTTTCGAGGACCTGTGATTGAAGTTGGTGGAGTGGTATGAGTTAGACAGACATTGCATCCGTAGGAGCAAATATGAACTATTTACAATGAATGAATTGTAATGAAGAAGCGTTTGCCCAGGTCGCCTTAGCGAATATTTCCTGACCTGTTTGACATTGCAAGCTCCAATGATATTCTGAAAGTGAATACCATACTCTACAGCTGCTTGCACAGATAAGAATTATTCTGCATCTTTGCTCTTTATTGGTACCACAGCAGATGCCTGGAAGTTTAACTTCCAACCTTACACTGATCCACTTGTTGAAAGGAGGGAGATGAGGACAAATAGATACCTTATTGAAGCATGAGTCACACCTTCACACTGCCAGACGTTATTCGAAGACGTAGGATCCCGCATCACAACACATTACAATAATGATACATGTTTGATGATTCGATGTCAATCATAAATGGCCCTGTCCTGTGATAAGAAGACTTTGTAAGTCCACTCCATCAATTCGGCTAACATTAGCCGTACGTCTGATATCAAAGGAGTTGCCATTCGGATCACAGTACAATCCAATTCAACTTTGTTACGTACCCACGCACCTCCTGCCATGAACGAGAACGAACTGCTCATGAGAAGATCAGCCGGACTTTGCTCAACTCATGTCTCGACAATCGTGAGATGCATCCATGGTTGATGGTTCTCTTTGCGCCGCCCGCCTTGACCCACTTCCTAATGAGCAGCATGCTCACATAGCTCTGTACCAAGAGTGTTCTTAAACATTCACATCTGATGTGATGACCGAAGCATATAGCTGATGCTTATAAGACACAAATGTCTGAAGGTGACTTGTGAGAAACCACTCTGGTCAATAGCTCGCACCCCTCTTTGTCATGTTTTCCCCAGACACAAAGTCTTTTATTCACATACCCCAGGAAATCTATGACCTCATTATTCACCAAGCCAAAACCGATCGTACAACCCTTTACAACCTCTGCCTCGTCTCAAGTTCCTTCCTCCCACAGGCTCAGAGGGCGTTGTATCGCGACCTCAATATCTCAAATGATGGATATCCTCTCTGCTCCGGTTGGCACATAAATGCCACACAAGCTATGAGCTTGTTTCGAACCCTGACCGAGCGTAATCCGGCGCTAGCGAAATTTGTGCATAGCCTTTATCATCGCTTAGCTTCTTATCATGGCTTTGCAGAAAGGTTATATTGGAACCGCTTTCAACAAACGTTGAGACTTCTATCCAATTTGAAGCGGCTCACCGTTACATGCATAAATCCGATTCCCGACCTCTACACTGGCTGCTCCTTTAAACTCGAGGTTTTTGGCAGCGACAGAGCCTGTGATGAGCCTGTGGTGCATGATGCGACTTTACAACACCTAGCTGCCCAGCCTGATCTTCGGTCGCTATACGCCTGGAGGTTCTATCGCTCTGAAGAGCACCTACCCATCACTTATTGTCCAAACCTTGAGGCACTCACAGGAGATCGCCGTACCATTGAGGGTATCCTGCCTGGTCGATCTGTCACTAGGCTGACATGGATACCTGATTCTGGCGAAGACATCCTAAGCCCACCTCATAGCATTGCGATGGAACTATTAAATATCCGCATTCTCTCCCTCGGAGGATATTATAAACGTCCGTGCATTCAACGAGTCATTTCGTATCTACCTTCACTTGAAGTTCTAAGGCTTTTTGGAGAAGCGAAGGAGGTAAGATATCATTTCTTTCTGTAATATCGCGGCGTAATGATATCTATCATCTCTGTAAGCTCGATCTTCTTCACGAGCTAGACTTGATCCCACAATTCCCCAATCTTCGTACTTTCATCTGGACTGCGGGTTTTGCTACATCCGTACGATGGATATATTTTGGCGGCTTCGGAGACGAGACAGGAGTCAAAGACCAACGACGCCTGGTGAATAGTTGGTTCTCGAGGTCGAAGAATCTCCAAACAGCCTACTTCCACGTTCACAAATCCAGGTCAGAGCCACAGAGCTATCTCCGGTGGACGAAAGGCGAAACCGATCCGGCTGTTGTTAGTTATGAGGAGGCAATAGAATCTCATGATGTTATTTCATGGTATCCTTAATGCTGGAGATCAGAAGACTGGAATGTTACTTTCATTGGCACAATATCGTCTTGGCAGACATTTGTATATTATTGTTGTGTTACTAACAGCTCTCGGTTATGGCTGACGATCGCATTTTACCTCCCTTCTCCTATCTTGATTTTACGGACATTTTCTGAGAAGTACCAGTTTCGATATTAGGAGTATCGTAGTTGTCTGGCATACATCACTGACAAAGGTTGTCTTAGATACTTAATGGACAGCAATGTATTTGTATTTTTGTCTGACCGGGTAGGTAACTTGGAGCATGATAATATTCCTTCCTAAACATCTCATTGGAAAGAGTAAATTTCAGAATTGTCAATGAACGCCATGATTAGAGTAGCTGGAAATTTTGAGGTGATTAGATGCGGGTGTGCTGAAATTGCACCAAGATCGAGAGCCTCAATAACCAACAATTTAGGTTCGACATTATGGCCTTATGTTTCCTCCACACTAACACCTTTGTGAACTCGGTTGAAAAGTTCTGGACATGCATAAGCATCTCCTAGGCGCTATTGATCTGTCATAGCATTCCTGATGTCTCATTAATTAAAGAAGATTGATTAATGAGCAATAATTATCAAATCAGCTGCAGATCAGACAAAACTTGAAAGGATGAATAACACAGGAATACAATCTAGCACCTGACATCCTTGTTAAAGAAAGTTCTAGCTGCTTATGGTATTAATGCACTAGCTAAAATCACTTTGCTATAAATCCCTGAAACATGAATCAATTATCAAGACTTATCTACTAGTGGCTAATGAATCTACAAAGGTGTGGGAAACCCAGCATAATAGTAGCTACTTCAGGAAACAGCTGCTCTCAGTAGATTGGGGTTAGTTGATGGAGAAAAAAAATGCTCTATGGTTAACCTTCATAGAGAGAGCAGAGTTACAGTCAAATATGAGTGGAATTGAATGTGGTTTCAGGAGTAACTATAGTGATATGACGAAGGATGAGTGACAGTGACGTAGCGATGACGAGTTGAAGAATGGATTCAGCGGTTCAATAAGAGAACTGAAGTTTACTTCATGCTATGCGGTTCTTTATATGACATAGGTAACGAATAATGATACTTCAGCAGCAAAACTGAGACATAAGAACAATAAATCTAGTCTGAGCAGGATTCCGAGACAATAATAGTGTCGTTGCAAGTTTGACGTTGCAACACATAAAAAATACTTGTGCATTGATGGATACCATATTGTTGTTGCAGAGCTTAAGCAGTCACCTTTCCTTTCCTATACAACCGAGTCGCTAATTTTGCATTTTGCCAATAGTTGAAGAAATTCAAATGACCATGTGGGACTTTCAAATGTACCAAATAGGGTATATTAACATCAGCCGATCCTCGCGTTTGATTTCAACAAAAAAGGACCTAATTCGGAGAGGTTAAAACAGTTTATACAACAAATATCAGAATGCAGGGGTCATATTGAGCGAATGTCAGAGGAAGTAAATAGCTATATAACAATGAACCTCGTAGATTAGTAGTACAGGTGGATAATCAAGACTGGGAATAATCATGAGGAGCAATCGTTTTCGTAATGAGAGGAGATAAAACACAGAACCTAATAAGCAATAAAACACTCCTAATTCCTGACTATGCGGGGGGGAAAGTCATTGGCCACTAATAGCGATAAGAGACGTATTTTAAGCCTTTATACATTCTGATGCTCCTCAAACGAGGTGTCAGAATGTTTCTCATCGTGAGGCTCATCAACCTTGGCATGAGCGGCACCAGTGATCTGCTGAGTGGCCTCGTCACCATCGAACATAGCAGCAGTCTCTTCCAGAGAGCGGTTTTTTGTTTCAACGACATCTGAACAACGGTGATGAGGCAGAGTCAGAGTTTATGGAGATTTCATGCTTACACAGATAACAGAACACAAGCTCGAAGACGAGCCAGCAGCAATAAACAATGTAGTACTTCCAGCCAATATTACCTAAGCAAAAAATGAGCCGGGTGTTTGATTACGTATAAAGAAAGGATACACACCGAGAGCAATAGGATTAACGTATTGATTGAAAATGAGAGAGAGGGATATCGAGAAATTGAAGATGGTGAGACCCTTGGCACGGATGGAGAAGGGCAAAATTTCAACGGTATAGAGGACAATAAGTGGGCTAAAAGCAATACTGCAGATAGGTCAGCTCTGAGGATACAGTAGGAGAGATGAAACGCGACGTACTCGTAGGAAGCATAGAACAAGAAGATGAAAGCAATGACAGCATGGGCTGCGTTAGTGTTCTGACTCTGAGCAAAGAGGGCAGAGCAGATAGTTTGGAAGGTGAAGAAGATGAGCATGCCAACGACAGAGCTCAAGAAAAGAATCCGGCGACCAATCTTGTCCACTAGGAAGGCAGCGAGAAGCGCCCAGAATAGATTCCATATCTGGAGGATGCCGTTGATGAGGAGCTGGATGGTGGGATCAGTGATACCAACAGTGTCTAGGACACGTGTAAGGTAGTAGGAGACAAGGCCATTGCCAGACCATTGGGAGAAGAAGGCGATAGCAATAATGATTCTGAGACGCCTCAGGTTACCGGATGTGGTAAAAAGGGATTTCCAGCCGACATTATCTGCCACAGTGCGGTCGAATTCGATAGCAGCCTTGATCTCCTCAAATTCAAACTTGACCAATGGATCTTGGCTGAGTAAAAATAAGTTGACAAAAATCTTATGCATGTCAATCCAAGCCACACTCACGAGTTGCCATCAGCATGATAGTAAGCAAGCGTCTTGAGAGCCTCAGCTTCTCTACCCTTACTGACAAGCCAACGAGGCGACTCAGGCATGAACCAAACCAAAACAATTTGGATAACGGAAGGCGTAGCCTGGAGGACAGAGGGAATACGCCATGCCCAGGTATTAGAAATCTTGAAAGTACCAAAAGTCATCCAAGCGGCACTATCAAACAAAAATTAGAAACGAGTCGAGTCGAAATTTCAGGTACTCACATGATAGCTCCGATATACCAGAGAGAGTTGTAAACTCCAGTGAGGGGGGCGCGGTACGTGGGGTAAGAGATCTCAGTGACCAGCATCGGAGCGGCGGTAGCTAGCGGATCATTAGCAAGTATTCACATAGGAAAACAGATGAACCATTACTAGCAAATGTAAGACCGAAACCAATCAAGAAACTGTGATTAAATCGCTTCCTCAGTCTCTTATCATGACGAAGATACATTGATACACACCGAGCGCCGATGAACATGCCAGTTGACTGAGCAGCGGTCTGGATGGCAGTAGCAACACACATTATACTAGCACCAAGTAGGATAGCTGAGCGACGACCCAGACCATCGCAGACGTAAGGGGACATAGGGTAGGCAGCCAGACCACCGATGTTCTATTAAGCACCATGTCATCATTTCGAGTTTGAAGAAGGCCGAGAAAACATGCCTGAATAGCATTCAACAGACCCAGCCTACCGCCGGAAGGATTATTGAAGTAACCGGTCCACTGGGTGAGAGACTGAAGACCGTTCATCATACTTCCATCATAACCATTAGTTGAGGAAGTTATGAGACTGAAAAGGATGAGTAGGTAACCAAGTAAATCATCATTGACAATGTGAGACGCACAGGAGGACAATCCACGCATTCAGCGTTATGATCCTAAGCAGAGCAAACGTCAGTTGCGTGACTTCACGAGGAAGGAAGTTACCCACCGCCTGTTGTTATACCATTTCCTATTGGGGTCCAGGAGATGGGTAAACCCAGCGGAAGAACCGGTATTAGCAACAGGACCACCACCCATGCTTCGAAGCTTGTCAGGATATTAAGGAAGAGCGGATAGGGGTATGAAAAGCAGGAACGGCTTTTATAGTACGTCAATAGAAAGAAGGGACCAGTCACTTTGTCGGGTAAGGGAAAGTGTGACATGTTTTGTTCGGGGTAGTGGATATGGAGAAAGCTCAGATGACCACGACCAGGAGTTTTTCCAGAGGTACGCCGCGATCATTCGCATGGTCGCCGGACACTAATAGATTTCATACTCGCGACCTTTTCAGACATTTGCATCCACTGAAACCCGTCTGTTTTCACCCTACGACGGGCCCTGCTCGCCACCCCATAGTCATTACCATCATTACCGCCCCTCTCGTCATTGATCCGAACTTTTGCAGGAATTTCAGCGATTCAAGCATGGCCATGCATCAATATAGCAACGACCCTGCCGAATGGACCCTGCTCACGATCAATGGGGAGAGTTTTGTTTGTGCAATTGGCAGGATACCCATTCGTAGACCGAAAATAATGTGCCTGATTCCGAAAATTCTCCGTTTACCATCGTCATCCCAGGCCAAAGTCTAGGCGCATCAGATCAGATCAGATCAACTCATAATTAAAATTTCTCCGAAGATATTTTCTGGTGGCGGCTATGATCGGTTCTAGCTGTAATATGCAGGCGCAGTGAAGAACTGTCGGTCAGACAACTGGCAGTATGATGCTATAGCTCTCTTATTTTCATCTCCAAGGAAATAACTATTAGTGAAAATTTCTACATACGTGCAAAAACATCGATAGACATAGGACAGCCGGTTCTCATAAATATGGCGAGAGCAGTAAGATGATATCTGAGAGCTATCTGAAAG
>Ga0153922_1000976_pt1 | contig 10467 bp, 12 predicted proteins | sample TSNJ006MetaG_FD_104723 | JGI IMG/M metagenome (GOLD analysis project Ga0153922, IMG submission 104723) | Attine ant fungus gardens microbial communities from New Jersey, USA - TSNJ006 MetaG | ecosystem: Host-associated > Fungi > Mycelium > Unclassified | place: USA: New Jersey, Brendon T. Byrne...
CAGCGTAGAGTGATACATCCCGGCGGTATTGCCGCCGATGTTGTTTAGGCCGATGTCCGCCTTCCGGTACGCCAGCCTGATTGAGCTGGAGCAATCCGAATAATACTTACCATCCGTGTGCGGTGTGAAGGCGCATTCGCGCTTTGTAAGGTCTTGGTTGTAGAGATTGCGGCCGATGCACTCCTTATAAATATCTGCTACTGCTTTTCTTTTCGCTTCTGCATTCATCATATTATTCCTCCGTCTCTTCTGCTTTAAGTTCCTGCATGTACACATCCGCTTTGATGGCGGCCGCCGTAAAACTGTTGTTTTTCCACCAGGCCCATACAGTAGCGCCGAGCGTCAGGATGGTTGTTACCGCCGTGTAAATATCATCCTCTGCAAATGGCAAAATCTCCTTTCCAAACATTGCGAGTGCTTGATTTATAAGTGCCACTACTAGTACCACTGTCCTTGCGATTGTTCCCTTTTCAATTTTCATCTTGATTCTCCTTTTTTAAGCGAGCAACAAAATAGCACCTACGATACTGCCGATAACGGCGGTTGCAAGTGCTGTAATGATTGCTGTTTTGATTTGTGACAGCCGGGCTATTGGTTCCTTTTCTAAGGCTTCCAGCCTGCGTCCCTGCTCCTTCTGTTCCTCTATCATGTGTTGCATATTAAGAGCCAATTCCTTCACAGAGATAACAAGGTCATGTATGGCCACTTGCTTCCCCTCTACGTCTTTCATACGGTGTTTTAGCGATCCAATTTCGTGGTCATGGCCTTTTAAGGCCACGGCAATTTCCTCGTCTGTCATAGCCACCTTCCTTTCTTACCTCTCTAATAGCTGCCTTAATGTTTCAAAATCCCAATAGATGGACTTTCCGTTTTGTATGATCCCGATCCCCGGTACTCCGTCGTAACAGTACAACCGCAACCTTCCGGCACCATCCGTCAAAGACAGCTCGGATCCAGCCTTGCTGATGCTGGGAGGGACCGCCGGATCTATCGGTTCCTTTTCCGGCCCGGTCAAAGCCCGGCGGACGCACATAATTCCCCTGCCGCTGCTGTACCGGCTGGCATTGTAGGAGGCCATATCCTTAATTACCGGCCCCCATCCGGATCCGTGGCCGATCAGCTGGCTGTCTCCCATGTACATCTCTACATGGCCCACTGTACCGCTCCCGCCATCGTAAAACAGGAGATCCGCCGGGTACATTACGGACGCGTCCGGATGGCCTCCGCTGATTGACATGGATACCGTTGTGAGTCTGCTGGATACGATCTGCGCACCGGTATAGTCTCCAATATCAATACCCAGGACCTGCTTATGCACCCACCACTGGAGAGAGGAGCAATCACTGTACCCGGTCGGTTCATCACCTACCTGATACCGGCGGTCATCTTGGGTATAGTAGTTTTTTCCAACTCTCGTTACCTCTTTCGCGACCAGCTGGCGGCGCAGTTCTGCATCCGTAGCCATTTACAACTCCTTTTCTAGTTTGTTCACTCTCTCCCTCAGATCTTCGATTTGCCTCTGCTGCATCTGCACCAGCTTCAGCAACGGGGCGGCGAACTTTGAATAATCAATGCCGGCAAGCTCCCCCCCGCTCGCCACGGGCTTGTAAACAACATAGGTTGGATCAATTAACATGACATCGTCTGCAATTAACCCCACTTGATTGGTATCTCCATTTTTGTAGTCAAAAGTTACCACTTCCATTTCCATGAGTTTCATAGCTCGTTCTTCTGCAACGGGGGCGATATTCGTTTTTGACGCTCGAGTGGAGTTTACCGTGAAAGCCTTCGCATGTAAGGTACCGGCATAACCTTCGTTACTGTTAATATTATACCAGCCGTTCCCGATATTAAAATTGTTCCCCGCCTGAGACGGCTGCAAGTATCCATTTGACGTGCTTCCACTCAAAAAGTAGAGGTCAACCACGTTATTTATGCGATTTCCACTCATGTTCAGCGCTCCCGTGAGCGTCCCTCCTGTGGTTGCAAGCGCCCCAATATTCGCAGGCGTAACTCCTAAGTTGCTCCGAGCATTCGCTGCAGTTGCAGCTCCGGTTCCGCCGTTTGCGATTGGTACTGCCCCTGTCGTATTGCCTAACCCTAAATTGTTTCGGGCAGCTGCCGCGGTTGTAGCTCCTGTCCCGCCGTTTGCGATTGATATCGGGAATTTTCCTCTCAGATCCGTGACACTTGTCTGCAGGTCAGACGTCTCTTCGCCCAAATCGTCGATTTGTCCCTGTATGTTTCCGGTCGATCCACCCGAGTTGTTTATTTCCTCTACCGACGCCGTAATTCCCAAGTCCTCAAGAGATGCAAAATCTCCCTTATCGCCTTTATCTCCCTTGTTCCCTCGCGGACCAGTTATCCCTGCGCATGCGAATGACCAGTACTCTGACCCATCTGCCGGCATCTGTGCCGAGCATGTAGCTTTGCATATCCATAAGCCATTGTCATATGCTACACAGTCCACAAACATTTCATCGTTTCGGTATTCGGCAATGCCGTTCCAATCCCCCCGGAAGCGCATACTTGTACCTTTCGGTCCCTCTACGGGACCCAGATCTATCTCTGCCATAATAATTCCCCTTTCTTACATCGTTTGAATTAGCCGCCCATTTACGATAGATAAATTTGGCGGTGTGTCACCGTCCTTATAACTCATATACAGATGACCGTCCCTGACCTGCATCGCGAATTGACCGGTTAAAGTGACCGTTGCCCCAGGCGCGCCTGAAGGTCCGGTAAAGTCCCCTGCCTCTCTGCGGGCCTCCAGATCCTCCGCCACCGCATTGGCATAATCCCTCGCGGTATTAGCCTCTGTTATCGCCGTATTCGCGACGATAATGACAGCAGTAACATCCCCGGTCAGCGCCTGCACTATCTCGTCCGTAGCCTCTCCGATCAGCTCCTGCATATCTTCATAGGTGGCGATCCGCTTAGTAGTCCCCGCGGCAAAGCATAAATATGCCGCCTTGCCATCTGTACACAAGGGATCACCTGCCAGGACCACAGCCCATTCGCCTGCCCGTAACTTGTTCGGATCGAGGTCTACGTGATGGCCCCGTCTCATTAAGATTGCCATATCTATCCCTCCAGTAAGTCCTTCATTGTCTCGTAACTTAAAAATAAGCTTTTACTATCCTGCGAAAACTGTACCAGCGGACGCCCGTCGTATGTTTCAGCAACCAGCGCGCTCCCGGAATCCATTAGTTTTAATTCTGCTCCGTTGCTTTTCGCTAAAAAGCTTCCCTTTGTTTCACCGTCCACCACCAGGGCCAGGCGGCTCTGCCCGGCGTTTGCACTTAGGGTTGCTCTTTCCGCCCCGCCCTCCGTCAGCTGCACAAGAACCCCTGCCGGGTCGGTAATAGCGATTCCAGCCTGATATCCGTTGCTTGACTCCACATACACGCGCCCAGCGAACAGCGAAATTTTATTGCCGTTGTAGTTGATTGTGATTATCGAACTGTTAGCTCCCGCGGCGTTAACATTTATAGCGCCGCCGTCCATGTGGAAATCCTTGGAGTACACATATCCGTCAGCCCGTGCGTAAAAGGTGCCGCTGAAGCTCTGGCCGCTATTGGTTGACTTCTGGCAGGAAAAAACCCAGTCCGCCGCAGAACGCGGGGACTTTATCCGGGTGCGGTATATTACACCGCTGCCTGCGTCATAGTCCCGGTATATGGCTTCCTCATCAATATGCCATCCCCCGATTGTGGCTTTAAATGCTGACAGGTCATCCACGTTAATCCATTCTGCGTTAATCCCGATAACACTAAGGACATTCAGCACGGCGTTCCCGTCGCTGTCCAGCCCCGCATTCCAAGTCTTCCCGCCGTCAGAGGATACGGCGAAGACATTGCCCGCCATGCGCCAAACGTGCTGCGATTCCTCGCGTGTTGGCTTGTCGTGCATGTAAAAAATGGTGGAGCCATCCTGTAAGATCTCTTCGCTTTTAAAGGCTCCAAAACTCTGTGTTACAAGGCTTGTCAAGCGCTGCACTGCCAGATCATAGGTAGATATCTGCTTTTGCGTCTCTTTACGGGCTGCTACGACTGCCTTTGTGGCGGCGCTGTAGGATGCCGCGCTGTTAGCAGAAGGCGTTTCGGCGTCACAGCTAATGGACATCGTCGCCCCGATGGTAAATTGCAGATTGGTGATATAGCAGGGATACGCGTTGCCTTTGCGGTCTGACACAATTGCAGGATCCCCGGCCTCTATGGACGGGTCGCCCAAACAAGTCACAGACAGCGGCCGGAAGCGCATACCAGCTATTTTTTTGTGTAGGGCCGATGCAACCGCTTCGCCTTCCCCGTCCAGGATGAGAGGATTACTCTCCAGCTGCAGGACATAACCTTCTGTACCTGCTAAAGTTTCCGCACCCTCCGCATCGGTAACGCAGATGCCGGTTATGATTACATCGTCTGTGCAGATTTCCTGGCTTTTCAGGTTGTATATATGGTGCCAGTTTTTCAGCTCATCAAATGCCCCGCCGTCGGCTTCGTCCCCTGTCGTGTAATCCGCAAAGTCTCCGCCGTCGGCATTGTCCCCGCTGATGTATCGGTCCGGATCACTTCTGTCAAAATACTGGCCGTCTAAACCATCCAGCGACGTAAACAGGTCTGTCTTATACCATGCAAGCCTTAGGGCTCCGGTCATGTCGCAGCGGGCATAATAGCCGCCAATTTGGGCCACGTAGGCAACAACCTCCCGGAAGGTTAGCGCTTCATCCTCCGGGCGCTGCCGGACAATATACCCCTGCTGGTCAAATTGCGACGTCGCAAGGGTAACGCCGCACACCTGGCAGGCATCACGCAGGATCTGTGCCAGTGTGGCCGGATACTGCAGTGTACTCTCGGAGTACGGTCGATCAAACTTTTCCAGGTTGTCGAGAGATTGCAGATGAATGATGTTGCCCGATGTTGCGGCAGAATCCACTGTGTAGATGCCGCGCCGGATCCACTCAATACGCCCTTCCACCAACTGCAGCCCAATTCGGGGAGATATTACAGCTTTTGTAAAATCATACTTGCTTAGGGCTTCGTCGGAATTATCCAGAAGCGCCGTAAAAGAATTGATGATAGCCGCGCCAATATCGAAGCTGCCATTACCAGACGTTCCCTCCGTAAATTTCCACCCCTCCGCCATAAAACGTTCGTGAGGAAGTTCGAGCGTTTCGCCGTCACGGAACTGGATATCTGCGGCGCAGAAAAATATTCTGTTTTTTAAGACCTTTTCTTTAAACTCTTTGCTTGTGCTTATCATAGTCTACCTCTGGATAATACTTGCGGATGCGCTTTTATAGAAATTTACCCCGGAAAAACATCCGAGGTAAACTTTGCTTAAGGTTCCGCGATAGGATTCTATTGTTGTCTCCCGCCCATCATCCCAAAACGTAAAAGGGAAAAATCCGGGTACTAACTTTTGTTTAATTATCAGTAATTCCTCTTCTTTGAGGACTCCCCATTTTATACCAACCTTCTTTTTTGTTGCAACCACGTCCCCTACCATACTGCCGGCAAGATTTCGTCCGGTATCCGAGGACCATATGATTTCATCATCAATGGTAATTTCCGTCGGAGACGGGAGGAGAGTGTTTCCCGCTCTTAATTCCAAATAATCCGCCTCCTTTTACGAGAATTTCACAGCGCCGTATCTTCGCTGCAAGCGCATAGCGCCCTTCGAGTTTGCACGCGCCAACTCCTCACTATCTACTGTCAGCACTGTATCACCGCTATCCATTACAACGGCAAGCAATTGCTTTAACAGATCAACCATTTCCGTGGAACCTCCATCACCCAGTCTGCCGGCAATCTTTCCAGCCAGACTGTCGATCCAACCGGTGTTATTCTCCAGGGGCATGACTGCCTCTTTGCCACGCTCCCCCACCATTGCCAGGGTCGGTTCATCGACCACGCCGCCCCTTGCAAGCTTGGGGATCTGTGGCACACCGATAGACGGCAGCCAGCCGAAAGGCGCCCCGATGAGGGGCAGTGATAAATTCCTGAGCTTATCCAGTGCGCTGTTTATCCCGTTAAAAGGCAGCGCTATAACTTTGTTAAGGCCGTCTATGATCGCATTGATGACGGTCTTCAGGGCGCTTAATATGCCGTCCTTGATACCGTCAAATATTTTTCCACCAACCGAAAAGACTTTCTTAACTGCCTCCCAAGCTTTGGAAAATATACCTCCAAACCACGTTGCGACGCTAGAAAATGTGCTTTTAATGCCCTCCCAGATTCCTTTGAAAAAGTCACCGACGCTTTTAAACGCGGACTTGATTCCATCTACCGCCGCTGTGAATTTTTCAGAAAACCAGTCTCCAATACTGGAAAATAGGCTGCAGATATTTTCCCATAGGCCGCGAAAGAAATCTCCAATTCCTTCGATAATACCACCAAAGAATTCTTTTATGGCGGTCCAGATTTTTACAGCAAATTCCTTGATATCCTCCCAGTGTTTCGCAACTAAAACACCGATGGCAATAATGGCGGCAATCGCGAGAGTCACAGGATTCAGCGCGCTGATAAATGTGCCAATCGCACCGACCGCCGCGCTGATAATAGACGCGATCTTAAACGCGGCAAAGAAAACCACTATCGCCGTGGTAATATCCTCTACAATCCCTTTATTTTCACCCAAGAAGCTGAAAAGTCCAGATAAGGCATCCAAAATATTTGGCAGTGCGGTTTCGATCAGCCAGGTTAAAAAAGGCAGCACGAACGTTTCCCATATCCATGACAAAGTATCACCAATTGTCTGTAAAACTGGCTTCATTCCGTCGATCAGACGCCTTATGCCTTCTAACAATGGCGTGAAATTTATCTCCTTCGCCCATTCTGCTGTCGCGGTTGCAATCCTCTTGATAGAATCAAGGACGGTTTGCAGAAGATCAAAGATCCCCTGTATAATCCGCTTCCCGACGTCGTTCGTTTCCCATGCTTCCCGGAATCGTGCCGCAAGGTTTCCGACAGTTTCAAAGATCTTCTGAATGATTTGGTGCATGGTAGCCAGTGTCTTTGTACCGGTTCCGTTTGTCCATACGTCCAAGAAGCTGCTGCCGATAGATTTTACAAGTTCCCAGATGCTGCTTAAGGCAAACTTTGCGGCATTGATAGTGTTCTGCCCCTCTGCCGCCCAAGATTCCTTAAACGGCTGGAATATTCGTCCGAATATCTCCTTGACCTTATCTGCCAGGCCCTGGAATCTGCTTTCCACCTCTGCGGTATCAAACATGTCCGCCGGGGAGACTCCGCCGCCGCTGTCACCGGAATCACTGTGGTCGCTTAGCTTATTGATCTCGTCAAACCCCATCAGGTCACGCTGCAATTCTTTTGCCTTCTCCGAAGTCGCATCAAGGCTGTCCCGATAATTCTGCTGCACTTTCTGCGCAACCACAAAGGTCTTCTGCCCGGTCAGGGCGGCAAAGAACTGCCCGATTGCTGTCATGGCCTGCGAAAGCAGATTGATGAGGTACGAGAGCATTGGCGCAATGGCATTCAGAATCGGCGCAAAAGCCGTCGCCAGGCTGTTTTTTAACTGCGTCAGAGAAGACATCAGCATAGACAAGCTTTCATTTACCTGATCACTGTATCGCGCAAGGTTCTGAAAACCATCTCTTACGCCGCTTATTACCGCCCTCATGGCCATCCGTATCAGCATGAGTTTAAACATATTACCCAGTGTTAAAATCCTTTTTGAAAGGCCTGTAGCAGCACCGCCGGTGGAATGCATAGCACTGCTTGCTTTCCTCGCGGCCGGCACAGTTTTTTTAAAGTTACTCACCAGACGTAATATCGAAGATCCAAGAGAACGAACCTTTCCGATGCAGGCATTAATTCCGCTCCCAAGAGTAGAAAGAACTGCCTGCGACGAACCTTGAAGGGTAGAAAAAGAACTCCTTATTCCTTCTACCGTATTCCGCATCATCGTGCCGGAACTTGCGGTTTCCCGTGTGCCCGCATTCATAGCGGCGCTAAACCCCTTAACGCCCGCGACCATCGGCGCCATGTTAATCCCGGATAGCGCAACACGCATACCCCTGATTGAGCCGGTAATCCGGCTATTGGCTGCAGATACATCTGCCAGCTTTGCCTGATAAGCGTCCCATTTTGCTCCCAGAATTTCAATCTGCTGCTGCGTCTTGATAAGAGCTCTATCCGTCTTTACAAGTTCTTCCGCAATCTTGTTTTTCCTTGTTTCGCTAATGGTATTCCTATATCTTTCATTCAGCGTCCCTATTTTTTCCTGCAAAACATCAACCTGCTTGCCGAGATTCTGCATGAGGGCTTCTGTATTTTCCAGTTCACGTTCCAGGGCAGCACTGTCAAATTCCAACCTCATTGCCGGCATTTTTACAGGCGGCCCCCGTGTCGCTGATACATTGCCTGGAGTCGTGGTCCTGCCTGCCGGTGTTGGTATCGTTGCTGCCGACGTATTAACTTGCGTCATCTGCTTGAGGATATCGCCGAACTGTTTCGACATGGTAGCCACGACTGTTTTCATGTTCTGGTCAAACGCCTTAAAAACCCGGTCAAGCATATCCTTTAATCCGGTTTCCATGCCCCCTGTCTTAAATGCCGCCTCTATCTTCTGCCCTACATTCGCAACTGCTTCCTGGATTTGATCATTGAGGTCACCGGTTACTTCCAGGTCGAGCCCGATCTTACCTACACTATCCGACAACGTTTCACCTCTTTTCTGCAAAAGCTTTTTCAAACATTTTTTGTATAGACTTAACTGCCACCAGCTTTTCCTCTTCGGTCATTTGTGCCACTTGTTCACAATGCTTTTGTGACCGCCACTCACTTCGGACTGTTCTCTGTTCTGGTGTAAAACCCTTGAGTATATCACGATCTTCTTCTGACCGGATCGCAACGATTCTCCCCAGAGGAGTCTCCGGCATTAACCCGGATAACAACACACAAAACTCTTGCCAGTCCATGTCAGTTTCCGTTAGCCGGATCCCGTATTGTGTTGTAAAAGAGGCCTCAATCAGCTCCCAGTCATCCTCTATGGAGTACCACTTATTTGCTTTTCTTCTGGGCCTTTTTGGCTGCCTCCTTGGTGGCGGCTTCCGCCTCCTCCAGATCGATTCCGCTAATGGCTGCCATGATTGTTTCTATGATCAGCATCAGGATTTCCATTGATGGATCCAGACTATCAATATACTCAGCCGCCTCTTTACCCAAGGCGACTTTGATAACTTCATCCAGCTTCGCAATGTCATCTTTGCTCTTGTCATCATAGATCCCCTGGATATACAACACCGCGCTCTTACTTGTATTGATCTTATAGACATGCTCATCGTTCAGCTTCACTTCTGGTTTCTGGCGTCCGACCTGCATCCTCTCTGCTATATCGTAAAATTTTGCCATGCTTAGGCTCCTTTCAAAAGGAGAGGGAATATTCCCTCTCCGGCTAAAATTATTATGTTGCTGCTGTATACGTCGGTTTTCCGTCTCCCTGGATAGTGAACTCCAGGGGAGCGACGCCGGTGGACTCACCGCCCCCGACATTGGTTACATTCAGTACACAGTCAAAGGCCAATGTCGCGCCATCGGGGAACTCAATAGCCCCCTTTGTGCTGCAGTCCAGACCGTCCTTGTATGCCGTATTGGCTACATAGTCATTGCCCGGATCGCCGACGTTCCTTTTACCCTTCACGTCGAAGCTGAAAGACTTACCCGTCATCAGGGAGCGCTGCCACCCGTCTGTACTCATCGGAGTCCAGCTTTCCACGTTACCGTCAATGGAGAAGCCAAAGCTTTCCATATCGGCGATCTCTACCATGTCGGCCGCGGCACTGGATACTCCTTTTATGCCAATCTTAAACTTTAGTTCATACACGGGAAAAACGCCTAAAGGTGTCATACTTTACCTCACTTTCTCTACTTGTTGTAGTAGATAACAAAATTAATTACATACTCGAAGATACCGCCATCATCGGTACCCATACCAACCGGCTCACTGGTCCGCATATCGAAAAAAGCTACCCGCTTGCCCCTAATGGCAGCCGTTTGACCAAATAGCAGGTTATAAACCTCTTGCGCCTTTTCTTCAGCGGGGGTGGCATACTTCCCCCAGTGGACCAGCACGGAAACAGCCTTCGTCTCCCAACTCTTGCGCTCCAAACCACCAACGGGGATTATCGGTGCCGGCCCCTGGGTGGGGAAAATTGTAATGCTCTGTTCCTTGGTAGGATCCCTCTTTCCTGCATACCAGTTTTCGCACTGGATCTTACTTTTTAAAAAGTCTTTTACGTCTGCCAGTGTCACTTGATCAGCCCCCCTGCATTCTGCTTAAGGAAGTACACAAATAGCTTCCGGTACAAGTCCTTTTTGCTGCCGTCTATATATTCCTGCATCCACAAGCCCTGCGCGTTCGGGTTTTTGTCCCTTCGGAAATTGTATTCCGGGTGCCAGTACAAACGCCGGGCGTAAGGTGTATTGAAAACAATTCGAAACCGGC
>Ga0153922_1000977_pt1 | contig 10464 bp, 7 predicted proteins | sample TSNJ006MetaG_FD_104723 | JGI IMG/M metagenome (GOLD analysis project Ga0153922, IMG submission 104723) | Attine ant fungus gardens microbial communities from New Jersey, USA - TSNJ006 MetaG | ecosystem: Host-associated > Fungi > Mycelium > Unclassified | place: USA: New Jersey, Brendon T. Byrne...
GACAGAATTTACACCGCATGTGACAACCCTGCATAAAGACAACAAACCGAATTCCTGGTCCATCGACAGCCCCGAAGGTTTCAATTGAATGAACATACCCTTCAACTTGACCATCCCGCATTGGTACTGGTTTTAACAATGGATTTTTTTCTCTCACTTATACCACCCTCATAAATCTAATCTACTTAATTTACAAAAACAACGAATGATGAACAAGCTCACCATTCGTTGCCTTTAACTATCAGCCAACGTTACACTTCAACTCTAAATTAAAGTGATGAGTGGAAGGTTCTTGCGATAACGTCATCTTGTTGTTCCTTAGTTAAGTCAGCGAAGTATACGCAGTAACCAGAAACACGAATTGTTAACGTTGGGTATTTTTCTGGATGTGCTTGAGCATCCAACAATGTATCACGGTTGAAGACGTTGATGTTCAAGTGGTGACCATCATTCTTCATGTAACCACTAATCATGTTTACTAAAGTATTTTCCTTAGCTGCTTCATCATGACCTAATGTTTGTGGTGTTACAGCAAATGTGTAGGAAATACCATCAGTTGCGTAACGATAAGGAATCTTAGCAACAGAAAGAAGTGAAGCTAAAGCACCGGAAGTATCTGCACCGTAAGCTGGGTTAGCGCCAGGGGCAAATGGTTCACCGGCTTTACGTCCGTTAGGAGTAGAACCAGTATTCTTACCGTAAACAACGTTTGAAGTAATTGTCAAAACAGAAGTTGACAACTTAGCTCCTCTGTAGAGGTGGTGCTTGTTCATCTTAGTGTAAAGATCCTTAACTAAGAACTTAGCAATGTCATCTACACGGTCGTCGTTGTTACCATAACGTGGGAAGTCGTTTTCGGCTACAAAGTCAACAGCCATACCATCTTCATCACGGATTACCTTAACGTGACCATACTTGATAGCTGAAATTGAGTCAGCAGCAACTGAAAGACCTGAAATACCAGTAGCAAATGTCCGATCTAAACGAGTATCCTTCAAAGCTAATTGAGCTGATTCATAGTAGTACTTGTCGTGCATGTAGTGAATTGCGTTCAAGGCGTTAACGTAAACATCAGCAACCCATTCAAGCATGTCATCAAATTTTTCCATGAATTCATCATAATCGATGTATTCAGATGTGATTGGTTCATACTTAGGACCAACTTGTAACTTAGTTAATTCATCTTTACCACCGTTGATTGCGTAAAGCACTGTCTTAGCCAAGTTAGCACGTGCACCAAAGAATTGAACACCATCTTTGATTGGTTGAGCGGATACACAGCAAGCAATACCATAGTAGTCAGTACCCCATGTCTTAACCATCAAATCATCATTTTCGTATTGGATAGTTGAACTATCAATTGATACACTAGCAGCGTATTTCTTGAATGTTTCTGGTAAGTTTTCTGACCAAAGTAATGTAATGTTTGGTTCAGGAGCAGCACCCATGTTGTGTAAAGTATTTAAGAAACGGAAGGCTGTCTTAGTTACGTGGTGACGGCCATCTAAGCCCATACCAGCAAGTGATAATGTTGCCCAAATTGGGTTACCAGAGAAGAGTGAGTTATATTCTGGTGTCCGTGCAAATGTTACCATTCTCAATTTCATAGTGAATTGGTCAATCAATTCTTGGGCTTCTTTTTCAGTTAAAACTCCACGTTCTAAGTCACGTTCAATATAAATATCGATGAAGGCATCAATCCGGCCGATTGACATTGCAGCACCGTTTTGTTGTTTGATAGCTGCTAAGTAACCGAAGTATAACCATTGAATTGCTTCATGAGCATTTTGAGCAGGTTGTGAAATGTCGTAACCGTATGATTCAGCCATCTTCTTCATGTCTTTTAAGGCTTTGATTTGGTCTGAGATTTCTTCTCTCATCCGAATTACGTCATCGGTCATTTCACCATCGCCGTAGTTGTTTAAGTCTTCTACCTTACCAGCAATTAAGCGGTCAATCCCATAAAGAGCAACACGTGGGAAGTCAGCTACAATCCGACCACGACCATAAGCATCTGGAAGACCAGTAATAATCTTGTTGTGACGTGCACGACGAATGTCAGCGTTGTAAGCATCAAAGACACCTTGGTTATGTGTTTTTGATAATTCAGTGAAGATGTATTCTACTTCTGGATCTAGTTTCAATCCGTAAGCTTCCAAGGCATCTTTAGCCATCCGAATACCACCAAATGGCATTAAAGCTTTCTTCATTGGCTTATCTGTTTGTAAACCAACAATCTTTTCTAAGTCTTTGTTTAAGTAGCCTGGTTTGTGGGACGTGATTGTAGAAACAGTCTTAGTATCTGCTTCCAAAACACCACCAGCTGCACGTTCCTTTAACTTCAAATCAACTAATTGATCGTTTAACTTAGTTGTTGCTTCAGTAGGACCTTCCAAGAAGGATTGATCCCCATTGTATTGAGTAAAGTTATTTTGAATAAAGTCACGAACGTCAATTTCTGTTTGCCATTCGCCACCTTTAAAACCGTCCCATGCTTTATTATCTAATCTCTCGTCAACTTTTAACATATGATTACCTCCAAATCAAATAAAGCGTTTTCTTACATGAATTATAGTATACCTTTTAGTGAATTTTTTCAATAAAAATTCTAACAATTAAATCTTTCACAATCTTTTAAAAAGCCACCAAGCCTATTGTATAGCGTTTTCAAAAGATAATTAATTTTTAATTGGATTTTTCTAATTTTATAATCATGATATTTTATTCCAAAACAAGAATAACCAAGCTCTTTTATGCCAAAGAAAAAACAACCCCAAAGTGCGAGGTTGTTTTCCCAAAAATTATTTATATTGATTACAATTTACTTGTCAATTCAACATCAGGGTATTTATCCTTGAACCATCTTTCAGCAAAGACATTTTCAAACAAGAATAGCGGTGCGCCGTAGCGATCCTTGACCAAGAGATTTCTGGAGCTAGACATTTTCTCATCTAGTTGGTCTGGATTAATCCAACGTGCGGTCTTATGTCCCATCGGAGTCATAACTACTTCCGAATTGTATTCATTAGCCATTCTGAATTGGAAGACTTCAAATTGCAACTGACCAACGGCCCCTAAGATGTAATCACCTGTGCTGTAGCTTTGGTAAAGCTGCACGGCCCCTTCTTGAACCAATTGTTGAATTCCCTTATGAAATGACTTTTGTTTCATCACGTTTTTGGCAGTGACACGCATGAATAATTCTGGTGTAAATTGTGGTAATTTTTCATATTGGAGTGCCTTTTTACCGGTATAAATCGTATCACCAATTTGGAAGTTACCCGTATCGTATAAACCGATAATATCACCAGCAACAGCTGTTTCTACTGTTTCACGGGTGTCAGCCATAAATTGGGTTGAATTAGATAAACGCATCTTCTTACCAGTCCGGTTTAAAATTACGTCCATCCCTCTGTCAAATTCACCAGAACAAATTCTGACAAAGGCAATCCGGTCCCGGTGGTTAGGGTTCATATTAGCTTGAATCTTAAAGACAAAACCAGAAAAAGTCTCGCTTGCAGGGGCCACTTTTTCTCCGTCCTCCGTTTTGTGGGCACTTGGAGCCGGCGCAAATTGCAAGTAGGCATCTAAGAAGGTTTTAACCCCAAAGTTAGTTAAAGCTGATCCAAAAAAGACTGGGGTTAATTGTCCGTGAGCAATCTTTTCTTCATCAAACTCACTACCAGCCCCCTTAATTAACTCAACTTCTTCTAAAACTTGTTGGTAAATACTTTCTTCTTCTAATGGGTTAGCTACGGCTAATTTACCTTCATCATCCAAAGGTAAAAATGATTCAGCTTTATCTTCACTCCGATAAAGTTCAATCCGGTTGTTGTAGATATCATATAACCCCTTCAAACCTTTACCCATACCAATTGGCCAGTTCATCGCATAACCTTCGATACCAAGCACTTCTTCTAACTCAGCCACTAAGTCCATAGGATCGCGACCATCACGGTCTAACTTGTTGATGAATGTAAAAATAGGAATTCCCCGCATCTTACAAATTTGGAAGAGTTTTTTAGTTTGGGGCTCAATCCCCTTAGCTGAGTCAATTACCATCACAGCCGAGTCCACTGCCATCAATGTCCGGTAAGTATCTTCAGAAAAGTCTTCGTGCCCTGGGGTATCCAAAATATTAACTCGTTTGCCGGCATAATCAAATTGCATTACCGAACTTGTAACTGAGATTCCACGTTTCTTTTCGATTTCCATCCAGTCAGACTTGGCAAAGTTGCCAGACTTTTTGGCTTTAACCGTCCCTGCTTGTCGCACAACACCCCCAAATAAGAGCAATTGTTCAGTAATTGTCGTCTTCCCAGCATCGGGGTGGGAAATAATCGCAAAAGTTCGGCGCTTGGCCACTGCTTGCTTTAAACTATTTGTATCCATTTGTTACCTCACTAATTTCCTAATTTTTCATCTAACTTTGCTTGTTCTTTGACCCGTTTAACGTATAAATGTGCTAATTGTTGGGGCAATCTGACCTTAATTTCGGCAATCCGCGTGCCATCAATAACTTGATGTGTTTCTAATACGATTCCTTCAGATGTTCGGACATTTAAAGTTTGACCAGCTTGTGGGAAAAAACCTAATTGTTCAATCACATAACCGGCAATTGTGTCGGCGGTATTAGTTTCAATGTGGGCACTAAATTCGGTATTAAAGTCATCAATCGGCATCTTACCATCGATTAAAAATTCCGTTTCACTTAACTGTTTAATCGATTCAGTCGGTTCATCGGTTTCATCTTCGATATCACCCACAATTTCTTCTAACAAATCTTCTAGGGTGACTAACCCCACCACGCCACCATATTCATCTAATAAGATGGCTAGTTGGTTTTGTGATTTCTTCATCTGAAACAACAACTCATCGATCATGATTGTTTCGGGCACAAAAAAGGCGGGTTGCATAACCTGTCTAATCGTAATGTGATCAAAACCGTAATGACGCGCGGCCTTTAACAACCGTTTAATATGAACAACTCCTACGATATTGTCTTTATCTTCATGATAAACCGGCACCCGTGAATAATTCATTTCCACAATGTCATCAATACTACGCTCATTATCGTTGGTAATATCAATCATAAAAGCATCAATTCTGGGCACCATGACTTCACGAGCCATTTTTTCGTGCATTGAGATAACCCCATCAATCATCTCAAATTCATCGCTATCAAGCTCACCACTATTATGACCTAACTCGATTTGTTGCACAATGTCTTTCCAAGAATTAGTTTTACTTTTTTCAGCTGGCACTGCTATATTAGGTAGAATCAATTTGATTAACCAAGTCAATGGTGCTAAAAGCAACCCTAAATAATAGGTAAAACTAACATAAGATTTGAATTGCTCAGCAACTAAGCGGTGACTCCTGTTATCAAGCCAGACATAGTAATAAAGCGCCACTAAAATTACCAAAATCAGCCACCAAACGCTATTAGGCAAATAATGGTTAAAAAAGGCGGTCACAACCACTAACCAACTTGCATAAAATAAACCCTTAGCCACCAAGAGACGCAAGGAGTAAGTAGTCAAATTTTGGGCAATCTTTGTTAATTTATCGGCCTTTTTGGGAAAGGCTTGTGCTAATGCCGTCAGTGAATTAGCATTATGCATTGCTAGCAAACCACTTGCCTTAGCCAGCATACTGATTACCCCACCCCAAACTAAGATAAAAACTACAAATGCTAACCGTATTATGTCACTTTCCATCTTTTCACCTCACTGTCTTATTTAGGTACATATAAGGTGTCACCAGCCTTAATCGTTTCACTGCCACCTAAATCATTGAGACTTTGAATTTCAGAAACAGTCGTTGCGTATTTGGCCGCTAGACTTTCAAGGGTATCACCATCAACCACTTCAATTGTCTGTGCGTTAGCCCGCTTAGATGCTAGTGAAGCAGAAGAAGCGGCCGCAGCAGAACTAGCTGCCTTAGATGATGATTCGGCTGCCTTTTTAGCAGCTTTTTCTGATGATTCAGACGCAGCTTTAGCCTTAGATGATTCTGTCGCGGCTTTTAAAGATGAGGCCGCTTTTTTAGAAGCTGCTAATTGTGAAGAATTTAACTTCGAGCTACTTTCCTTTTTAGTAACAACCGAACTAGTATTAGCATTTTCTTTATTGTGGTTATGCAACCAGAAACCGCCAGCTCCAACTAGTAATACGATAATTACTAAACCTAATATCCAAGTTGTTACTTGGTTCATATTCCGCTTAGTTTCTTTTTGCGGGGTCTTTGTATCCTTTGGCTGTGCTTGTTCAACGACTACCGGATCTAAGCCCCTTTCAACGAAGAAGGCCTTGCGCATCCGGGGTTCATCTTTGCGTGTATATCCGTGTTTGAATTGTTCCACTTTAAACTCTTCATAGATACGATCAACGTTAAATTGAACCTGTTCAAATTGCTTGTCAGCTAAATAATCATTTTGTTCCGGTAAGCTTAAAGCATTAAACCAATCTTGTGAGAAGGTAAATTGTTGTAAGACATCCTTAGTTGGTCCAAAATCTTGGACTTGCCCAAATTGTAACCAGACTGTCCGTTCACAGAAACGTTCCATATATAAAGGCTTTGTATCTGCGATAATAAATGAACAACCGACATCTTTTAAATCTTGAATTTTTTGAGCAACCTTATTAAAAAACGATTGGTCTAAAAGACTTAAAATTTCATCAATTAATACTATTTGTGGTTCAATAAATAAGGCCATCCCTAAGGCTAGACGGGCCTTCATCCCTAAAGAATACCCACTAGCAGGTTGATACAACCATTGACCAAAATCAACAAAATTAATCACCGCATTAGTTAAGTGGTTACCCTTTAATTCGTCGATATCTTTTTGTTTAATTACTTTTCTGATGTTTTCTAAACCAGATAGGTTCGGGTCAATTTCACTCACACTAGCTAAATTAATTTTGTGCTTAGTAGTAATAAACCCGGTTGTTTGTTTTACTTTACCGCCAATAATTTGGAGTAATAAGGACTTGCTGGCGGTGTTCATCCCAATCAACCCGATTGCTTCACCAGCAGATAAATCCAGACTAATCCCCCGTAACTTCCAAAACTTAACGGGTGCCCCCTTGTTGTCTTTGCTATCTGTCAACATTGGGGCACTTTTAGTAATATATTTTATTTCTAATTTTGCCATTCAATTCACCTGATTATTCTCTTTAGTTATCTTCCTAATGTTACCAAGCTTTTAAAGGACGGTCAATTAATGTCTTTAAGCCAAAAAAGTGAGACAAAGCTGCCCCACCTTTTTTACTCATAGTTATTAATTAAACGATGGTTACGTGCCCAAAAAAGTGCCTTAGCTACTCCTTGCACCTTTTTAGCTGGTACATAACCATAGTAGCGACTATCATTTGAGACAGTCCGATTATCCCCTAAAACAAAATATCGCTGTCGTGGTACGACAAAAGTTTTGTTAGCTCCTAACCTAATTCCTTTAGCTGGTTTAACTCCAGGATTTAAGACGGTCGTTCCTAACTTTCTTTGTAGGGGACTAATATAGTCTTGTGACTGGTATTTGCCATTGATGTAGAGTCTACCTGAATTTGTATACCTAATTTTATCTCCAGGTAAACCAATCACACGCTTGATATACAGTGTATTTTTCTTAACATAAGGATTTTTCTTATCAACACCGGCTGCCTTAAAAACAATCACTTGATTGCGCCTAATTTTTGCATGACGCAATAAAATTACTGTCTCATTTGCATAAAGATTAGGGGCCATTGAACTCCCATCCACGCTAATGGTTGTAATTAGTAAACTCTTGATAACAAGTGCAATTAACCCACCAATAATTACTGGGATAATAGATTCCACTATTGATTTAACTTTAAACATCAGTTGCCCCTTTATTCCTATTAACTGTCAGCTAACAGGTATTTATTAGTGGTTCCTATCTAAACCCTTCTTTTCAAGATCAGCTTTTATTTTGCTGGTTGATATTCCCTGTGTCCGTGGTAAATAAATTACCTGGCAATAATCCTTTAAAAAGTCAAATTTTCCTTGCCAATCATCACCCATGACAAAGATGTCAACATCATTTGCGACTACGTCTTTGATCTTTTGTTCCCATTCACATTCGGGGATAACTTCATCAACATAGCGAATGGCTTCTAAGATATACTTGCGATCTTCATAGCTAGTATAGGCCTTTTTACCCTTAATTGCGTTAAATTCATCCGTTGATAACCCCACAATTAAGTAATCACCTAAAGCGGCCGCCCGTTTTAATAAGCGAACGTGACCACGGTGCAATAAATCAAAGGTGCCGTAGGTCAATACTTTTTTCAAAAAGACACCACCTTATTCAGTCTTGCCTTCTCGTTGCATTAAGCTGGCAATTTCTTCTTTAATATCGGCTTGTTTATAAAGGACGTTATAAATAGCTTGGGTAATTGGCATATCAATTCCCTTTTGTTGTGCTAACTCGTAGGCTGCCTTGCAAGTATTGATTCCTTCAATTACCATCCCCATGTTAGCGATGACGTCTTCTAGAGATTTACCTTGACCTAATTGGTCACCAGCCCGCCAGTTTCTTGAGTGGACACTGGTACAAGTTACAATTAAATCACCTACACCAGAAAGGCCGATAAAGGTTAGCGGATCAGCTCCAAAACTTACCCCTAAGCGACTAATTTCCGCTAGGCCACGCGTCATCAACGCTGCCTTCGCATCATCACCATAGCCTAGACCGTGTAAAGCACCCGCCCCAATAGCAATTACGTTTTTAAAAGCCGCACCAGTTTCAACACCAATCACATCAGTGTTAGTGTAGATTCTGAGGTAATCATTCATGAAGAGCTTTTGTACTTTCTTGGCATTAGCTAAATCTTCGCTAGCAGCTGTGATTAAAGTAATATCACGACGAGCCACTTCTTCAGCGTGACTAGGACCTGATAAAACCACTAAACCACTACGGTACTTAGCAGGGATTTCTTCTAAAATCACTTCTGAAATCCGCTTGTGACTGCCAAGTTCTAACCCTTTACTTGCATGAACGATTAATGGTTTACTACCTAATTTTTCTAAAACTTCAATCAATTGCTTAGCAACTAAACGAATAACTTTAGTTGGAACAACAAATAAAACTGTTTGGGCATCCTTAACTGCTGCCATTAAATCCGTTGTTGCTTTAAGCGCTTCTGGATATTTTAAGTCTGGTAAATACTTGACGTTGGTGTGCTTTTGGTTAAGTTCATCTACTTGTGCTTGAGAATTTGACCATAAAGAAACCTCATGACCATTTTCCACTAAAACTTTCGCAAGGACACTGCCCCATGAACCTGCTCCTAAAACAGCAATTTTTTCTGTCATTTCATTACACCTACTATTTAAATATATTTTGCTAGAAATTATCTTATACTCGCCTATTATAACACATCAATGGCTACTATGCCTTGTCCTGGTCTTCTGCCTTACGTAAGCGATAGATATCATAAAAGTATTTAATCACTACTTTAGTTACCGCATAAACTGGGACTCCTAAAATCATCCCTAGTAATCCGGCTAAATTTCCGGCAACTAATAACAGTAAGATAATGGTTAAAGGGTGAATCTCCAAACTTTTTCCAATTACGTTTGGATAGACTAAATTACCATCGATTTGCTGAACGACCACGCAAACAACAATCACCAAAATCGTTAGTTTAAGTGAATGTGTGGTTGCAATAAACAAAGCTGGAATTAACCCAATATAAGGGCCAAGATAAGGAATAATATTGGTAATCCCAGCAAAAATCCCAATAATTAAGGCATATGGTAAGCCAATTAAACTATAACCAATAATACTCATCGTCCCAACTGCTAAGCATTCAATGGCCTGCCCAGAGATATATTTGGCGATGGTAGCACTCATTTGCTTCAATAAATCTTCGATAGCATCAGCGTGTTTTTTAGCAAAAAACTTCTTGATATTTGGTAATAATTTAGGCCCATCTTTTAACATGTAAAAAACGATAAACGGAACTGTCACCAAGGTTACCGCTACACTAGCGATTGCCCCAATTAGTGACCCTACCCCACTCGTTAATGAGAAGGCAAATTTTTTCACCATCTCTGACACTGAGCCTTGGAACTGGTCCACATAACTATTAATATCTAAATTATTAACCCAAGCAGGTAAATTATCCTTATGACTAAGGCTTAAAATTAGTTTTTGTAATTCCTTTATGTAAGCCGGAATTTTGCTAATCAATTCTTGGAATTGTCCGATAATGCTAGGCATCACAGCCGCAGACAGCAATGCTAATAAGGCAATTAATAGGATAAAAACAATTGCCACCGCCAGTGTCCGCCCAATTTTAAATTTTTTGATTTTAACTTTCATTAAAAGATTAACCACTGGGTTTAATAAGTAAAATAAGAACCCTGAAATAATAATCGGCGCAAATAAGGTCGAAATAAAGGTCCCAATCGGTTTAAATAAAAAATCTAATCGTGTAC
>Ga0153922_1000980_pt1 | contig 10442 bp, 9 predicted proteins | sample TSNJ006MetaG_FD_104723 | JGI IMG/M metagenome (GOLD analysis project Ga0153922, IMG submission 104723) | Attine ant fungus gardens microbial communities from New Jersey, USA - TSNJ006 MetaG | ecosystem: Host-associated > Fungi > Mycelium > Unclassified | place: USA: New Jersey, Brendon T. Byrne...
TCGGATATATGTGCAAATTGCTCTCTGGTTATATCACTGTCATAGGCCTGTCGCATTTATCTTCTCTCCTCTGCTTTTTTACTTATTTTACCACAAGGAAAAGATTTTGAACAGGCTCTAAGCTTTCTGACTGCTTCCTGTCTGAATTTTTTATATAACTTCAAAGCATAAGACTTTTCCATATTTGTGGGTTCGTGCTGGCTATAGGTTGATTTTAAAATGATTTTTGTAAGGTTTATAAATTCTCCTTTTTCCAGGAAGTCAAAACTGTCTTCAACTTTACGTGCGTAAGTCTCTTCACTCATTGACAGATCATATTCATAATCCTGGAATTTCAAAAGTTTTATGATTTCTTCATAGCATGTACAGATACTTTCTCTTTTATCTTTACTATATATTTTTTGATATCTGTTATTTACTATGATATAACGCCTGATAACAATTAATCCGACTATCGTCATCATGATTAAAATGACAATAAGCAGGTTAATGAATGAGGTTTTATCCGCTTTGATTTCAGACGCTGCAGATGAATCCTTTGTTTCCTTATTAGAAGATTCTGTCTTCGTATCTGTTGATTCTTTTTGCTGCTCATTCGTCGTTTCTGTACTTCGATTTTGTTCCGGAATTTGCCCTTCAGTGTATGCCGGTGTGACTTCGACAGGTGTCCAGCCATATCCATTACTATAAACCTCACTCCAGGCATGGGCACGATTATCTTTGACAATCGCCGTATATGTACCATCTTCATTCTCTTTAAAATCTCCCGGCGAAATGACATAACCTTCGACATAACGTGCCGGTATGCCATAGTATCGGAAAATGATTGTCGCTGCCGTGGCATAATGGACACAAAAACCTTTCTTATTATCATATAAAAAATATTCTATAAAGTTCTGTTCATCAGGAACTTTTCCGGGACTTAAACTATATGTTGTTGTCTCATTAAGATAACTTTTGACCAAGCGAATGATGGTGCCGGTGCTGTATCCATTGGTAGCATCCATAAGTCCTGCATTCACATAAGTATCTATCTCAGACCAACGTTCATTACTCATCATATTATCATCATTTTTCGTATAGGTCGACATCACATAGCTGCCATATAAGGAAAATATATCTCCTTGTTCTGTAGATGCGATATGCAAATCATCTTCCGGGGAATATTCCGTCGTTTCCTGATAGAAGCCACTATCCATCATACGATCCAGCTGACTATAAAATTGGGGATAATACTCAAATGTACCACCGCTCCAATTTTCTATCATCACATTCTCGGCACCGCTTAACGTGTCATCTGAGTCTAACTTGGCAGTGTATGGGTAAATAACATTTCCCGCAGCCAGATTTTCAATCTCCATCATTTGAGATATATTACTACTTGCAAGAGCATTTGCCGGCATATTCCATATTGCCATCTGCACTCTTTTAAGATCATATCCATTGTCTGTAAATAGTTCATTGAAATCTGTATAATCACGGGGTACCCATTGATTATCGGTATAGTTGCCGGCGACATACCCTTTAAGATAAATCAAGTCCTTCGGTTTTTCATCAACAGTAACTTCCAAATGCTTTTTACCGGAAAATCTTAAAGTGTCTATACTTCTTAAATCGCCTTGGGCTAACCCACCTTCGGCTATTTCTGACAGTGTTTCGCTGCCGGCATTATCTTCATAAAGATATAAGTTTTTTTCTTTATAGAAACTAGTGATTTCGCGTTTTATCGTATATAAGCTATTTTCCGAGGGTTTGAATAACGGATACATGACAAAGACAGAAATCACCAATAGCAATACCATTAACCCGGATATGATCAGCATCACATGGTTATGTAATTTTATATCCTGATACTTTCTGAATGTCAGAGATGTTCCCATCCCACCAATCATATAAAGGAGCAATGCCCCGGCTGACGGCATTATTCCAATCAGCATAAGCCCACCGATTAGCAAAGCTCCGGGGGAAAATAACAGCCAGAGAGATTGCTTCCTAAAAATGGCCAACTGTTTAATACCAGCTAGAATGACAGCACAAAGCATTAAGAATAAAGTCGGATTGGCAGATTCACCTTCAATATTAAATACCTTTAAATGGATGCCATAAAAAGATTCAAGTAAGGCGCCGATCTCATTGGCAATAATCTGAAACCCATTCATCATTTCCGACTTGAAAATAAAGAGCAATAACAAAAATAAAATGGCTGCGCCGATCCGCAAATACTTTATATTAATATGAATGACAGTATTAAAGCAAATAAGAAAAAACAAGATGGTCGCTCGGGAATATGACAGGGATAGTCCAACAGCTACGATTTCAATTGTGCCATAGACCATCATGGATGAATATAATATTTTAAAAATGATAGATATCATTAAATCTTTTTTAAGTTTCATCTAAAATCCCCACCTATATAACTAAGTGCAGGCCAGACAGGCTATCTTCGATTGCTTCGTCATCAAAAGCATAGATTATATTTCCATTATGATACAGATTTAATGACGTATCTAAAACAAGTCTGACGTTTTGGGCATCCCCAGAATATGTTTCTTGATAAATTTCATCAATACTTTTATCATAGCCGGATATATTCATACAAATGAGTTCCTCCATTGCCTCATATAAGCTTTCAACGTCGTCAATCATTCTTCTAACGATTTCTTTACTGTGTCCCTCTATCCAGCTCAAATAAAAATAGCATTCTGCTTCTAAAAGTCCATAAGCAATAGCAAAAGTGATTTCCCATAAATGCTCAGCCGGAAACTCCTCCTTGCGGATATCCAGCAAAAAAATTGCATTGCAGCCAATGGGCCGGCTAAATTCCTTAACCATTGCCAATCCTTTTCTGGCCGTGAGCTTCCAATGGATATTCTGAAGTCTGTCACCGACGGCGTACTCCCTTATTTTAAATATTTCTGACGGGTCATCACCACTTTTATCTTTTGCATAGGTATCACTGTCAGGTAAAAAATTCCTGTTTTGCCGGCTTATCGTTATATCCGTCGGATACAAATCAGGAAATACGGCAATTTTAAAGACTTCATTAACTTTATTGCTAAAATTAAAAATGTTCAAAAAGTCAAATACTTTAATCACAATATGATTAACCGTTAAGCAGCCACAATATTCCGGAAGTATCTGACACCTGAGCCGGGCTTCACTCTTCCCATCGATACTTTCCGATAGGACAATCCGATGTCTTTTTTAGAAAAATTATAATGATAATCGAGGTTCACTTTAAGCCTTTGAACCGGTAAGAAAGAGGTGTTTTTCATCTGAATCTCCATCATTAACGGTTCCCCTTTTTTAACCCTCTGTATCGGTAATATCAGCTCACTGCTTATTTTAAAACGCAGATAAACAATTAGGGCAGCTGACATCAAAAGCATTAACAATTCAAAGATAAACACAATCATCAATGAAGGCTGATTATACATAATCATACCATATAAAGTGATTCCCATAATCAATAGGTAAATGAAAAAATTCTTCATAGCTTTCCTTTCGGCGTGGGCTTATTGACTGCTTTTAAAATATCATTGATGATATCTGTTTTTGTTAAATAATTTAGCTTCGCTTTTGGCGAAAGAACTAACCGATGCCAGACGACTTCGCTGAAAATATCTGTCACATCATCAGGCAGCACATAATCACGTCCCTTGATAAAAGCATTCCCTTTGGCCATTCTGGATAATGCCAATGTACCTCTTGGGCTGACACCGAATTGAATCATGTCATGTTCTCTGGTTTTTGCTGATAATTTGACGATATATTCATAGACAGCGTTATGTATGTAGACCTCATCGACCTGTTTTTGCATCTTGATTAGCTGCTTGCTGCCAATCACAGGGTTAATGCGTTTCAGAGGATTCTCTTTACTTCTGTCTTTTATCATGTAGATTTCATCGCGAAGACCAGGATAACCCAAGCTAATACTTATCATAAAGCGATCAAGCTGTGACTCAGGAAGCATCTGGGTTCCGGCAGAACCTACCGGGTTTTGGGTCGCAATAACGATAAAGGGTTCAGACACTTGATTTGTATAACCATCAATTGTTACCCCACCCTCTTCCATGACCTCCAGTAAGGCAGATTGAGTCTTTGGCGATGTTCTGTTAATTTCATCCGCTAAAAACAAATTGCACATGATGGGACCGGGTTGGTACACAAATTCTTGAATGTCTTGCTTATACATATAGAATCCAATGACATCACTTGGCAATACATCTGGAGTAAACTGCATCCGGTTGGCTTTTAAATCCAAGGCTTTTGAAAAAGCCAGAGCCAGGGTAGTCTTTCCAACACCCGGTATATCATTAATTAATACATGACCTTTTGTGAGAATAGCTATGAGCAATTTGTAGATACAGTCGTCTTTACCAACGACAGCTTTTTTCACTTCTTTGATTATCGTCTCTATATGTTCAGTATAAAGGGACATATATAATATCCTCCTGTTTTCGTGAAGTATCTGTATAAGATTATAGCATAGGACGATAGATGATTTCAAAATAATCTTTTACAAAGAGCTTAAGTTTATATAGTGCTCAAATAATCCTCACTAAAAAGTGCCCTGAAACTTAGATTTCAGGACACTTTTGATATTCTCTATTGTGGTGGAGTACTTCTTTGTCCGCCTCTGTCGCCACCTCCTTGACCGCCGCCTCCCTGGCCGCCGCCCATACCTTCAGGAGCTCCTGTTCCTGCTGTAATAGTTGTAAGGAGTGAATCACCGCTATATATATCATAACTCTCATCACTGACAATATCCGGAGTGCTGATAGCTAAATATTGACAATCATGCGCTAAGGTAAAATCAACCAGAGTTTCTCCATCCTTTTGGACACTCATGTTTGTATTTGCCGAAATGCCTGAGCTTAGATACACGTAGCTTTGTGTCGAATTTTCTGATGGGGTCCCGCCGACACCGGTACCGCCGTAGATGAGGGTTCCTCCCGTCACGCTCAATGTGCCGTCAAGATCGATCGCTTCATTATCCGCAGTTGAATTAATGATTCCGATCAACGTACCACCGGAAATAGTAATGTCTCCATTTGAATCAAGACCATCACCACCGGCATAGTAAACAATATCACCACCGGAAATATTAATATAATATGAACTTGAACCTTCGCTAAAAGAATCTTTTCCAAACATGCCGCCTTCGCCTGAATCACTTCCGCCGGCCGCATTAATAGCATCATCTGATGAAACGATATCAATGCTTCCCCCGCTCAAGTTGACCGTAGCCCCTTCTAATCCTTCATAAGAAGTAGTAATGATTATACTTCCGCCGCTTACACTTAAATCGGCATCGGCATGGGCGCCATCGTCACCACTGGCAAGCGTTAACTCCCCATCACTGATGGAAATATTCCCATTGCTATGAACACAGTCATCAGCACTGTCGATATTAAAAGTTCCCCCGACAATAGATAAATCTGTTCCCGACTTTAATCCCTTGTAGCTGTTTGTGGTATCTACCGAAGAAGCATTGGCAGAACCGCCGCCGGATTCTATTGTATAATCACCGCCGGTGATGGCTAAAAGCGTTTCTGCCTGAATACCATCGCAACCGGAAGTTATATGATAATTCCCACCTTCTAAATATATCCAGCCTTTAGACGTATCTTCATTATTGGATTGAATACCGTCGTTACCGGCAGTAATCGTAAATTCTCCATCCAAAACAGTGATGGAATCCCGCCCTCGGATACCATGATTGACTGCATCAATCTTAAAGTTTCCGCTTACAATCACAAGATCATCTTTCGTGCCGATGCCATTATTAAAGCCGGCATTCACGGTAAGTGTACCGGTACCATTGATTGTCAAATCGCATTTACTGAAAACCGCTGCGTCAGGTTCCTCGTCGGTGGTGTTGGCATAGGCAAAATTCTCGCCTCCGTCTGTCACTGTGTTTTCAGTGCCGGCTTCAAGAATAACAACAAGTTTATCTGCTGTCTGGGCATAGATGGGGGCACCTGTTTTACAGGTAATATCAACACCATTGAGCACTAGTCTGACCGTGTCACTATCAGAGGCAGTAATCAAAATTTGTCCATCGTCAAGTGTTCCGTTTAAAACATAAGTTCCGGCAGCCGATATGGTAAGAATGCTGCCATCGGCCGAAGCACCTGAGCCGGTCACTTCAATTGATGTGCCGTTTAACTGAATCATTGTTGCCGTGGATTCATCCCAGCTGCTATCGGTATCTTCTTCATCATATTGATTTGAAATATCTGAAATATCTATTGTTGATACCTCACTTTGGGCAGTGGTGCTTTCTGTTGTGCCGGCACTCGTTTGTGCAGATGTGTCAGATGTATTATCCGATGTGGCACAAGCTGCTATACTAAACATTGCAAGAAGCATGACTGTCAATACCGCCAGCCTTCTTATATTTTTTATAACCATTAATCTCATCTTCCTTTCTTATAACTCATCTCTATTAACGGGCATTCTTCCGCAAATAATATTTAAATTCCCGTTGCGGCATCGGATTTCATCAATCAGATCCTTTTCTACTTTAACATCTTTTAACTCTATGCTATACTGTAATTCATATAAGCTGCCCAGATTTGTTGTTTTAACGGTTTCTAAATCAGCTTTTTTGGTGTACTTTTGAAATACTTCATCAAATATTTCGGTGTAGTCTAAATTTTCCGGTATCGTAATTTTAAGTGTTTTTATAGTGTTCTTTCGTTCACCGAAGGATATGTTTGATAACAGAAGAATAACACCGCCAATAACAATTGTAAATCCTATGGCATAGTAGACATAGCCCATTCCTGTGGCAATCCCTATGGCCATCGCTAAAAAGATACTGCTGATCTCCTTAGCAGTTCCCGGTGCGGAACGAAATCTGATTAAACTGAAGGCACCCATGACGGCAATCCCCGTTCCCAGACTGCCATTAACCAACATAATGACTGCCTGGACAATGGCCGGCAAAAGAACGATTGTAACAACAAAATTTTTAGTATAAATATTCCGATACATATATACAACAGCGATGATTACCCCCAGTACCAGTGAAGTTACTGTGCATAGTGACATCTGAATTAGTGTGATGCTCTGGGTTGATTCTCCTAAAATACTATTCAACATTTCTTAATCCCTCTCCCTCTAGTTCTAATAAATAGTTTTTCAACAAATAATTCTTATATACATTTCCATATTTAGAAAATGAATTTGGATATATTTTAAATTCTGATAGTATGGATGTAAACCAACATGGCAATGATTTAAGTGTTTTAACTTCCATGAGGACGCTGCCTTTTTCTAAAAGGGGCGTACCATAACTGCCTTTTGAGATATCGAAATTGTCATCTCGCCATCTGATGTTAAAATCAAACGTCATTCTAAATTCGTTATCTTCTTTGCCACATAAGGCAATCCGGTCGTAACAGAGCAAAATTGCCGGTTTTACATGGTTACGATGAATAAACCAGTCTATTTCATTTAATATCTGACCACCAACCTCGGGCTTTATACCATGGTTCAAATATCGCCAGGCCTCCTTATAAGAAAGGGGAAGTCGGCGCTTATAAGTAATGCTTTTATACTTCTTCTTGAGTTCAATGAATACGGTCTGTTCCTGAGTCGGAACGCCATAACTTCGTAACCTTAGTTTCTCTTTATATATAGGTTTACTATTACAATGACGTATTAGGTCATAATCATCTGTATCATAATAAAGAGAACAGGTACAATATAAACCAAACTCATCATCCTGCATATGATCCTTTAATGCATTACGTAATAATTGATATTGGGAATGAGATAATATATATTTTTTTTCATGCCTTTCAAAAATTGCTTGGTCTGCTGACATATTGATACTCCTTTTCTGAATTTGATTTTATGATTTTATTTTACACTTGGAATGTGACGATTATGTGATGGAAGCGTGAAATTCCCTTGAAATAAAAAAGCCGGAATTCTTACTGATAGTTATCAGTTGAATTCCGGCTTTTTTATTCCCGGTTTTTATTTCAGGATTTTGTATGAACCATACATCGCTTCCTAAAAAAAGCCACGCCATATTTGATGATATCTTTTGTCTGTGGATAGACATGCATAGATGTCTCTGCCAGATTCCTTCTCTTAACGATAGACACCTCCCGCTGTGGCACCATTAGCATCCCAATATAAAAGCTCTGATACCATTACCAATGTATAACCCTCAGCTATTAGTCTGTCTATCATCTTCAAAGATGCATTGACACTCGTTCCATATATATCGTGAAGCAGAATAATTGAACCGTCTTTAACACTATACTGACCATTATTAAACGTTTTATTTAAGATCGCTGTTTCATTACGACTTTCCCAGTCTCTGGTATCCAGCGACCAGAGCACTATAGACCAGTTATTCTCCTTACATACATTCTGAACCGTCTTGTTATAATGCGGCCGCATCAGTGTAACAGGAACACCTCCTGACGCATTGTAGATCGCCGTAGAGGCTCTTTTCATATCAGCCGCTACCTCCTGGGCAGACATTTTCGTCAATGTCGCATGGTTATATGAGTGATTCCCTATCTCATGCCCCTCCGAAGCCATTCGTCGAATTAACCCTGGATACCTCTCCGCCTTGCTTCCCAAGACAAAAAAAGTAACTTTTGCACCTCTTACCTTTAGTTCATTTAGAAGCCTTTCCGTATATGCCCCTGGACCATCATCAAATGTTATAGCTACAATTTTTTTAGGGCGTGTTTTATGAAAATCACTTGCAATATAAGGCCGTTTGATGGTGGCATTGACATTGGTTGACGCAGCGCCGACCACCGCCTGAATTCCTCTGGCATCAGTAACATAGGCATGGGAAATATAGGTGCCAGTGTCATAACCATGGTTATAGGCTTCGATGGTAGCGTACCAGGCATTCCCGCTCTTAACAGCAGTATACCACTTAATATCATCCTGCCCATTCACTGCACTCCAGGTTGGGATTAGCACCTGCGTAATCGCTGCAGGCGATGAGATATTACTCACTTTCACTTTGTAAGTTCCATACGCTTCATTCTTTTCAACAATCTCTACTATAGCTCCGCCGATATTGCTAATTGAAAATTGCGTTGCAGCGGATATCTTCATTGTCCCGGCGGCATTCTTCTTGTAAGCGTGGACATGATAGGTTCCGGCTTCTTTATGGTTACTGATATTCATTGTCAGAGTATAATTTCCATTGCCGACATGGTTCGCGGTATACCACTTGAGATCATTTTGTCCGTTTTTCTCGCCCCATACAGCAAACATAATCGTCTTAGCATCACTGGCGCGGACATTCTTTAAGGCGATGGTTACCTGCGTCTGGGTACTGTTTACTTTCGTACCCAAAACTTCTTCGACCGTTTGTTTGACTGTGGTTGTTGTGCCGGACACGATGTTCGTAATTCCTCTGCTGTCCGTGGCATAGACATGAATATGATAAATGCCTGTATTAAACTTATGATTCATGGAATCCACCGAGATATACCATGCATTACCGCTTTTCGCTGCTTCATACCAAACCAGATCATCCTGACCATTTACCGCACTCCAGACCGGGACCATTACCCTTGTCAGGCTTGCAGGTGTGGAAATATTACTTACTTTCACCCGAAAGGAGCCTGCTCCATTATTATCTAATATTTCCACTGCTGCATTGCCAATCTTGTCAATCGTAAATTGAGTGGCCTGGGAAAAAGATTTGCTGCCACTGCCGGATACTTTATAAGCTCGGTATCCTTATCCTTTAAGCGAACGATAAATTCATTCTCTCCAACTCCAAGCGCCTTCTCTCCGATCTGGGTTTCGTCAATTACAACGGACCCGTCTGATGCTTCAGCTTCGATGATGACTTGATCCACCTCATAGTTTACTAATATCTCATACTCCGTCTGCGCATGATCGAAGTCCAGCAAAGAATTTCCTGAAGTATCTTTAACATCCAACATTAGAAGCCCCGCTTCCGCTGTCGGGGTAACCTCTTCTGTATCAGCTCCTGATAGATCCTCGCCCAACAGATTCGAAGTGCTGTCGGAATTCCCCTGTCCCTGACCAGCCTTTACATTCTGATTGAATGACATTGACATACAGATCACTAAAACTATTGCTACCATACGTTTCCATAATTGATTATGGTTTCTCATACTTCTTCTCCCCCGCGTATACTAATTTATCACAAAGCTTTCTTTTTAGTTTAGACATTCTATATTTTCTTCTCTATAAATTTCCCTTTTCTCCATTCTAACACTTCAAATTCTTTTAGTAAATCTTTAAAATGTAAGCTGACGGCATAAATTTACTGTAGGAATTAAAGTGACAGAAAATGCCTAAGAGCCTGTTCAAAGTCTTCGAAGCAAGACAGATACAAAAGCCAACTTAACCATATTTAGAGTGTTTTCAAGTTTGCGTTCGCAGTTTTTCCAAAGTCTTCTGCATTTATCAAGCCA
>Ga0153922_1000982_pt1 | contig 10435 bp, 11 predicted proteins | sample TSNJ006MetaG_FD_104723 | JGI IMG/M metagenome (GOLD analysis project Ga0153922, IMG submission 104723) | Attine ant fungus gardens microbial communities from New Jersey, USA - TSNJ006 MetaG | ecosystem: Host-associated > Fungi > Mycelium > Unclassified | place: USA: New Jersey, Brendon T. Byrne...
GATGAAAATGGAATCCGAACTACAACAGAGTATACAGAGAACGAAGAGGGAAAACGAATAAAGGTGAGTCATTTGCGAGGGCTTAAGCTTGGTGCTAAATGGGACAAACGTTGCCTCGCTTCTTTAGATCATCCGTCGCATAAGACGAACACTCCAGAAATCCGTAGTCGAGCATGCCGTTGCGGAACGACAGAAATGGGCCAAATTTGGTCAAGAACGGGGTAATAAGCCAGGACCCGACCGCGCTACGACCACCGTCGGTGAAAATATCATCTTGAAGCTAAGCGCAGGAAACAAGGTCTGTGTCATCTGCTCTCAATTTTCCAACATCTCTGAACTCATGGATTTCTGACTCTAGCAACCAGAACAGGAGCATCAACAAGAGGAAGTTAATAAGATCAAAAAAGGCGGAGGCAAGGTCGTTTGTCGCATATGCAAGGGACAACACTTCACAGCGAAGTGTGACCACAAGGACAAATTGCTCAGCCTGACTCCCGACACCGACCTCGGCGGCCCAGATGACGATTTCAGAACCCGTCCAGACACGACTCCCACACCCCAGCCCCCGACGAGTAATAAATATGTTCCCCCATCTATGCGGGCAGGGGCAGGCGCCCGCGGGGCGGGTGAATCAATGCGGGGAGCCGGATCTCGCGATGATTTACCAACATTGCGCGTTACCAATATCTCAGAAGACACCGGCGAGAACGATTTGCGTGAGCTCTTTGGTAACTTTGGCCGTGTTGTGCGTGTGTACGTAGGTAGAGATCGCGAGACTGGCATTGGAAAGGGCTTTGCGTTTGTCAGTTTTGATGATAAGGCTGATGCACAAAAGGCGATGGAGAAGGTGCACGGAAGAGGTTATGATAATCTCATTCTGAATGTCCAGTGGAGTCGTGAGTTGTCTTATTGCCAAGTGAAGCACGCTTACTCATGGTTGTGTAACAGAGCCGCGACCGGAGGCTCGATAGACGAATGTCACGTCCCCTGTCAGCTTTATCTCGTTATCTTACAATGTCTTGATCGATTTTATTCCACTTATACATCAGGACGCACTCACAGCTCGACTGTCAGTTTGAGATTCCAAAATTATTGATTGAGCACCCTCATGTTTCTTGATAAGTCCTTCGCAGCGTCGGGATTGTGGCATCCACTTACTGATGAAAGACCACTGGAATGACCTTGGTCGGCTGTATTGTGAAAAAAAGATCTCGAGTCAATTATAGGAACCCGAACCCTTGGAAAGATTCATCATATCTTGTCTTCCTGCATCAGTGCCATCTGATGTTGGAGTTTTCATCATCCAGAGTTGATGACAAAGAACATCATGATGGTGATTCCGGTCACCTTCACACAGCCATCTATTGTGTTTGAGATGAAACAGATGGCCTACAATTGAAGCAACATTATATTTAGTGAGGGAGCATCTTCTTGGGTGATTTCGGCAGAATAAAGGACACACTTTGCTGTTGAAGTTGGTGTTGAATCCCATTAACACCAACACATCAAGCTAGGCATTCTGTTGCAGGACCACCTACACGTTTTTGAAATTGCCCTTTGATGCATACCCTACTCCTGTTTGATCATTTTTACAGCTTAGTAGCAATATTTAACCACACATCAATCTGCACTGGAGTGGTATTGCCTTTGTACAGCAACCGGGCGAAAAAAAAAGTCTGATATCTGGGTATGTGACCCTGGCTGCTATCAGGAATCAGGGATCGTGTTACATAGTATCTGTCCATCATCTATTCTGCGATCATTGTACTCCATGATGTGACGTGCAAAAAGATGGACGTTTGAATAAGGAAACGAACAAGGAAGAACAGATGTTTTGAATGCTTATAGAGATGACTTCCTATAGGAAATCGGCCGAGATGAATGGGACGGTTTAGGTCATCATGTCGAACAAGGAGATGTAGCATCACGTCGTATACTCCAGACGTTTGGATACCTCCTACGGGGAAGTCATCTTTATATAAAATAACCGTCTCTGTCTCGCTATCTCTCTTTTCTCACAGACATCACAGTATCTACTTCCACTTGAGTCGAAGACCTTACGCTGTACAAGTGCGTGATTGATCCAAAACAGAATGATTTGTTGATGACCCACCAGGTTCTTCTGGCTCAGCTGCTTTGATATCTCTTTCTTAAATCTTTGATCTGACACTCATCAATTCTGGTACCATGATCTGCTGTCCAGGCTTTATATAATGCCAGTGGTAACTTTCGACTCTCTCTCCAGACCTGAAAGAACGCCAAGACACCGCCCATTGAGAACTTCAATATCGTTCCATCCCCTCACCCCACAACCACAATGTCAAATGTCCGTCATTTCATTTCTCTCTCTCTCTCACTAATGCCTAGGTGTGCTCATCACACGATTCTCTCTAGACCGTTACCAATCAGCAACCTCGAGCCAAACCAACCATGGGAGTATCCGGTGGAAACCTCAACGTGAAGAATATACCCATGGGAGAGAATGGGAGAGAATGGAGCAACGGTCTCTATGATTGCACAATAGGAACCTGTAAGTCTTTTGTCGCTATAAATTATAAATTACAATCCGCCTCATATGTGCCTCGTTACACTGACACTTTTCGAAATTTAGGTTTATGTGCCTGTTGCTGCCCTTGTGTCATCTATGCCAAAAACAAGCGTCGTTACGACCACATGAGCACCAAGGGCACTCCGGATCCAGATAGCGGAGGAGGTTGTTGCTCTTGTGACTGTATAATGTACTCGCTGGTTGGTTGGTGTGGCGTGAACTGGCTCCTTCAGGTGCGTCAAACCTTGTGAAAATGCCGGGCTTGATTTTGAATGACAATGTTAGTGCATGCAACGCGGCAATGTTCGCAGAAGGTACAACATCAAAGGCGGTCAATGCAGCGACTGCCTCACTTCTTTTTGCTGTATGTCTTGCGAGTTAGCTCAGGAATTTCAAGAACTGGAGTTGGAGGAGAAGAGCTACACTGATTCTGCACCATTTGCATTGAATTCTCGTTCTTAGCACCTAGAACTTCGTATCGAATACCTACGACCGCAACCGCAGAAAAATGAAAATGACAGCTCATATGACGAAACGCAGCGCCGGATTCCTCATTGGTGGACTGGAATATTGGAGAACCCTGATCTAGTAGTGTTGAGGAAGTTCTTGATTACTATTTCAAATGCCCTAGTAGCCACTAGAAATACTATTAATTCCCAAATTGATTTTTATATTGTAGCCGTGAATTAATAATCCTGAAAGCTCTTTTGACTCAACTCACATCAAGTTGAAGAGAATAACAACTACACATACACTAGATCAAGGCTGATATGATACAGTATACTATTTGAGCATCGACCTAGTACCGTATTTCCATTGACGCTGCACCTTGAAGGTACAGACTATTTCTCCAGAAATTGTATGATCTTTACTCTGATGTGAGAATGTGAGTGAGGCCGACCCAGTCTCATGTTTTCTCATGGCATTCATAAACTACGATTCTACGACTGCAACATCTGGATACTAAAGATACAGACGATCAAAAGAAATCCCGATGAAGATATAATTCAAATCCAGAGCTGAAATAAAAAAAAGTAAAATGCTAGATTGGTGATTTATAACTGTATCTTGGTCGAATGGCAAAATGAAGAAAGAGTCCCTTAGAGCTCAAAAGCTACCCAAAAGTAATCTAAATGGAGAAATAATGATCAGACAGGAATAGCAAGCAATGGGCCACAGATAGCCCATGAAATCAACAGGGCAAATCCGGCACTTCGAATGACAATTTCCCACTGGCCACGTATGATGACAGGGTCCAGCACTCGCGTAATTGGGACAGCAAACGCCGGAACCGCGTTCACAATCCGAAACCGTCTCCTAACTTTGCTTGACACATTAGACTCATCTGTCGACAACGAAGTGCCGTTGGATGAGGAAACAGCATGAGCTAAGCGTTCTTCATCAGTAGGCGTTTTCGAGCTAAGCACACCTCCCGACAAGGCTGGCCCTAATGCACTGGTATGCTTGATGTTCCATTTCTTGTAGCTGCATCGTGCCTGAATACGACTGATGATTCCCAAGAACCATTCCCATCTGTGCGACCGTTTGTCGCCCAGAAAGAACTGGGGCTCATCTTCGCCTTCGCTCTCATCTCCGTGGTCAAAGTCTTTCGACGACTTGGCTGGAATGGGTGGTAGACCATCAAAATCGAAGTCAGCGATGGGTTGCCTGCGAGGTGCGTCGTATTTGAGTTTCTCCATGTCTTCCATCGCACGAAGTCGGTACGAGTGGGCATTCATCGAGTGCATCTCTTCGCTATCCCAATATCCCGATATATCAGTTGTCGAAGGTGAGCAGAAGGGGGCTATGAAGGTAGCGGTTGGCGCATACGGAGCAGAGTGAACCCCGGCTGGTTCACTTTCACGTTCTCCTTCCCAATATAACTCTCGTTGATGCAGCCATTCAGCATCATTTTCGGGATTGGAACAGTATTCAGAGAGAATGGGGCATGTTGAAGGTCCTTCAATGGGGTTCATTTCTATCATTCCCGAGAACGTTGCTTGATTTTCATAAGAGTTCAGGGCGTCAGGGAAACCTGTGGCAAATCCGAGAGACGATGGACGCCTCGGTTTATCGTATGCAAAAGCTTTCTGAGGGTGACGTAGGGTCGGAGTGGGTTTAGAAACGAAATTCTGATATTTTTTGGTCTTGACTGCCGCAGGGGGTCTCGAAAGTTCAAATTTGCGGAGCTGCCTCACATCCCCAAAAATGTATACAGCAAGGCAGACTCCATGAAGGGCAGAGAGAAGGATCGTCAAACCAATTATCATCCCAGGAAGTGCAGTCAACCTTAGCCAACGTGAATTCCTGTCCTGAAAATTTGCCGCTATGGGAGGTATGAACCCAGCGATGATAGCAACGGTGCCAGCGATGATACCACAGAGAGCACGACGGTTGCCAACGTTAGTCAATTGACTCTGTATGAATCGTCGGAGACTCTGCTCGAGCATCCGCCGAACTTCCTTCTCGGCATCACAGAAAATTGCGGGGTGCGGATGGTCATCTTGATCATAAAGAAAGGTGAGGGTAGAAAGAGGAAGGGTAAGTTCATAATTGGCTCTGGGAGCAAAAAAGGTTTGTTTGGCGCGAGAATAAAACATGTTGAGACGAGATGCGGTTGTGGAAGCGAAAGCAGCATCATCAGGGGAATTGCATTGCTTCTGCCATGCAGCGTAGCGGACACGATAATCTTGAAGCCAAAGGATGAAATAACTGAGAATCGATTTAATGAGTATTTGGTGACGTATTTTTACGGAGTGCGTACAGATTTTCCGGGCACAATTCGACATACAATAACCATTCCTCAAAGTCCTTCAGACCAAGAGGTGGGAGATGTCTCCGGTCGAGTACATCGTCGAGACAGACATCAAAAAGGGGAGTCACACTGAAAGACCGGACCTTCCCAATGGCAGGGGGAGGGTGGCAGAGCCGGTAAGGAAAAGATAGCAAGGACCTGAAAGATAGCTTGACAGTGACAGGTTGTGTCTGAGTAGCAACCATCACTGTGAGCGAGATGCAATCTGTTGAAGTATTTGATACTTCAGCTAGACCCAGTTAGAGACTATATAATCAGGCATCCACAAGGACTCACCTTGAGCTCAAAGACAGCTAACTCCGAAATATCACCATCCAGAAAATTTCTTTTTGTGTCTCACAATGACTGTTTCTGATGTCTGCCAATTCAATGATCAGTATTACGTACTCGTCACATATAGGGGAAAGCTTTTTTTTCTCGTCAAACCACGAATTAATCTACAAGACAAAGGGTGCTTGATCACAGTGTCTGTGATACATGTAAAGGCAGCTAGGAAAATTTCCAGGAAATTCTCAGTAAGACCCACCAGGGATAGGGGTGTTAGAAAATCACAAGGAATGATGGATAAGCAGCCGCAGTCAAACCCCAATCAATGTCCGACTTTATTTTGATAACACCAAAGTCACAGAAACCCATAAGATCAAATGCGGAATAACATTCCTATAACATTCCTGTATATTGGTTCTAATTTCTAATGTAGGTTCACCACCATAGAATTAGATGCCTTGAGTCATCTAGATAACCAGGAATTCGTCTTCATCCTTTCGGAAGTACCCTACGGAAGTGACAACTTCTGACTGGTCTCCTGCACTTGTGGTAAGACTGATGTCTCCACCATGTTCTTGAGGTGGGGAAGGAGAGAATCTGCAAGGATCATTGCATCCTTTCGTTTACTCTTGAGACACGCAGCGATGACCATTGCGCAGCATGGGTAATCATGTTTGACATGCCCGAGCTTGTAGACATTGAAAAGGCGCGTTACAGTGATGACGAACCCAATCGGTTGTTTGTTGTATGTCGCACTGAGCATTTCACGAGCACCATCCACTGTGAGAGGCACGTTGTATTTTCCAAAATCGCCGAATAATTCCAAGGCATATTCTGGTTTATCAAGGTATAGGCATCGCCCTGATAGAAAAGATTAGCAGAATGACAGAAATTCATATTCGGAAGCGTACTTATGAAGGCATGAGAGAAAGTACTGTCAAAGTTGAGACCCATGTCTCTCCAGAGAGGGATCATCTGCATGACCTTCCTCAGTTGCTCTTCGGTCTGACAAAGGGCCAAGGTACGAATCCAGGTTGATTTCCTGATAGGAGGATGGCGAATATCCGGTTTGTGACCGAGTCGCGGTTTCATGAATTCGACATTCTTGTTGAAAAGCTGGACTTTATGGTCTGCATTTCTCGCACACACAGATATTCTCCTAGTCCTTTTCCGTCGGTCAGCAGCTGGTGATGCAACTTCCTTTGGCGCAGCTGTTTTCGCAGGTTGGGACTCAAGTTGAGGGGCAGATTTGACGGCGACGTGTTTCGACTGGGCCTCTGCGCCCTCCGGCGCTTTCGACAGCGTAAGCCTGTCCTGGTTCTTTGGATCAAATTCGACCTTTTCTGATGCGTCTGGCTGCGGTTTTTCTGTGACTGATTTTCTCTTGAAAAGTCTATTAAACCATGATTCCTGTGCTGATCGACAAAATGTTAATCCTGAAAAAAAAGTCACAACTTGGAGACAATTTACTGCAAGCGGTCGTGTTTATTTTCCTTGATGAGCCCGAAGCAATGATTCTGTTGCAGGCTAAGTGCAAAGCTTGACGGGCCAGAGCACTGGCCATGATGAGCAACGCCAACACGTCAAAATTTGAAAACTTAAGCACGTGACCTTGTACTTCTGTGCTCCTCATTGAACCCCTACTGAACGTGGTTACCTAAGATTCAAATTTCACAACAAGGTGTTGGAGGAGAAGACATATAAAAATTAATTATGTGATCCTCTCAGCAACTTGGAGTGTTTAGTTAATCGTACGACGGTAAGACTGCTCAGTCAGGAGAGAGATATACTAGTCTGGGACGATAGAAACTGAAATATGTCATGTGCATTATACAGGCTCGCACGACGCTCATATTTCAACAGAAGGGACTGATTTGACATAACCACAATTGTCTGCAATTGCTTATCTGTTATCTTATATGGTTTCATTATCTGCTCTTATCTGGACGGGCCCCGGGAAACTCTTGTGGCGACCCGACCTACAGCGACCCGATCAAGGCTGCTTGTAACCGCAGAGCATAATAGTCAAGTTGCCTGTTTCAGCAACGTCTTGTGGATCTAAGGGCCCAGTAAAGCAAACAATCTCTTTCAAAGAACGTCGCGAAGTTGTGTTCTTCGAGAATTGACAGGTCACACAAACTGGATGATTTTAATTTCTTATTTGCCTATATCCTTCGCTCTGTTTCTGGCAAGCTAAAATCCTGTTTTGATAACAAAGGGTCTGATAGAGGTATATCGCACCTCGATCAAATGCACACTTGTCGATCCTTATACATTCTCACGGTCACTTCGTTCGTTGGCATCACTCGTTAAATGAAGCAGTCACCAGTTTCTGAGAGCAGTAACTGGTCTCGAACTCCCACTTGTGGTTGGGACGCGTTTCAATGCATCCAAATTGCATGAATCGGGATGTATTACCGGAGGACACGGAGAACAATGATGGTAACAATCGGGATTTCCTCTTTCGATATAAAGTGATTATTTCCGATAAAATAACACCTGATAACCCTTGATAAGACTGCGCGGCACTGATAAAGATTACGTTGGAAACATTAGTTTCCCTCTGTTTTCAGCCTAATGAGCTCTTGACGACTCAACATATCATGATCAAAAGGACAGATACTCTGAGCCTGGGTGGCACGAATTTAAAGGTAGGAAAACTAGACCCTCGGTTCTGTACTTTTCTTGGCTTACCGCAAAACAACAGTCTTTATCAATTTCTGACCGGGAACTCACACGGCACTGATAAGAGGTCTGGTGTGAGGACATGCTTATTGGACGATAGCAAGAACTACTTGCGCTGAATCAGCAGGATATGTTGTGTCCAGACGGCACCCTATGGTGGCAGAAAATCAGGGACATACGATATTGAATGGTATATATAGCTGACATGAGGGTATTCGAAATTTTCGACTACCTAACCCTTCCACAGTTTTTTCATTCCTTTCTAGTTGACATGGTCAACGTCACGTTCGACACGTGTAATTAAAACATTATCTCATGTCCTCGCCATGGAATAACTTTTTTTTCCAGCCCAACAGCTCGTTTATACGGACTCCGACACTGGGCAGCTCATCACTTATGGCTTGGGTGATATTGTATGGGTATTAACATCCACTGCTCTTGTGTGGATCATGATTCCTGGCGTTGGATTCTTCTATTCTGGCTTGCTGCGTAGGAAAAATGCCTTGTCGATGATTTTCGTCAGTCTACTCGGTACAGGAGTAGTTTCGTTCCAAGTAAGTGCCGGCCCTCTCCTTTCAGCTATCCATTATTAATCCTCGAAATATAATACCAGTGGTTTTTCTGGGGATACTCACTTGCCTTTTCTGACAACGCGAGTCGGTACATTGGCACCCTTCGTATGTCATTTTCTTTTCAGGAAAGATCAACCCTCTCACGTATGAGCAATAGGATACTTTTGTCTCAAAGGCGTTCTTGGTCAACCATCTGTTGGTAGCCCACGCATCCCTGGTTTAATGTTTGCAATCTACCAGTCTATGTTCGCCGCTATCACGTATGTGTTTGATCATATATTGTTTATTAGACATCTCACCAGTCAACAGCGCTGTCCTCGCCGTTGGTGCGACTGCGGAGCGTGGACGTCTTGGCCCTCTCCTTGTCTTCATTTTTGTTTGGTCCACTCTCGTATATGATCCTGTTGCATGTTGGACATGGAATCCCAATGGCTGGTCATTTAGATTGGGTGGTCTCGATTTCGCCGGAGGTACCCCTGTTCATATTGTCTCTGGAACTGCTGCTCTCGCCATTAGCGTCTACTTGGGAAAACGCCGTGACTGTGGCGTTGAGCATCTGGCGTATAAGCCTCACAATATCACGCATGTCGTGATTGGCACCGTTTTCCTCTGGTTCGGTTGGTTCGGCTTCAACGGTGGCTCCGCCCTTGCTGCGAATCTCAGGGCTATTCAAGCTTGCGTCGTTACTAACCTCGCTGCTTCTTGTGGGGGGATGACCTGGATGCTCTTGGTAGGTCCATTTTGTCCAGATTGAACCCTCAGATAGATAGACGTCATCTTAGGATTATCGCATTGAGAAGAAGTGGTCTGCAATTGGTTTTTGTACTGGGGCTATCGCAGGCTTGGTAGCCATTACTCCTGCCTCGGGTTTCGTTGGTTCTCGTGAGCCCTTTGCCTTGATCTATGGCTATAGCTTGGTATCTCATAACTGACTAGCCGCTGCCGTCCTATTTGGTATTCTTGCTGGAACCATTTGTAATTTTGCAACACAGCTCAAATTTATCTTCGGCTACGACGACACTCTCGACGTGAGTTTTTCACCCTTTTTGATTGAGCGACATCTTATTGTTGATCATCTAGATATTCGCATCTCATGCTGTCGGCGGTGTAGTCGGTAATATTCTCACTGCCTTCTTTGCCCAGGCAAGCATTGCTGGAGCAGATGGTATGACTGTGATTCCTGGAGGTTGGCTTGATCACAACTGGGTGCAACTTGGATACCAAGTTGCGGAATCCTGTGCTGGCATGGCTTATTCATTCGTCATGACGGTAGGTCAGTTTTCCTCATTAAGACAGTCTAATCATCTGTGAAATAGAGTATCATTCTTTGGGCCATGCATTCAATCCCCTGTCTTCGTCTTCGTGCTTCTGAAGAAGCTGAAATTCTGGGTATCGATGATGCAGAGATGGGTGAATTCGCGTACGACTATGTTGAGTCCGAACGGGAAATCAGTCCTAGCGCCAAAGCCACGAATGATAACGAGAATTTCATCCGGGAGCACGGCCAACATAAATCAGGCTCAGGTATAGTTGAGGAAAAGTTTGTGC
>Ga0153922_1000988_pt1 | contig 10407 bp, 11 predicted proteins | sample TSNJ006MetaG_FD_104723 | JGI IMG/M metagenome (GOLD analysis project Ga0153922, IMG submission 104723) | Attine ant fungus gardens microbial communities from New Jersey, USA - TSNJ006 MetaG | ecosystem: Host-associated > Fungi > Mycelium > Unclassified | place: USA: New Jersey, Brendon T. Byrne...
ATTGCCGCCGGTTGAGGGCGGCTGACCATTACCGCCTGAGACAGGCGGCAGCGCTTTAATGATCGACGGCGTCAATCTATTTGCCAGACCGCTTCGACGATTTTACCGATGGTTAGCGGTAACGTAACACGAAATTGCTCTTCTAACAGCAATATTCGCAAGACAGGCAGGTGTTTTCACACGCAACTATTTCGTGCCTGAAAAGTTGCTGAAATCGCCCCGCGCCCTCGCATCCGAGGCTATTCCCTTCCCATCAACGCGGCCAAACCTCAGGAGTCCCTGCCATGACCTTTTCCCGGTGGACTTGCCATGACCTTTTCCCGGTGAATCTGATGGCGCGTCGTGCGCGAGGGATGTAGCGCAAGTGAGCACCGCGCTGCTGGCGTCGTTGATGACCGCCGTTATTGTTCACCCCGTTCAGCCGGTCAACGATGTCGCGGTGCAGCAGGCAATCGCGCCGGTTCCCACTGTCGCGGTGTCGCCCGCCACGCCGTCTATCGCGCCTCAGCGGACTAAGCCGACTAAGCCGACCAAGCCCGCGACGGTGGTGGTGGTGATGAATGTGTCACCGGCCTCGCTGTGGTGTCGCCACGTCGGCCCGGTTCCACTCAACAGACCGCCGTGTGCGTGCGGGATTATGACCACCCACACGCTGGCCGTCCGCGGGAAAACAGCAGAGCCGTGATGTTTGTCTGCGGGGCATGCGGTCGTCCGATTGGGCTGCGGGCTGACCACAACATCGACGGCGGCCGCTGGCGATCTTGAGATCCTCATCCAATTTCGACTGCCATTCGCAGATAGTGTTCGGGTGCGCCGTAGTCTTGTTTCGGTGCCCCCACCAGGACTCGAACCTGGGACCTGCGGATTAAAAGTCCGTAGCTCTACCAACTGAGCTATAGGGGCGCGACGAATCAGAATACTGCGGGGTGACTCGTTTGAGGATTGCGCTTGGCGTGGCCTAAGCTATCCAGGCTCCAACATTAGCGTTGCGAGTCCCCCGGAGAGATTCGGCTGGCCCCCTTCGTCTAGAGGCCTAGGACGCCGCCCTTTCAAGGCGGTAGCGCGGGTTCGAATCCCGTAGGGGGTACCCGCGACGACCTAAGATGGAGTCGCAAAGCAAGGCCCAGTGGCGCAGTTGGTTAGCGCGCCGCCCTGTCACGGCGGAGGTCGCGGGTTCAAGTCCCGTCTGGGTCGCTATCGCGGCGGGGCACACACATCGGTGCCTTCCGGCCAGGTAGCTCAGTCGGTATGAGCGTCCGCCTGAAAAGCGGAAGGTCGGCGGTTCGATCCCGCCCCTGGCCACCAGGATCAGCGCAGTTCGGGCGCTTGCGGGCCCCGCGGTGTGGCTAGCATCACTTCCCGCGCGAAGTGGGTAGCGGAATCGCCGTGTCCGCGTTGTTCCTGGTATGGCGACCCTGGTTCTCGGACACCGGCACGCGCCGGTGGGCGCTCGCATGGAGCTGCCGGGAATGGTGTCGCGCATCTTCACCGGCCTGGCTCGATTCCGTGTCACCGCGGCCTATACGGCGGTGTTGGTCACGGTTGCGGGCACGCTATCGACCCTGGGTCCACAGGTGCAGAAAAATGTCATCGCTTACACGAGCACCAACTTGTACAACCTGCAGCGAGGCCATCTCGGCACATTGGCCAGCAGCGCGTTCGTCACCGACGGAGGTCAGATCTATATCTGGCTGCCCGGCCTCGTTTGCCTGCTTGCGTTGGCGGAGTGGTTTTGGCGGGGTAGGCGTCTGGTCGTGGCGTTCACGCTCGGTCACGTCGGCGCTACGCTGATCGTCGCTGTGTGGCTGGCCGTGGCGACGTATGTGGGCTGGCTGCCGAAGTCGGTCACGCTCGCCAGCGACGTCGGCGTGAGCTATGGCGCCGCGGGTGTCTTGGGCGCGCTGACAGCCGAGGTACCGCCTCGCCTGCGGCCCGGGTGGATGGGCTGGTGGTTGGTCGTTGGCATGTTGATCGCCGCGTCCGGGCGCGACTTCACCGCCATCGGCCACGTGCTCGCCCTCACCTTGGGAGTGTTGCTGGCTATGCGATTCCGTGCCGACACGCGATGGACGCCGACGCAATTGGTGCTGTTGGCCATCGGTGTCGTGTTCGGCTATGTGATGCTCGCCGGGTCGTCGCGGATGACGACCCCGATTGTCGGGGTGGCCGCGGCGTTGATCGCGGTGACCGCGTGGTGGGGCGCGCGGCGATGGGGACGTCGGCGAATCCACGAGCCGCTCGCCGAATTTGAAGCAGCCACGCCTGCTTGTCCAGGTCGATACGTGGTCGGGCTTTCCAGTTGTGGCGCCGCGCGCTAGCGCTCATCCACCAAAATCCGGAACGCCCACGAGCGTCAAGAAGCCGCTGCGCGCCTTGCTCTGCAGCGCGCCAGGAACGGATACGCCCGGAGGACAAGACTCAACAGGATGCTCGTGGCCGGGTTACTGGGATTGATGTACTCGCGCATCGAATCAAAGCGCCCGTCCCGGATATGAAATACCCAGCAGTATCCGTCGATACTGACGCGAACGCCGCCGACCAGCGCGTCGTGTTCGTATTCGACGACGAGATACTCATCGTTGGTGAACCAGTTGGTGATGTTGACCTTGGAACGGCTGTCATGCGTCCTGCTGCGTCCCGCCGCCATGACCGCACTGATGACGTTGTCACGACCACTCCACGTATGGCCGATGGGCATCAAGGTGAAACTGCAGTCATCAGTCAAGAACTCACCGAATCGCTCGTAGTCGTCATTAGCGACGACGGCAAGGTACCGCTCAATCAGGTTCGTGACGGCGCCATCGGTTTCGGTCACTTCGGCTCCCCGCAATCCTGTCGGTCCGGTCACAGCGTAGAGCCCCGCCTGGCCAAGGGTCACGCGATGACCCGACTCTTACACCACACCACCACTCTGGGCCTGGCCCCGCGCGGCGCCTCAACTATGAAGCCGTTCATCGAGATTCAGCGCGCTAGCCGGTAGTTGTCGGAGTCGGAGAACTGTACATCTGTTCGATCAGATCCTTAGCAATGAGCGTGGCCGCGGCCCGACCGTCCGCGGTGGGGTCCAGATTGACCCATACCACGATCGTCACTTTGTTTTGTGGGTCGGTGCCAGCGAAGGTATTAAAGCCCGGAACTTCCCCGGTGTGCCCATACAGCGGACCGAATTTCGCGATGGCCAACCCGTACTGCGGCGCATCGGATTGCGCCGGATTCGTTGATTGCACGCTGCCGATCCGCTTGGCTTGCATGTCGGGATTGAGCAGTTTCCCGTCGGCCAACGCCTCAACCCAGGTAGCCAGATCCGCCACGGTGGAGATGCCGGCGCCTGCCGCCCAGGCCCACGACGGGTTCAGGGATGTCTGATCACTGGGCTGCAGCGTGCCGGCCTTTGCTGCTGCCTGCATGTCGGGCGGTACCGCCGCTGGTGAGCCCATGGTCAGCACGTTGTTGCCATACATATACCCCTGGGGATGCGGGTCGGGAATGGCGCTTGAGGTGCTGGGCGGAAACAGCGTGTCTTTGAGCCCGAGTGGGGTGAACAACCTATCCTGGAACACCCGCGAGAGCGGTTTAGCGTCAACCTTCTCGGCAATGAGCCCGAGCAATACCGTGTTGGTGTTCGAATAGTGGTAGCCCGTTCCGGGTGGGAAATACGGCGAATGGCTATAGGCCAGCGCGAGCAATTCGTCGGGGGTCCACACTTTCTGTGGATTGCTGTCGCCGATCTCGTTCAGTTCGCGCGTCTCGGTGTAGTTGTAAAGGCCGCTGCGCATGTTCAACAACTCGGCGATGGTGATGTGGTCACCGCCGGGAACATCGGGGCGGAACTTCGAGACCGGGTCATCAAGGCTGAGCCTGCCCTCCTGGGCCTGCTGCAGGATCACGGTGCCAGTCCAGGTCTTGGTGATCGATCCAATCCGGACATGATCCGCCAACGACACCGGAGTGGTACCAGCCACCGTGGTGGTGCCGTACGTCGTGCTGAGCTCGCCGTCGGGTGAGCGCACGAACGCGACCGCCCCCGGGATTAGCATCTCCCGGGCCATCGAGGCGACCCGCACGTGCAGCGTTGTCTGACCGATCAGCCTAAACCGAGCGGTCGAGCTGGCGGACGATGATGGGCTCGGCGACGGCCCCCAGCCGCATGCGCCGACAAGTAAGGCAACCGCGACAACGGCGCCGACAATCTGAATCCGAAGCCATCCAAGCCGCGAGGGTGAAGTCGGGGCTGCGGCGAACACACTGACCTCCTCCGCGAGGCGACATCCGGGTCTGCGCCTACCTTTTCTGCGGCGCGCTAACGCACGCTACCCGTTCCGTAATTTGGCCGGCATCGGTAACCGGGGCCTGGTGGCTCCATCGGCCTGTGCCTACGCACAGGTTCGTTTCCATCTGCTCTGCATCCGCCACGCCGCTTAGATTGCGTGCTCTTGACCTATCAAGGGCCGTATGCGCCGCCAAACAGTCACTGAGACATAATCGTCTCAATTGAGATATTATCGTCTCATGGTGTTGGATCGTGAACACGTGCTGCGCGCCGCGGCGGACTTCCTCAGTCGACGGCCTAATGCAACCCAGGACGAGATCGCCGCGGCCGTCGGCGTCAGTCGCGCGACGCTGCATCGCCATTTCGCCGGGCGGGCCGCCCTCCTTGAGGCGCTGGACCAGCTCGCGATCGCCCAGATGCGTGAGGCACTGAAAACCGCCCGCTGGCAGGAGGGCTCGGCGGCAGAAGCGTTGCGACGCTTGGCGACGGCGTGCGAGCCGGTGTCCGGCTACCTCGCGTTGCTCTACGCCCAGAGTCAGGATTTCGGCGCCAATCAGGCGCAGGAAGGCTGGGCAGAAATCGACGCTGAGATCCGGGAGCTGTTCCAGCGCGGTCAGCGGGAAGGCGAATTCCGCCCGGATTTGTCTGCTTTCTGGCTGACCGAAGCGTTCTACAGCCTGGTCTCTGGCGCGGCGTGGGTGATCCAAGTCGGACGGGCTGCGCCCCGCGACTTCAGCGACATGGTCACCGACCTGTTGCTGCACGGGGTGAGCCGGGCATGACGCGCAGTTGGCTGACGCTCGGTGTGCTCGCCCTCGCGCTGCTGCTGATCGGCGTCGACGGCACGGTACTGGCTCTGGCTACCCCGTTCATCAGCGCGGATCTCGGGTCGACGGCGACTCAGGTGCTGTGGATCGGCGACATTTACTCGTTCGTGCTGGCCGGTCTGCTTGTCACGATGGGCAGCCTCGGCGACCGCATCGGTCACAGGAAGCTATTGCTTTGCGGTGCAACGGCTTTCGCTGCCGTGTCGGTGGCAACGGCATACGCGCCGACCGCCGAGCTGCTGATCGGTGCGCGGGCGCTTCTGGGCGTGGCCGGGGCCACGCTGGCGCCGTCGACACTCGCATTGATCCGTCGCCTGTTTCCCCAGCCACGGGAACGCAGCCTGGCCGTCGGCATCTGGGCCTCCGCATACTCGGCGGGTGCCGCGCTCGGTCCCGTGGTCGGCGGCCTGCTGCTGGAGCACTTTTGGTGGGGCTCGGTCTTTTTGATCAACGTCCCTGTGGTTGTTGTGCTGCTCGTCGGTGGCATCGTGCTGTTGCCGGAACAGCGCAACATCACGCCGGGGCCGTGGGACCTGCCCAGCGTCGGCCTGTCGCTAATCGGCATGCTCTGCCTCGTTTACGCGCTCAAGGAAGGTGCCGCCAACGGGCTTAGCGTCGAGATCGTGGTGATAGGTATCGTCGGCGCTGCGGCGCTGGCGCTGTTCGTCCGGCGACAGCTCAGCCTGCCCTTCCCGCTGATCGATGTGCGACTATTCGGCAATCGCACGGTGTCGGGGGTGGTCGCCGCCAACCTGCTTTCGGTGCTTGGCCTTTCGGGCGTGTTGTTCTTCCTGGCTCAGTTCTTCTTGCTTGTCCAGGGATACAACCCGCTGAAGGCCGGGCTGACCGAGATGCACCGCCGCGGTGACCGCGACGGTGTTCGGCGTCCTCGCCGGTGTCGCCGTGCGCTACTGGTCACCGCGTGCGGTCCTCACCACCGGGCTGGGACTAGTCGGTGTCGCGCTGGCGACGCTGACGCTGATCAGCCCGTCCACCGCCTATCCGCAGCTCGGCGTCGCCCTCTTTGTTGCCGGCGTCGGCCTCGGCCTGGCCTTCACCGTTGCCAGCGACGTCATACTCGCCAGCGTTCCGCCGGAGCAGGCCGGCGCGGCAGCCGCGATCTCGGAGACCGGGTACGAGCTGGGCATGGCACTTGGCATCGCGACGCTCGGCTCTGTCGTCGCCGGCGTGTACCGCGCTCTGGCGATTCCGCCCGGCACCCCGGATGCAGTGGCGTCGCATGCGAAGGATTCGCTCGCCGCTGCCATCGAGGCGGCAGGACGGCTGCCCGCGGGCGAGGCGCTGGGCCTGTTGACGGCCGCCAAGAGCGCCTTTACCGACGGACTGGCCATCGCGGCGGGTGTCGGCTCGGCGCTTGTGCTGGCATCGGCGGTGGCGGTGTGGCTGCTGATGAAGCCGACGTCGCATCGCGATGCTAGCGCCGACTGTGTTGACGCGGGGACAGCCGAAGTAGGCAATCGGCGCTGTTGATTCAGCACCGGCGCCACGCGTCGCACTGATCTGGTTTCGGCGAGCCGATGGTCATATGCTGATGACTGATAGTCAGCAGTCGATGACTCAGGAGGTATTTCATGCGTACGTTGCTGGTCGGTTACCTCGTCCGGCGTGCTTTCCGCAGGTTGGGCGTCAATGATTCGGGTCCGGTCCTGGCCTTGTTCGGCGCGGGCGCGCACCTGGTCGTTCCCGGCGCGCATTCCTGGGCGCTGGATACGACCGATCGGGATGAGATCGAGGAGTGGTTTCGGCGGTTCGCGGCGTTGCGTCCACAAATTGAGGTCACCGACGTCGCGGTGGCCGGTCCGCCGTGGAATATGCGGGTGTTTACCCGCGGCAGCGATTTGATCGACATGCCCGACGGGCGCGTCTACAGCAACCAGTGGTGCCAGTTCGTTCGATTAGCGTGGGGCAAGGTGCGCGGCGAGGACCATATCTATTTCGACACCCAACGCGTGGCCGAGCTGGATCAGATGCTCGCTGAGATCGGTTCGTGACCGAGCCCGCTACGCGAGACCGGCTCATCACCGCGGCGTTGCGGTTGTTCGCCGAGCAGGGGTACGCGCGGACGACGGTGGGCGAGATCGAGGCCGCCGCCGGGTTCACCGCCCGCGGTGGCACCGTCTACAAACACTTCGCCAGCAAGCACGAGCTCCTGACCGCAGCGCTTGACCGCCGCACCCGCGAGGTCACAGGCCGCCGCCCGACGCTGGCGGACCTGCTGCCGCTCGGCGACCTGCACGCCGAATCGGTGCTGCTGATGCGCTACCTGCTCGGCGAGCTGGCCGGCCACCGCGAACTCAACGCGCTCATCGAAAAAGAAGGTGTTGAACATCCGTTTCTGCCGCAACGGTTTTGGGACGATATCGCCGATCCCGGCTACCGCGCCGCGGCCAGCGTGTTCAACCGGCAACTCGGCGACCGCGCGGACCGGTCATGGGATTGCGAGGCACTGGCCGCCGTGCTCGTCGGCGCGGTGGTGAACTACCAGCGCAGTCAGTGGACCTTCGGCCACACTCCGCTCGATGTCGATGAACAACGCCTCGTCGACACCCTCGCCCGTCTCATCGACGCCGCAGCAAGGGTCACGTGAACCAGACACAGCAAAAAGGTAGTGTTCCGGCCGTGTGGAGCTCGGTGCTGGTGCTAGCGCTTTTGGCGGCGCTCAGTCCCCTGCGTCTCGGCCTCGCCCTTCTCGTGATCTCCCGGCCACGGCCCGTGCAAAACCTGCTCGCCTACTGGGTGGGCTGCCTGGTCGTGAGCGTTGTCTACATGCTGGTTCCGCTGATGGTGCTGCACTTCACACCAGGGTTGAGGTCTTTTGCGCACGACGTGGGCACCCCGGGCACGGTCACGAGCTCCACCGTCCGGCACATTCAAATCGGCATGGGTGTGCTCCTGCTATCGATCGCCGCGCTGATGACGGTGCGCTTCGCGGCGCGTCAGCGGGCGCACCTGCCGGCGCCGGGCGCCAACACGTCGACGCTAGAGCCGGACTCGAATACACCGACCGGAATCTCGCGGCTGCTGGGCCGCGCGCACGATGCGCCGACGGAGGGCGGATCTGCAATCCGGCGGCTGCTCGGCCGGGCCCACAATTCGTGGGAAAACGGATCCTTGTGGGTCGCGTTGGTGATCGGCCTCGTATCGGGGCCGACACTCGACGGGGTTCTGTACGTACTCGCCATCATCGTGCCGTCGGGAGCCGCGTTCGGCACGCAGGTCAGCGCCGCCATCGCGTTCGTCGTCGGGATGCTTGCGGTTGTCGAGATCACCCTCGTCAGCTATCTGGTCGCGCCAGCGAAAACCCAAGTGGTAGTGCAACTGCTGCACGACTGGGCGCGGGCTCACCGTCGGAAGGTCCTGGTAGCCGTCTTTGCAGTGGTTGGGGTCGCGCTGGTGGCCCAGGGCATGGGCAGCTAAGAATCGCCGATTTACTTACGTTTCCAATAAGAGCTTGAGTTGTTCGCCGTACGCACTGATCGATTCGTTAGTCAGCATTTCGTCATGCGTACAGTCGATCGAGTGCACGGTGACGTCGCCAGCAACGTAAGGTTGCCAACTTTGTTGAAGAGACCAGCTGCGATCGCTCTCGTCCCGCCCAGCGGAAAATATGGTCACATCACCATCGAAAACACCGGGTTCGTGAGCTCGATAGCGCGCAGCGTTACTATTAAAGTTCTGAACAAGCAAATCCAGAAGCTGTTTGTATCGAAGAAATTCTGCGGCTCCCCGTTCGCGAACTAGTTCTTCTATCTGCTCGTATGTAAGCGACCCATCCTGTTCTGGAATACCTATACGATAGAACCGCAAGACTTCTTCCAGTATGTGCTTCTCACCCAAAGCATGGCTTGGCAGAGCGGTGACGCTGTCGTCCATAATGGGTTGAGCGTCGAGAAGGATAAGGTCTGCGATTTCGCATCCGCGTTGCTGAAGCTCGATGGCGAGTTCATGGGCGACGACACCTCCAAAAGACCAGCCGAGAAGGTTGTAGGGCCCGGTGGGATAAACCCTTTGGATCCTGTCGGCATAGTTTTTCGCCATATCGTGAATTGACTGAGGCTCAGCTTCTTCGCCCTCCAGGGTTTGTTGAATACCAATGATCGGGCAGTCCAAGTAATTACCAAGAGCCTGATACGGCCAACTCACCCCACCCACAGGATGAATGCAGAACAGCGGAACGCCGGTACCATTCTTCAGAGTCTGAACCGGAACCACTTCTTGCACAGGAATAGCATCTGTACGCAGCCGCTGACTCAAACTTCTCACCGTGGGCGCCTCGAACACGGTGGGCACCGAAAGGCCGCCATCCAGACTGGTGTTGATCGCGGCGACCAGGCGCATCGCCAAAATGCTGTCTCCGCCCAAATCGAAGAATGAGTCGTCGACACCGACGCGCTCGACACCGAGCACCTGGGCGTAGATGCCGGCCAGGATCTCCTCGGTGGCGCTGGCCGGGGCCCGATACCCACCAGCGGTGTATTCGGGTGCAGGCAGGGCACGGGTGTCGAGTTTGCCGTTGGGTGTCAGCGGCAGCGTCTCCAGCACCACCACCGCCGCCGGAACCATGTAGGCGGGCAGCCGATCGGTTAACACCGCGCGCGCGACGGCCGGGTCGGCTGTCCCGGTGACATAGCCCACCAGACGCTTATCGCCGGGGCGGTCCTCGCGGGCGATCACCACCGCCTGCTCCACCCCATCGCAGCCGGCCAGTGCCGCCTGAATCTCACCGAGCTCGATGCGATACCCGCGGATCTTGACCTGCTCATCGGCGCGCCCCAGATAGGCCAGCTGCCCATCGGCACCCCAACGAACCAGGTCCCCGGTGCGATACATCCGCGCCCCGACCCCTCCGAACGGGCACGCCACAAACCGCGACCCGGTCAACCCGGCCCTACCTATATACCCAACCCCCACGCCGCGGCTGGCCACATACAACTCACCGACCACACCGGCGGGCACCGGGCGCAACCATCCATCCAGCACAAACAATGCCGCGGTCGGCACCGGCGCACCGATCGGCGCCGCCCCCGACCCCGCTGCCAACGGCGCACTGATCGCCACACACATCGTGGTCTCGGTGGGGCCGTAGGCGTTGATCATCACCCGCCCCGGCGCCCAGCGGTCCACCACCTCGACCGGGCAGGCCTCACCGGCCATCACCAGCGCCGCCGACTCCAACCCGTCAGCCGACAGCATCGCCACCGCCGAGGGGGTCTGGGTGAGCACGTTGACCTGTTCGGCGACCAGCACGTCGTGGAAGTCTTCCGGTGAGCCCGCCACCGACTCGGGCAC
>Ga0153922_1000989_pt1 | contig 10406 bp, 9 predicted proteins | sample TSNJ006MetaG_FD_104723 | JGI IMG/M metagenome (GOLD analysis project Ga0153922, IMG submission 104723) | Attine ant fungus gardens microbial communities from New Jersey, USA - TSNJ006 MetaG | ecosystem: Host-associated > Fungi > Mycelium > Unclassified | place: USA: New Jersey, Brendon T. Byrne...
AACTTCATTCATCTTCATTGCCCGAACCTTAGAAGATAAACCATACAGGTTAATAAACCCTTCGGCATCATGATGGTCATATAAATCGCCGGTAGTAAAGGAAGCAATGCTTTCATTATACAAGGAATAAGGAGATGTGGTCCCTTTCTTAATGATATTTCCCTTATAAAGCTTCATTTTCGCTTCCCCGGTAACATACTGCTGCGTGGACTCAATGAATGATTGAAGAGCTTCTCTTAAAGGCGTAAACCATTTGGCGGAATATACGACATCGGCATATTTATTGGCAATATCTTTTTTCGCATTTAAGGTTTCTTTATCTAATATCAGCTCTTCTAGCTGCATATGAGCCTCCATTAATATGGTACCACCCGGAGTTTCATATACGCCTCGGGATTTCATACCGACCATCCGGTTTTCTACTATATCTACAATCCCAATTCCATGTTTTCCGCCGATCTCATTTAGTTCCGTAAGGAGTTCAGAAAATTTCATTTTTTTGCCGTTTAGGGCAACCGGAATCCCCTTTTCAAAAGAAAGGTTGATTTCTACACCTTCCTGCGGGGCCTGCTCAGGCGTTACCCCAAGAACCAGCATATGTTCATAATTGGGAGCCTGGGCAGGGTCTTCCAACTCCAGACCTTCGTGGCTGATATGCCAGATATTTCTGTCACGGCTATAGCTGCTGTCGGCTGAAAATGGGAGGTTGATATTGCGGGCGGCACAGTATTCTAGTTCTTCTTCACGAGATTGAATGTCCCATATTCGCCAGGGAGCAATGATCTTAAGCTCAGGAGCCAAAGCTTTAATGCCTAATTCAAAGCGAACCTGGTCATTTCCTTTACCGGTTGCGCCATGGCAGATCGCAACAGCTCCTTCTTTTTTGGCAATGTCTACTAAAATTTTAGCAATCAAAGGTCTTGCCATAGCGGTACCCAGCAGGTATTTATTTTCATATATAGCATTGGCCTGTACACAGGGAGCAATATATTCCTCACAGAATTCATCCACTACATGCTCAATATAAAGCTTAGAAGCACCCGTGTACCTGGCACGGTCTTCTAATCCGTCTAATTCATTTCCCTGTCCGACATCAATACAGACGCAAATTACTTCATAATCATAATTTTCTTTCAGCCAGGGAATTAGTACGGTCGTATCCAATCCTCCGGAATAGGCTAAAATAACTTTTTCTTTCATCATTAAGAATCCTCCTGAATATTTACTATTTCTTATAAATATACAACAATTATGGTTGATATGCAACCTGAAATTAAAAAAAATGAAAAATTGGTTGCATATTATGCGCTCTGTGTGTATAATTATAAAAAAGTAGAACAAATACACAGAAAGAGGAGAAAACATGATAAAAGCAGGTATTATTGGCTCTACCGGTTATGCCGGCGCAGAAATCGTAAGATTGCTGTTACAGCATCAAGATGTGGAAATCAAATGGTATGGCTCTAGAAATTACGTTACTAAGAATTATTCATCCATTTATCCGAATATGTTTGAATTTGTAGATGAAAAATGCTTAGATGACAATATGGAAGAATTGGCAGATGCGGTGGATGTAATATTTACGGCAACTCCTCAGGGATTATGCGCTTCCTTAATAAATGAAGAAATTCTGTCAAAGGCTAAAATTATAGATTTAAGTGCGGATTTTAGAATAAAGGATGCTGCAGTGTATAAAAAATGGTATGCGATTGATCATGCAGCGCCTTCTTTTATTAAAGAAGCCGTGTACGGACTGCCGGAGATTAACCGGGAAGCGGTGAAAGAAGCCAGATTGGTCGCAAATCCGGGCTGTTACCCGACCTGTACCTTTTTGACTATGTATCCATTGGTGAAAGCGGGCCTTATTCATCCCAATACGATTATTGTTGATGCCAAGTCAGGAACCTCCGGGGCAGGAAGAGGGGCGAAAACGGATAGCTTATATTGCGAAGTAAATGAGAATATTAAGGCTTACGGGGTGACAAGCCACAGACATACGCCGGAAATCGAAGAGCAATTATCCGATCTTGCCGGGGAGGAAGTAACGATTAGTTTTACTCCACATTTAGTACCGATGAACCGGGGGATTTTAGTTACCGCTTATGCATCCTTAAGGGAAGAAGTGACCGAAGAAGAGATCAGACGGGTATACGAGGATTGCTATCGTAAGGAATACTTTGTAAGACTCTTAACTCCGGATATGATGCCGCAGACCCGTTTTGTGGAAGGCAGTAATTATGTGGACGTAAACTTTAAAATCGATTTCAGAACAAAGCGCGTGATTATGATGGGAGCTATCGATAATTTAGTAAAAGGCGCAGCGGGTCAGGCAGTTCAGAATATGAATCTGATGTTCGGTTTTTCGGAACAAGAGGGACTTAGGCAAATCCCCATGTTTCCGTGAAGCGGCAGTCAGATGTTTGGCAGGTTCTTTAAAGAAGAAAACAATGAGGAGATAATAAAATGCAGATCATAGACGGGGGCGTCACCGCTCCAAAGGGTTTCCAGGCAGCAGGAATTTATGCGGGAATCAAGAAAAAAAGAAAAGATATGGCAATGATTTACAGCGCAGCGCCCTGCAAAGCAGCAGGAGTATTTACAACGAATCAGGTAAAGGCAGCGCCGGTCAAATGGGATCAAAAAGTGGTCACCGAATCCCAGTTCGTAAAGGCAGTTGTGATCAACAGCGGGGTAGCGAATGCCTGTACAGGCGCAAAAGGATATGAATATTGCGCGGATATGGCTAAGGAGGCAGGAGCAGTCCTGGATATTCCAACGGATAGTGTCTTAGTGGCATCTACAGGAGTGATTGGAAAACAGCTTCCTATGGATATTATTAAAGAAGGGGTTAAAGTTTTATCTGAAAACCTGGGAACCACAAGGTTATCTGCCGGCCTGGCGGCAGAAGCGATTATGACGACAGATACAAAAGCAAAAGAGGTTGCGGTGCAGGTAAAGATCAAAGAGACCACAGTAACCTTAGCAGGTATGTGCAAGGGTTCCGGAATGATTCATCCGAACATGGCGACGATGCTGTGCTTTGTGACAACAGATGTGAATATCTCCAAGGAAATGCTCCAAAAAGCTTTAAGTACGGATGTAAAAGACACATTTAACATGATTTCCGTAGATGGAGATACTTCTACCAATGACTCCGTGCTTCTGATGGCCAATGGATTGGCCGGAAATGAAGAAATTGTGGCAGAAGGTGCGGACTATGATTTATTTTATGAGGCGCTTCACTATGTAATGGAAGAACTCTCCAAAATGATTGCCGGTGATGGAGAAGGCGCTACTTGTCTCTTTGAAGTTAAGGCGATCCATGCGAATACGAAGGAACAGGCAGTCGCAATAAGTAAATCAGTTGTTACTTCTAATCTGACTAAGGCGGCAATCTTCGGTCATGATGCTAATTGGGGCCGTATTCTATGTGCGATGGGATATTCCGGCGCCGCTTTCCAGCCAGATATGGTAGATATCTTTTTTGCGAGTAAAGCCGGGAAAATAAAAATTGTCGAGAACGGAATGGCAACGGATTACAGCGAAGAAGAAGCTACGAGGATTTTATCCCAGGAAGCGGTGACGGCAGTTGTAGACCTGAAAATGGGAGAAATGGAAGCAACGGCCTGGGGTTGTGATCTGACGCTTGATTATGTGAAAATAAATGCGGATTACCGTTCTTAACAGGGAGGAAACAGCAATGGATCTTTCAATTTTACAAAAAGCAGAGGTGTTGATAGAGGCGCTCCCATATATCCAGAGTTTTAACCGTAAGATTATTATTGTAAAGTATGGCGGCAGTGCGATGGTTGATGAAGAATTAAAGAAAAATGTGATAAAAGATGTCGTATTATTAAAATTAGTAGGCTTTAAGCCGATTATTGTTCATGGCGGCGGAAAAGAAATCAGCAAATGGGCAGGAAAAGTCGGAATGGCCCCCCAATTTGTGAACGGACTTCGGGTAACGGATGGAGACACCATGGAAATTGCCGAGATGGTACTCAATAAAGTAAATAAGGGTCTGGTGCAGATGATCCAGGAATTAGGCGTACCGGCTGCGGGAATCAGCGGAAAGGATGGCGGACTCTTAAAGGTCAGGAAGAAGCTGTCCGATGGAGAAGACATTGGTTTTGTAGGAGAGGTAGAGGAAGTGAATCCTAAAATTCTCTATGATTTGTTGGAAAAAGATTATTTACCGGTTGTTTGTCCGACCGGGTTTGACAAGGGATTTAATACCTATAATATTAATGCGGATGATGCCGCCTGTGCCGTTGCCTCGGCAGTCAATGCGGAGAAGCTGGCATTTTTAACGGATATTGAGGGTGTCTACCGGGATATAAAAGATAAGAATTCGCTTATTTCAGAACTCAGCGTAAAAGAAGCGGAAGCGTTCATTGCCTCTGGAAATGCCGGCGGCGGGATGTTGCCAAAGCTTGAAAATTGTATTAATGCGATTAAGAGTGGGGTATCCAAAGTCCATATTCTGGACGGAAGAATTCTTCATTGCCTTCTTTTAGAAATATTTACGAATAAAGGAATTGGAACTGCAATATTAAACGATTGTGAAAAGAGGTATGATAATGAATAAACAAGAATATATAGAAACAGGAAAAAATGCTTTTCTCCCTACTTATAACCGTTTTCCGATTATTTTGGAAAGAGGCGAAGGCGTATATCTTTATGATACGGATGGTAAAAAATATCTGGATTTTGGGGCAGGCATTGCCGTTTTTGCATTGGGATATGCAAATAAAGACTATAATGACGGATTGAAGGAGCAGATCGATAAGCTGATACATACTTCCAATCTTTTCTATAATCAGCCTTCCATTGAAGCTGCGGTTAAGCTAAAAAAGATCAGCTCTATGGATCGGGTATTCTTTACCAGCAGCGGAACAGAAGCCATCGAAGGAGCCATCAAGTTAGCCAGAAAATACGCTTATAATAAAGATGGAAATACCGATCATGAAATTATTGCCATGAATCATTCGTTTCATGGACGAAGCCTGGGGGCCTTGTCGGTGACGGGAAACCCGCACTACCAAACTCCTTTTAAACCGCTGATTGGCGGAGTTAAATTTGCTGAATTTAATAATATCCAAAGCGTAAAGGATCAGATTACGGAAAAAACCTGTGGAATTATTTTAGAGACGATCCAGGGAGAGGGTGGGATTTATCCTGCCGGGAAAGAATTTTTGCAAGAAATCCGTACCCTATGCGATGAGAAAGATATTGTCCTGATATTAGATGAAATCCAATGCGGAATGGGCCGGACAGGAACCATGTTTGCCTGTGAGCAGTACGGAGTCAAACCGGACATTATGGCGGTGGCAAAAGCTTTAGGCTGCGGTATACCGGTAGGCGCTTTTTTAGCTGTGGAGAAGGTTGCCATGGCGATGGTACCCGGAGACCACGGGACTACTTATGGCGGCAATCCTCTTGCTGCGGCAGCAGTAAACCGGGTAATCGATATTTTTGAGCAGTCCGATATTCTGTCTCATGTGAATGAAATATCTTTGTATCTTGAGAAAAAACTGGATGCCCTTACAGATAAGTATGATTTTATCATCGAGAGGCGTGGAAAAGGATTGATGCAGGGACTGGAATTGAAAGAAGCTGTTGCTCCGGTTATTTCTAAAGGGTTAGAAAATGGATTGATTCTAATAGCAGCAGGGAAAAATACGATTCGCTTTGTTCCGCCGCTGGTAATAGAGAAGGAGCATGTCGATGAAATGATAGAGAAATTAGAGGATAGTATGGTTTCTTTGATAAAGTAAATAGGAATTCTGCCGTTTCAAACCTCTGTTATATCTGCTTTGTTATCAAATAAAGTGAAAAGAGTAAAAACCTCTTAATCAGGATAGACTATAAAATAGTCTATAAGAAATAGGAGGTTTTTTATGTTAGGAATATTGATTGCCCTATTATCAGGAGCATTAATGAGTATTCAGGGAGTTTTTAATACGGAGGTTTCTAAAAATACAAACATATGGATATCTGCCGGCTGGGTGCAGTTAACGGCATTGCTTGTGTGTATAGCCGCCTGGTTCTTTACCGGAAGAGGGAATATTCTTGGTTTGTTTCAGGTAGAAAATAAATATATGCTTCTTGGAGGTGTAATTGGAGCATTTATTACATTTACAGTAATTAAAGCGATGGATGGCCTGGGTCCGGCCAGGGCCGTAATGCTTATTGTGGTATCACAGCTTCTTGTTGCTTATTTGATAGAAGTATTTGGGATTTTTGGTGTGGAGAAGGTTGGATTTGAATGGAAGAAACTCCTTGGCATGGCTTTGGCAATCGGCGGCATAGTAATATTTAAGTGGTAGGCATTAAGAAATTAATGTAAAAAGACTTGTCTTTGCAGAAAATATTAGGTAATATATTGATAGGGTAAAGGGAACGGTATCTTCTTGGAAACGAGGAGGTATCATAATGCCGGAAAGAAAAAAAATTTATATGGCAGCGGTAGTATTATGTATTATAATTACTGGTGTTTTTTATAGTTATACGAAATCACAGAAAAACCAACAACGAGCAGTTGAATTGGAAACGTATGCTTTGATAAAGGAAACAGAAGCAATCGATTCTTTTTCTGAAGAACCGGAGAGTTCAAAGGATATCCGGATTTTTGTCCACGTTGGCGGAGCTGTGGTTCGTCCTGGAGTTTATGAAGTGGCAGAAGGAACCAGAGGCTTTGAGGTTATTGACCTGGCCGGCGGTTTCACGGACTCTGCGGCAAGAGATTATTTGAATCTGGCCCAGGTGGTAAAGGATGGAGACAAGCTGATTGTTCCCGATCTTAATAACCCTGATGATTTTTTTAGCGGAGCAATGGCAGCGGGTAAAAGCGCAGATTCGTTAGTGAATATTAATAAAGCAGATAAGACAGAGCTGATGACCCTCCCTGGGATTGGAGAGGCAAAAGCAGAGGCGATCCTTAAGTATCGGGAAAAAGCCGGAGGATTTTCGAATATTGAGGAAATCATGAATATATCGGGAATAAAAGAGGCGGCGTTCGAGAAGATAAAAGATTCTATTACAGTGAATTAAAGAAATGAGGGGAAACTTATGGCAAAGAAAGTATTGGTAGTGGATGATGAAAAATTGATTGTAAAGGGAATACGCTTTAGTTTAGAGCAGGAGGGAATGGAAGTAGACTGTGCCTATGATGGAGAAGAGGCCATTGCTCTGGCTGAGAAAAATGAATATGATATTGTCCTTTTAGATATTATGCTTCCTAAATTTAATGGGTTAGAAGTATGCCAGCGGATTCGTGAATTTTCTGAAATGCCGATTATCATGCTTACTGCAAAAGGAGATGATATGGATAAGATATTAGGTCTTGAATATGGAGCAGATGACTATATCACAAAACCTTTTAATATCTTAGAGGTAAAAGCAAGGATTAAGGCGATTATCCGCAGGAATTCAAAGAATAGTCAGAAAAATGCTCCGGCGCAGAAAACTACAATAACGGCAGGTAAGCTGACCTTGGATACGGAAGCCCGCAGAATACTCATTGATAATAAAGAAATAAACTTAACGGTAAGAGAATTCGATTTGCTGGAGCTTTTGATGTTTCATCCGAATAAAGTTTATAGCCGGGAAAGCCTGCTTAATATGGTTTGGGGTTACAAAACTACGGAGGCCGGAGACGTAAGAACCGTAGATGTACATGTAAGAAGGCTAAGAGAAAAAATTGAACCGAATCCAAGTGATCCGACGTATGTTCATACAAAATGGGGAGTGGGTTATTATTTTCAAGCATAAGACTTTAAAAAAAGTATTTAAAAGCATAACCTTTTGGCTGTTTCTTTCCTTTTTGCTCGTCGGTATGTTACCTTTATGGATATATCAAGGTACGTTGGTTCAAGAGTTTAGCAGCAGTCAGATTCAAAATAGGGTCAATGAGATTCAAAAGCAAGGTCGAATTACTGCGAATCAATTAATAAGCAGGGGGTATTTGGAGAACCAAAATAATGACGTGGTAAATTCTGCGCTTTCCACAATTACAAATATTTATGATGCGCGTGTGGTTGTCGTGGATAAAAATTTCAAGATTATTAAGGATACATATGCTTTAGAAGAAGGTAAAATCAGTATATCCGAAAGTGTTCTGGCCAGCTTTCAAGGAAATACCAATGACCGATATAGAATAAATGAAGGTTATATAACAGTCACTTTTCCTCTTGTCTTGAGTAAGACAAACGAAGGGGATGCAGTAATAGGGGTTATGAACATTACTGCTGCCACAACCAGAATAGAGGAATCTATGGCCAATATTTTCGATAAAACCCGTCTGCTGGAAACGGTGGCGTTTATGCTGCTGCTTGTAGTTTCTTTTGGACTTGCAAAGGTGCTGTCCCTCCCCTTTCAGGTATTGATTGCTAAATTAAACCATGTGGCCGATGATCATTTGGATGAGGAGATTTCAGTCACTACCTATACGGAGACGCAGGCTATTTCCGAATCTATTACTCAAACTATGGAAAAACTCAGAATACTGGATGAGTCCAGACAAGAATTTGTCTCTAATGTATCCCATGAATTAAAAACGCCGATTACCTCCATAAGGGTACTGGCTGATTCTCTGATGTCACAGGAAGAGGTTCCGCTGGAACTTTATAAAGAATTTATGAAAGATATTTCGGATGAAATTGACCGGGAGAGTAAGATCATTGATGATCTGCTTGCTTTAGTGAAGATGGACAAGGCGACAATGGAGCTAATCGTAGCACCGGTGGATATTTATGAATTGCTGAAATTGATTTTTAAGAGATTGCGGCCGATCGCTAACCGCAAAAATATAGAATTGGTATTGGAGCGTTTACGTCCGGTGACTGCAGAGGTAGATGAAGTAAAGATTACATTGGCATTTACAAATCTGATTGAGAATGCAATTAAATATAATATAGCGGATGGCTGGGTGAGGGTGACACTAGATGCGGACCATAAATTTTGTTACGTAAAAGTATCGGATTCCGGGATCGGGATACCGGAAGATGCCCAAAGCCGGATTTATGAAAGATTCTATCGGGTAGATAAGGCCAGATCCAGAGAAAAAGGAGGGACAGGCCTGGGACTTTCCATAACGAAAAGTGTCATACTTCTTCATAATGGTGCAATTAAAGTAAACAGTGTTGAAAATGAGGGAACCACATTTGTAGTAAGAATTCCGTTGACCTATACTGCTTAAAGATTCACCAGGAGGAAAAGAAATGTTGAATAAAACAATAAAATTTATAGTAATCGTATTTTTGACAGCCGTTCTTTCGGGCTGTCATACCAATGATGTAACAGATATTCCCGATATCGAGAATGGGATTTATTCCGTATATTATACAAACAGCAGCAGTACCAGGCTGATTGCGCAAAATTATGCGGTCGAAAAGCAAGAACTTTTTGAATTGGTTATTGAGCTTATGAGTCAATTGACCCAAGCTCCTCAGGACACGGATTACAATTCAGCCATTCCGGAAGGAGTCACTTTATTAGAAGCCAGAGCAGATAATTCTATCCTATATTTATTCTTTGATAGTAATTATTCAGAAATAGCGTCGGTAGAGGAAATTCTGTGCCGGGCGGCCATCGTCAAGACTTTGACTCAGATCCCTGGGGTTGAATATGTCAGCTTTTATGTCGGGGATCAACCCTATATAGATGCAGGCGGTAACCTTGTAGATGTTATGAAAGCTTCGGATTTTGCGGAAAATGTGGGTGATGTAATTAAGTCCTATCAGCGCACCTCTCTGACTTTATATTTTACGAATGAAGCAGGAGATAAACTGGTAGAGACTGGTCTGACCGTAGTGTATACTAATAATATCTCGATGGAGCGTCTTGTTGTTGAACAGTTGATAAAAGGCCCGGATAAGGAGGGGGTATATCCAACTCTTTCGGATAAAGTGAAATTGTTGGGAGTGTCCGTTTCTGATAATATATGTTATGTAGAGTTTGATTCGGCCTTTCTGACGGAACTACAATATGTCAATGATTATATCCCGATCTATTCCATTGTGAATTCTTTATCAGAACTGGCTAATGTGAATAAAGTACAAATCTCGGTTAACGGCTCAAAGGATGTAGTTTTTCGTGATACCATTTCTTTAAATAAGGCTTTTGAACGAAATTTGGATTATGTAGGAGAATAAGGAATGAAACGTCCGCTGATGACATTTGTGGGGGTATTTGTACTTGGAGAGGTACTGGGCCTTTGTCAATTTGCGGAGGGAGTATGGGAGATTTGGTGTGTATTTGCAGCTATCTTCCTGACGTTCTTTCTATATCATTACTTCGGTAAAGGCAACAACAAGCTATGGCTGCTTTTGCCGGTGTTTCTTCTGGCCGGGATTTTAAGAGGGAAGCACACGTATCTGCCGCCAATGCAAGATGTTTTTGACAGT
>Ga0153922_1000995_pt1 | contig 10392 bp, 15 predicted proteins | sample TSNJ006MetaG_FD_104723 | JGI IMG/M metagenome (GOLD analysis project Ga0153922, IMG submission 104723) | Attine ant fungus gardens microbial communities from New Jersey, USA - TSNJ006 MetaG | ecosystem: Host-associated > Fungi > Mycelium > Unclassified | place: USA: New Jersey, Brendon T. Byrne...
CTTTTCTTCTCTTTGTCTGAAATTGTATCCGGCATGGCCTCTATCTCAAGAACTGCTACATGCTCACTCAGAGCAGCCAGTAAGCATTTTATCTACCTTCCTTCAATTTTAACCAAACACTGTTCTTTTTAGTGCGTCCCCGTATTTTCGCTCCTGTCATTAATGTGTATGTCCTCATTGCTATATCTGCTTCAGCCAAACGAAAATCAACGGAAGGCTCTCTTTTATGACCTCAGCCGTGGTCTTGCGACACCTCCCCCTTCTCAACGTGCAGATGAAATCATCGACAAACTCCCGTCCAAGCCTGGTATCATCACCAAGACCGGCACTGCTCTCCTTGGCACTGGACTCGCTGCTGCCGCTATTTCGAACGAACTATATGTGGTGAATGAAGAAACCATTCTTCTCATTGGTTCCATCATTGTCTTCACCTACATTGGCAAGGTACCATCTCCCTATATCGATGAATGTAGCGTTTATTTTTAATTTATAGATTGCACGCGAACCATACAGCCAGTGGGCGGAAGGCCATATTCAACGTATTAAGAAAGTACTTGACGGTGCCCGCGCCGAGCATACACAAGCTGTGCAAGAGCGTATCGACTCTGTTGGCCAGATGAAGGATGTTGTTTCCCTTACCAAATCTCTTTTCGAACTGTCCAAGGTGTGGCATGCATGATATTCCATCAGCTTTCTCGAGGTCTGAGATTGATCAGGAAACTGCCAAACTGGAGTCTCAGACTTTCGTTCAAAAGCAAAAAGTCGAGCTTGCCTCTGAGCTCAAGGGTGTACTTGATAGCTGGGTTCGCTTCGAGCAGCAACAGAAGGAAAGCGAACAGGCAGACCTCACCAAGGCCGTTGTTAATAAGGTTCTTGAAAATCTCAAAGAATCCAAGACCCAACAGGAACTCCTCGCCAGTGCTATCACCGAAGTGGAACGTAAGTCTCATTTGTTGAATGTATCTGTATTTCTCAAGTACTATACACTGATGCTTATGTATAGAACTCGTCAAGAGCAAGGCCATCTAATGGTAGATTGCACTGTTATATCATGAATAATAAATAGATTATATCTACTCGTGCGAGCGTTTTGATTTCGGTGCTATCCAGTATGTCACAGCGCCATTTCATGAACTGATAGGGTACTCCTAATGTGCCAACAAACTCTCAATGCTTCAATAAGTCATCTCGTCATGGTTTCTACTATGCCTACAAGTTGTTCGTCTAACAAGTTGAAGAAAAATTGGGTCTTTAGGGCGGGACCTGTCATTTGTGTTTTCTCCCCTAATTTGAAGAAATTGATTTGGGAATTTTTCATTGGATCATCGAGGCTCTTGCTTTGAAAAATCACTCCAGTGACAAAATGGCGTTTGGTGCCATCAAACTACTACAATCACATGTCTTTCTATTTATATTTTTAGTACTGATTTATAGTAGTCTATGTGGTCGTTGTCTATTTGCCGATTACTCACCTACAATGCACACTTAGTGTTGAGCTCCTTTAACAGGAATTTCAGTGAAAGGGCACTAGTATTTTTGCCCAGGGAAAACTGGCTAGCTAGTGCAAAACATCTTTTGGGGTCTAGGAGACCTGAGAGTTTCGGGGCCTTACTGTTCTCAGACAGCAGGATGTATACAAGTCTCTGGGAGCAAGTCTATTATATTTCATGACCCTGAGCTCAGGGTTGTAGGACTATTTTTACCCTTTTGCGCTAGCATTGTTTCTTCTTTGATATTGTCCGTCTCCATACGAGTCAAATAGAATCTAAGATTGACCATTGTAGAGAACGAGGTGAAATTAATAGCTGGCTAGTCTGCCGCAAACACGGGAAACGTTGTTACACAGGAACGGATTTGCGGCGTGGTACGGGCTTGGAACGCTTTCGCTTCTTGCCCTTTTCGAATGCATTTGCACTTTTGAGGTCTCGACCTAATGGGTCTTCTTTCTTGACCTGATAGATGCGAACCTGGGAAGGTAACAGCCGTTAGCTCACGGAAGGGAATATAAGTGATGAGACTTGCGATCCAGTTCTCTGATGTGAATGCTTCATCTAAATCAACGAGATGAGCCCAGGCGAGTTGACCAGGCTGAGTAACATACCAAGGTAGTCAAGCGTAGGGCCTTGTTTGGGCAGGTGTTGCTGTCTCACACGATCAACAGGCTGTCCGCCGCCATATAATTCCTCGAATCTTGAATTGCACGTATGATTGGTCAACTCAACCACCGTAAACCTATGTACAAAAATCTTGAATGCACGCACCGGTAATAGCTCATCTTGTACATCAAACTATTCTTCATCGTCGGTGTCGCTTTATCGTCTACTCGGTATTCTCCTGCTGGTGTGAAAAAGTTTGATTCTTGAACTTCATCCGGCCAAACGCCTTGTGCGATCCTAATCATCCACAAAAACTTGTTGATGTCGTCCCCAGAATAGCCAATCAAGGCACCAAATATGACGAGAACGTAATCGACATCATGTTTTCTGAGAATAGGATAAGCAACCTCTTCGCTACTTGCCATCGCCTTTCCGACAGTAGCGATATGGGCTGTGTATGTGACATGAGCATTTGATCCTCATTGACAAATATGCAAGACGTTCTCGGAGAACGTACTGTTATTCCAAGTATTGTTATCAACCAAAGTAGGCCTGTCAGCCATGCCAGCGATTTGGTATCCATAGTCCCACCAACTCATCACCACAGCATCCTGGGGCGTATTTTGCCTCAACCAGTAGTATGCCTCTCTGAAATCATCAATGATATGTTGGCTGCCGTCCGGATTGGAGGAAGCTAAAACAACCGAAGGAGAGGAGTAGGCATGAGATGTGGTCCAGGTGCAGTGGAACACGAAGAAAGCAAGCATAAAAAGTGTGTGTGAAATGACAACTAGACGGGTGTCCATGCCAAAGATACCTTTCCTAGCTCTTTTGTTGGTGGAAGATGTCGCTGGAGTGGTAAGCTCGTTGATGGCGCTGGAAAGTGCTGTCTGAGGTATCGCAGGTCTCTTCGCTTTCTTTGATGTGGCTGCCGGCGAGGCTCCGTTGGCAGGTGTACCTGGCACATTACTAGACTCGCTTCTATCGTCATCGGCGATGTCAGGCTCAGACGGGTCAGCGTAGGTGTCCAAAACAGTAGAAAGGGTGATGGCTGCTGTTACGCAGACCACGGGAGTGAGAGTGAGCATCAATCGAACCATGACTCCAGCGAAGTAACTAGCCATGACCGCGTAAATGATGACAAATATGTGTTCGTCGCGAAGCTGGCGGAAGCAGAGAACAACACCAGCGGGGAAGAGGAAGATGAGGAATTGAAGATCCATAAAGAATGATGGCCAGGCCGTTGGTTGATGCTCGGATACAGATGCGATTATGGGGATGTATTTCTTTGCATATCCTGTATCCCAAAGGGAGTAGAAGCGACCAGTCCAGGGTGCAATCCACCCTTTGTAAGTAAGGAGGCCAAATGCAAGAGTTCCAATAAGGCCAATCACAACAACACCAATTTTGACTAGATTTTTGAACTGCTGGTCAGAGACGTGAGATCGTACCAGCTGAGCGAAAGCAACGATTTGGAGGAGACCAAACACAGCTGCCTTTCTCATGAGCAAGGATATGCCAACAAGTACAGAGACAAGACGCACCCAAAGCTGCCATGTGCTCACTGGTCTTGACCGGTTGGAAGCCCACGAAGGGCACCTGCATACTAGCGAGCGTTCCAATAGCATACCAGGATGAATATGCTACATATAATCGACTTGAAAACCTGCCCATGAGAATAAGGACGAGGGCATGAAGGGGAATCATGTTCGTGATGAAAACATAGCCGCCTATTTTGAGTGAGTCTATTTTTTATCCGGATCGAGAAATAGAACACACCCCAAGCGGCAACCATGTAAAAGTAGAAAACAGCAGCGAGGGTTCCAAATAGTGCACTGCCGATCTTCAAGGCGCGTATCCAGAGGAAGAAAGTAATCATGAGGAGGAATATGGCGATAGCTTCATTGTCGTATGAACCAGCAACTGAACGGGAGATGTAACCAGGGACGATGCCGATGAACGCAGCGGCGAGAAGGCCAGCACTCGAGTCTTTCATCTCCTTTGTGAACCTATGCACAGAACGAATATAGTGAGAGAGCTGAAGTGAAAATGACAGAAGCTGTTTCTAACATGTAAGTTGCCCACGCAGTTAAAGCACTAAACCCAGGCGCCAGAAGAACACAAATATTCCGGATATCAACAGGTAAGTTGATTGCGAGAAGGAAGTTGTAGATGACGCCGCTGGTAGCCATCAGGCCGGGATACACAGTCCCACCGACGACACGTCCAAGGGGGTACCAAGCTGTCGGGTCGAACCAATTCCAGAATTCCTATTCACACCATGAGCATAGTAACTGAAATTAAAGGAATGGAACGTACATAAAAGCCCTTGGAAGCCAAGACCCGAGTGGCTCGGCTTTGGAGGGTAGATTAGTCAAGACTAGGTTGAAAATCACAAGTCCACTCACTAATTGAACCAGGGGTCACTGTGTAGAACCACGCCACCATTATCAGCAATATATTAATGTACCATAGTTGTGTGTACTCACAATTCATGAATGATACTTTCAAAATTGACGACAGCAAACAGACGCGAAGCGATGGCGGCACCTGAGATCAAAGCAAGGGCAACAATGCGTATGAGGGACGCAGTATTTGCCACAGTGGCTGGAGTAACATCCAAAGGGACTGGGTAGGCCGTAGGCATGGCCAACAGTGGTCAAAGCGTAGGCAGTAATATCTTTGCCAAATCAAACTGAGGACAGGCAGTCGACGTGTCGAATCTGATCCTCGGTAGGCTTGCTTAGTCAGCAATATCACATATGTTCCTCCACAAATGCCTGGACATCTATTAGCAGAGGGAATGGTTTCTCACAGCTCAGGCTTTGCGGATTCATGTGAATATCCCTGGACTTCCATATAAGCTTCCAAGCATATCCTTTCTCTGCTTCCATCCCCATGCCTGCGAAACGCGTTCTCATTGGATTCGGTGTCGATGTCGATGCTGTAGCTGGATGGTAATCTCTGGTGCTACGACTCTCAGATAAATCCTCAGACTTGATCTAGGCTAGGCTCATATGGAGGAGAGGGTTCGCCCCTCGATATTTCACGAGTATGCAAGCTTTTCGTTCCACATGGATGGACTTACCGTCCCTCAGGGCTTGTTTGCTGGAGAGGTTGGCGTACCGAGGCTCTTGAAACTCTTCGCCAAATATAATATGAAGACGACATGGTTCATCCCAGGTATTGAACATTCCTGTTCCTTAAAGCACTGTCGCATCATCCATAATTTCTCTAGGACATAGCTTAGAAACATTCCCAAAAGAGATGGCAGCCGTACGCGATGCCGGTCATGAGTTAGGCCTCCATGGGTACTCGCATGAGGTAGAATCGTGACACTAACAGTTATGTCGAGCTAACCATTTGGTTAGAATCCTATCGTATTGAATGTACAGCAACAGGAAGATATCCTCAAGCATACGTTCTCATTGCTCACTGAATTCAATCACGGCATTAAACCGAAAGGGAGTGTTGCTCCCTGGTGGGAAGTCAGTGCAGAGGGTACTAATCTGCTACTTGAGGCTGGAATAGAGTATGGTGAGCCCAACCATAGCTTTCATTTCCACGTTTTGGCAGTTAAACAGTGCACAGATCATTCCAATATGGCCCATGAGTTTGTGAACCATTTTCTTCATCAAAGAGCTAGTTGGAATATGATGTTGAAGTTGTCAGGCATTTTACTTACGCGACCAAGACCACTGGACCAATATCGATTATAAACAGCAGGCACACACATGGATGAAGCCGCTTTACAAAGGAAAGGAAACAGGTCTTGTGTGTATTCCAGCAAACTGGTAATCGTAGTGATTCCAAATCATACACCTCAAAGACTCATTGGAGCTCGCTAGGTATCTGGATGATGTGCCACCAATGATGTGCGTTTTACTGCCAGTATTTCCTAGTTTCTCAACAGTCGTTCCAGGTTCATTAAACAGATTCCGAACTCGCATGGATGGGTAAATTATCTGACTATCGCATTTTTGATCCAGGATGTTAACAAGGTAGGGATAGGTTAGTCCGCACGTCATTGAGCAACTGTGGAAAGACATGTTTACGTACTACTATCGGTGCGTTATAACTCTACCGGAGCCACTATACTTTCTCATCAGATCCTTCGTGTAGTGAGGAAGAAGAATTCATATTTCCAATCACCATCCACCCAGATGTCAGCGGGTATTTTTTTTTTCTTTTTCCATGGAGCCACACTTGTCTCATCGAACCGTGAAGGAGGCCACAGGTAATCCTCATGCTGGTAAGTCTCTTGCTTTTCAATCATGATACAGAGCATCCTCATACTATACTAGGAACGATTCATTGAATGGATCAACACACACGATAATGTTCACTGGGTTCCTATGATTGATATGGTGCGGGAATTCAGAGCAAAGAATAAACCTGCCGTGGGTGCAAAGATGCCTCGTGATTTTGTAGGTGAAGGAGACCTTGAGAAATTGTGATACTTGATTTAGTATCTCCATCACTCGTCCAAGAAAGCACACCAATAAGGTCATCTATACTTGCATCGGCTGCTGTATGAATTGATGGCCAATCATTGATCATTCTGAATAAGAATAAGAGGGAACCATGGACGACAATGCTTCCTTCTCCACCTGCGTCGAAACAGATCTGCCTAGACATAATGGGAATCTCAAATCTGCATGACGAACTACGAGACTCCACTAAGCATGTCATCGTCCAGACCAAGTATGGCAAGATTATTGGTGCTAGGGCGTGTACCGGGGCTGCAGCATTCCTAGGTAGTTTTTGAATCTTTCCCCAAGAACTGAAAGTTCAGAATTTTTCTGTCGTCAGAGGTTCCATATGCGTTGCCTCCAGGGCGGTTTCAAGATCCGAAACCCTTACCAGCAGGATATCAGTACCCAAAGAATCAGTTCATCACTGAGTCGGCGTATGCTGCACAACCCATGAACGATGGCCAGGCACAAAGCAAGATTATTATCATTTGCATGATCATTCGTACTGAGTGGCTTCAATAGGGAGATCATTTAAAGATAAAGTCGGGCACGGACAGCCGACCGAGAATCCGTATGTCATGAGAGTCTCTTACTGTGATCTATACTAAGCGTGATACAGACTGTTTTTGAATATTGTCGTTCCTCCATCGTTTCCTACCGAACGCAATTTTCCAGTCAGAATTTACGTCCATGGAGGGTACGTCTATCACTTCATGGGACACATCAAGATTGTCATAACTAATATCTCTTGACAGGTTCTTACAGTTTGGGTCCCCACATGATCTATCTGCACAAGCTGAATACATCGCTGCACAGCGAAAGGAAATATGGGTCAATATAGGCTATCGCTTGTCCGCCTTTGGCTTTCTGGCCAGTGACATGCCGCACTTGAGTGGTAATTATGGATTCAAGGATCAATGGCTAGGGTTGTTGTGGATTAAAGATAATATTGCTGTATTTGGTGGTAAGATCCAATTATTTCATTCTTTCAGCAGACTTGCCGAAAGAATTAACAGGAAATACGAAAAATATTCAGCTCAGTGGACTTTCCGCTGGTGAGTGTTTCAACGACACTATTATCATCTTACCGAATACGTCTTCTACAGGTGCCCACTCCGTACACCAGCTTTTGCATCATGTTTCATTACTTCCTGAAGGAGAGGCGGCTCCATTTCAAGTTGCGATTCTTCAATCAAATGCAATACTGTCAGTTTTTGTGCTCATCTCCAGTTGAGGTCTCAACTAAATATTTCGAAGGACTGATCCCAAGTCTCCTGCTGAGCTCAGGCCTCAGTTTCAAGCACTCTGTCGTGGTCTGGAGCTCGATCCCAATGAACCTGGTATTCTGAACACTTTGCGGGACCCTCAGAAAGTACCATGGCAGTCGATTACCAGGGTGATAGAAACGGATATGTTAGGACAGTATGGCACCTTCCGGGGTTGTCTCTCTCCCGACTGGATGATACCATCACCAGGACCAATGACGCGACAGCGGTCAGGCACGTTCAGCGCTTCACTCAGGGCCCATGGTGTCAAGGGCATCGTCATAGGTGACGTGACAGAGGAGTGGTATCTGTATTCTATCGCCCATCCGATATCATCTCCCAAGGATATATTGCCTAATTTAAACAGGTACTTCCCAGATGTTGTGTCGAGGAAACTATTCGATAAGATCAAACGGTCGGCCCGGTTTAAGGATCGGGAAGGTAGTGTTGCGGAGAGATTGTTCGGTGAGGTCTTGAGCACTGGCCAAGTTTATCTTCCTGGAAGAATTTTGGCGAGGGATCTGCTGGCTAGCGGATTTCCGGTCTTGAGGTATGAGATTCGTTGGACCCCCGAAGAAGTTCGACCATTGGGTAAGATCGTCTTTGTTGTTTCCTCCGATCTTAAGCTCAATTTTTGAAATAATTCAGGTTATGTGACGCACGGAACAGATCGGTGCTTATGGGCACTTCGAAAGCCCGACCTGAATCCGAAACAGTGGGAGGTGGCAAATCAATGGGTAGATGTTGTCCAGCAAGAGTTGAACAAGGTGCTCGAGGCAGGAAATAGTCACACTTTTAATCAAGTGTTGACGTTGAGGGAAGACCAGACTATCTCTTGGACCATTGATAGGTTGTGGGGTGAGCTGATGGATCTTGTGAACATCTTACCTGGAGAGTGGAAAGCGACGTCCTCGCTATAGTTTCACACCTTCGCCTTGAGAATTGGACACGTGATGGCGGGATATTGTGAATTTCCTCATATCAGATATCTTTCGATAGAATAAGCTACTCGTGCACGCAATTCGACTTGCAAAGTATCAGAGTCTACTGCAGCTCTATTCAGGAGTGATCAATGTCCCTCCAGGTCAACTTATCGGGTAGAGATCTTTTGGATGCATATCAAGGCGTCATCAATCGCCAAGATATCAACTGGGCGATATTCACGTATGAGAAGGGCACGAATGACTTAAAGGTACAAGGTACTGGAACAGGTGGTCTCGAGGAGCTCGAGGAGGAATTCTCAGATGGAAAGTACGTCGTGCTGTTTCGTTGATTGGTTATCTTCTTTCACAAATGGTTGTAGAATTCAATATGCTTTTGCTCGAGTGCAGGATCCAAATGTCAATAAGATTTATTAACAACTTGAGTCCTTTTTCAAGTACTAATATCCTGCTCTTAGAGTCAACTACCAAAATTCTTGCAGATCAACTGGTGCGGAGATGGTGTACCAGAGGCCAAGAAGGGTTTGTTCCATACACACTCCAGTTCGGTAGCGCGCTTCCTTCGTGGAACACATGTCGTGATCAGTGCCCGGAACGAGGTAAGTATGGCTACGCAGGTGAACAATAATTGACCCTTCTCGATTTGATAGAATGATGTTGTACCTGCGGTCATCATGTCTCGTGTGGAAGCAGCATCTGGGGCGAAATATTCAGCTCAAAAAGAAGCGCCACGCAAGTTTGAACCAATTGCACCTGTTGGGACAAATTATACTCCTGTAGGCAAGATCGATATGAACGAGCTAAGAAAGGGTCAAAATCCCAGTACTCCGAAGGCAGTTGTTCCGCCAGCTTCGAGTCGTCCAGCATTTTCTTCTCTTACCAAGCCTTCGGTCGCCACTGCAGCATCTTTGTATGGAAATCCTGCAATGCCGAAGACCACGTCGAGTGGACCTACCGGTGCCGATGCTTTGCCTACAGTACGCACCCAGCCTGCACTTGCTGATCGCCCTCCTCCTATACCTCCGGCTTCAAGCCGTCCATCCAGGCTGCCCAATTCTGCTCGTCCTGCTTTCAGTGCCTCGGTAAGCTTTTGAAATATCAGCTGGGCAGTCTGGCTGATTCTATGTTTATAGCCTCCTTCCGCAGCTGCAAGGGTTGTTCCTACTCCCCCCGTTGTTGTTCCATCGTCTGTTATCCCGACAAAGCCTGCTGAAGAAGATCGGATTGAGCCAAACAAGTCTGCTTATACACCTGTCGTTCTTCCTACACCCAAAAAGCTCAAGAGCCCCTTTGCCAAATTTGAGCAACAAGCTGCTGAAAGCGCACCATCACCGCCTCGCTTAACGGCTAGTTCTGGGTCTGGGTCAAAGAAATTGAGTTGGAGTGAGCGCCAAGCACTAGCAAAGAAGCAACAGGAAGAAGAAGAAGCAAGGAGTCGTGCAGCTAGTTTCACTCCTTCAGCTGAGTCGACGGTAACAAAGCCGGTATTCAAGTCAAATGTTCCTACTGCTGGGAGGGTCACTGCATCCTCTACGATTCGTAATTTTGGTGCTGCGGGGATGGCTGCCGGTGCAGGTGTCGGCTTGGTTGCATCTAGATTTACAAAGCAGCAAGA
>Ga0153922_1000996_pt1 | contig 10387 bp, 9 predicted proteins | sample TSNJ006MetaG_FD_104723 | JGI IMG/M metagenome (GOLD analysis project Ga0153922, IMG submission 104723) | Attine ant fungus gardens microbial communities from New Jersey, USA - TSNJ006 MetaG | ecosystem: Host-associated > Fungi > Mycelium > Unclassified | place: USA: New Jersey, Brendon T. Byrne...
CCAAGAACAGGTTACATTGCATTCCAGCTGTCTGGGCTATACGCCCATCCCGATAGCCGGCATCGGTCCTTACGTAGATACAGATTCTTGATTCCCCAACAGGTAATTCATCGTGGCAAAAGCAGCCCAGGGAACGAATTCTTCCATAAGTGAGTTCCGAGCATCAGCACGGAAATTCGATCAACTTACGGGGTGTCATGTGTCCGCTGTAGAAGAACTCGACATCTTTGAGGATCATGTGAGTTTTTATACTCCCGAAGTGAGAAAAAGACTCAACAAGTTAAATTACGTTCGGTATGAGTGTGGCCAAAGACACCAAAACCGTCGACTGTGAAGCTTTCGGGTTCAATTGGCGTTTGGAAGCCTTGTGACCCGTGCCAGGTCATGTTCCTGTCCATACATCAGCAGGTGTCTTCTCGCTTCTTACCAAGAGATAGTTACTGGATGGCAATGCGGGTCCCTTCCGCGATCAAAATCATATCCTAGCACAAAATATTGAGCCTGTAAGATAGATGCACTTTGAACGTACGGCGAGACCGTGAACGACGACGACCCTCTCTGACTTCTCGATCACGTTCGGCATCACCGGGCTAAGCATCGAGGGCAACGACTGATCACCACCACGTAGATAGACGCTCCTTGGAGCACACGATGACCACACGATATGGGGTGCATGAATAGCATCTTGAACCTATTTCCAGGTATCACAGGAACTAATCAGTGAGAATAGTCACGACGAACGTACGTCAGTCCTGCCTGTTCATCAGGAAGGGATGAAAACAGATCAACAAGAGGCCCACCTGTTGAAATAGATGAACTGTTGGGTTTCGCGTGGGAAGCCCAGAACACTCCCTGGCATATTGTCAGGTCTCATAAATCAGACAAACATATAATTTACAAAGGTTGGGGAACGTGTCAGTCACACTGATCAATCCAATGAGTTTGAGTGCTATGCCCTCAATTGGAGGAAAGCACGCACCGATATACATCAAATACTGGATTCAGACTGGAGATATGATCAGGGTCGAGATGCAAATGATCGAAACATGGCTTACACTCCAACTGCACGTTGTATGGCACTATGCAAGCGACATTCTGAGCCAGTCCCGACCAAGGGCAACAAACCTTTGGGAGGATAAGTGACAAATTTATCCAAATAATCAGTGAAACCGCAATCATCGGATCTGGTCTGGAGTTCTGCCCAGAAAGAACTATTGAAGGGGAATACATTTTTATTGGCCTATATTGTCAAGGGTCATCAGTCACAGAGGGCATAAGAAGGAGCCGAACTCACTTGAGCAAAACGCAAGGCGGGAATATCTTGCTGGACAGTACCCGTCGATAAAGATGGATCAGCTATCCAAATACCCTTGAGATTTAAAGCTAATCCTGGATGCTCATAGATATAATTGGCAATGTAGGGTACATCTGACATGAAACAGATCAATGGAAGAGATCCAAAGATAATCTCCAACTTACAGAATCCGGCATACTTGAGGCTGAAGAGTCAGAGGGAAGTCTGATATACATGCGATCACTTACGCTTTCTCCAGTGACATAGAAATTACTGTCCTTGAGTTCATCAAAAACGTTCAAGAACTGGGTGAGGAATCCAACAGCTTGTTCTGCGAGTTGGTCATCGTTGGTAATATTGGGTACACCTTGAGAAAAGCCGGTCTAGAGTGCTTGAGATGGAGGTTCAGGGGGATAAATGATCAAGACATACTCCAACGGGCTGCTCGACCCAAACAACATTTGCTAGTCTCGTCCATGAGAACGGGTTCCTGTATTAAGAGTCTGAATAGCAGACTGTTACAAGATTGGACAGTGACGTACGGAGTGGGTTTGGATTGACCCCAAGACCACGAGATGGGGCCATTCTCCTGCAAGAAACCTTCAAGAGAGGAACAGCCGGGGCCACCTGATCGACGTGAGAGAAAGAACAAAGTTGGCTTAAAAAAGCAATGCGATACCATTTGTCCAAAAGACGAGTTCCTTCGATTTAGCAGGATCGGTAGCAGGCCAGAGCCAGAAGAACAGGCTGCGGGATTCGTCGCTTGCGGCAGAAATTGGCAACAAACCCGCCCAAGAAGGACCAGCATCAAAATTAACGTCGGGGATGGTTAAGCCATCAACAAAGAACTTTTGAGCCTGAGGGTTGTTGAATGGAATGGAAGCTCGTCGGTGGATGGAGCCAGAGTTCAGGATGGTACGGAATCGCTCGCTCTGTTGTCTCTGGATTTCCATTGCGGTCTCCAGCCCCTCCATTGCTCCTCCCAGACCCAGGACGGCTGGGATGAGTGCGATAGCCAGGAAGATACGCATGTCTGAGTTTGGAGGATAGGAGCTGTGTGTTTAAATACATTGTCTGTGTGAACGGTCATATTGGGTGACTAGTCATCATAAGGATCTGGATGCAGTGCACGTGTGAAATTCCAGTCTAAAAAAATCTGGGATGATTCTCGTAACGAGTTTGGTGTGATGTCACACCGTGTTGCATTCAACACAATGCAACACAATAATTATCCTGAAGACAAAGACAGAACACTGCTTGCATGTTGTGCAATAGTTCTTTGTGGTAGAATTTTTTCCGAAGTCTCCCTCTAACTTTGATAAGATCCATTAAAAGATAAGCCTAGTGCAACTGTCTATTCCTAAAGAATCTTCGTCACACAACTAGGTTAGCGTGCTTAATTCATTCTATTGGAGACAACATCTGTATATCATATGTGACCTTGATTCGTAACGGAGATATATGGTATAGCACTCTGATAGATATAGGTATCTAGTCTTGGAGAGAGGGTCTGGCGTTTTAGATCACAACATCTGGGAAAGTCTGGGACACCCTGAAACTTGAAATTCATGCTCGGCATCTCGGCATGGAGCAGGCTGAGAAAATCTGAGGTCACTCAGACTGCTTACGGGAAATTTGCTCGTAGTGCGAAACACGGTCTATCTAAAAACATAGTCAGTGTGAACATTGTCTATGCAAAAGTCAGAGTGAACATCAAAAAGATAGTCAGTGTGAAAATGTCGTCTTTTAAAAACATAGTTGTTGCAAAACATTGTCTATCTAAAAACATAGTCAGAGTCAGTCCATGCGATGGCCCCGCAGTCTCTCGCACGCAGACTTCTGTTCCCCCATTCTGCCGCGGTTCCCCCTCTGCTCGCAACCCCAGACATCCCCCACGACCTCCATGCCGAGCTCTACGACCTCATCGCTCTCACCCTCCGCGCCTACGTAAATCCCTGGTGGACACGCATCACCCGCTACGACAAGGACCTCCTTCCTCGCACTGCCCAGTTGCTCACCGTCGTTATCCGTGTTCTCGAATCCCGCATCCTTGCGCTCGACTTGCCTGCCCTCGTCTTCTGCGACGTGCCCAACGTCATCACCCAGCACTACCGCGACTATCGTTACGCCGAGTCCAAGCTCGTCGCTGGAGATGTTGTCTCTCTTCCACTGCTCTTTCATCATCTCCAGCCGCACATTGCCCTGTCCTCGGACGGGACGCTTGATCAGGAGTACTACCGCCAGATTATTGATCGTGTCCTCAGAGTGTGCTTACCCCCCGAGGACTATGCTCCGGACGCTGAGCGCGCCATTGTCTGCGAGGTTCTCGTCAAAATCCTTGTCGACCATGCCATTCTCAAGATCGCCCAGCCTTGGTTTATGCAGTCCATGATTCTTGACTTGCTGGCACACTTCAGTCATTACCAGGTATTTTTTTTCCCCATTTCCTTCCCCCTCCCTCTCATTCCCTCCCTCCTCTTGTAGTCCCCCGAATCGTCCACACAAACCCCTGCCAATTCATTTTCCTTTCACACCTTTATCGTCTTCGTCCTCTCTGCTCTTCAGTCCTTCTCAAGCACCTGTCTCGCGTTAATTCATGCGTATAAGCAGGCTTTGAGTACCATCAAACGCGTCAACCACACCCCTCGCCCTAATACTAATAATTCACTACCACTTCCACAAACTCATCATCAAACTCAACGACCTGCTTCGTCCACAACCAAGGTTTTCCACTACGAGAACTATGCCTCACCCCTCCTCACCCTTTTCTCAGAAGTATTCCTCACTTCCGAGCGACTGGCCGCCACCACCATCATGATGTTCTTTGTCATGATCTCAGCATCTATCCTACCTTTCCTAGACAAATTGCTCCCACATCTATTATATTCCTTCTTATCTCCCGCGTTTATCTTGGATATGGTACGACTCGGTAAACGGAATATGTTCCCAAATGGTTATCCTGGCCCACCATCTAATGATCCCACACCGGAAGAACAAGCCGCTATCCGGCAAAGACTTGCTGAATGGAGAGCGACTGGAAGTCTATGTGTGTGTTTTTCTTAGCGAGTTCTTGCTCCTAATGTGACTCTTCTTTCTTATAGCTCGTTTCATTCCTTTCTTACTGGGTGCAGATCCTGTTCGGACGATCAACGCCGCAATTGATCCTTTAACATGCCAACCATGCAACACCCATCTAATTGTCATCTTGTTCGATCGAATCCTCCTTGGTCTATTCCCAGAACTCATGGGAGAGAACATCGCTACTGATTCTCTAGTAACCGCGACAAACGCAAGTGGCAGCACGATCTTGCACGCCTGTGATAGTAGAAGAGACTTGGATGAGAAGAACCTACAAGGAGGCAAGAGAAGGTCAGCCTCTTCTCCTGGACCTGGCATTGTTAGCAGTGGCGTGTAAATCCGAATGCTGCTGTGCTGAACTTACGCAATGAAAAGCTGCTGGTGTGCCATTCTGTGTTCAAGCATCATACACTATTATGGTTTGTTGCTTCCGAGTGGCCGGATGTGTCATACAGCGATCAACCTACAAAGTCTATTCAAGTACCAACATAGATTTAGGTTTGAGACTACAGAAAGGAAGAGAGAGAGTGAGAGGTTAGGAGTAGCAAACAGGATCTTCGAGGGAAACAAAGGAAAGAGGGCCTTGTACTACTTGGTCAAAGTTCTTTCCTTTCTCAAGAACAAGGGCAGCGAACGCTAATCCGCCACAAATCGAAGGCCTTCTCTAAACGAATCGAACGGGACTTTATTTTTTCAAAGGCTGATTATCGTCAACTTCTCAAATTGGCTATGGACGATAATCGGGTAGGTCTATCTCCCAATATACACACATTATCATTTTATCATCATCTTTTGAATTTGATTACCAGATAGAGCAAGAAACGACGACGATCTCCACCCTTTCTGCTCGAAGTGCCTCCTTTCTCTCTTTCTCTCTCTCCTAGATGGGTTCCCAAATCAACTTACATTATTGATTTCTGAAGAACCGACGTCAAGTGTTCCCGAGTTCTCAATACAAAGATGTCTAGACATGATGATGTATATACTTTTACCCGCGGACTTTTTGTTAGTGCATATAGATTTGTGACGAGTTCAGGGGCGAACCCTGTAGCTGTTGATGATGATCTACCTACCTCAGCCCCCAACTAGATCACAATGAAAGCTGTCACCGGCTATCGCATTGATATTCTAAATCTTCCTTTTGTTCAAGGGAGAACTTCGTCCCACTCTCAAAGATGTTCTCCCCCTGAAAGTGCATTTACCTACCCCTGTGTGTGTCAGCTCGAAGGCGATCGTGGCCTTCGACGTCGTTCATTTCCAGGAAAGAAAACCTCAGGCCCCATCATTACCGAATCGGGATTACAATCTTATTATTGCAGTCTTTCATCAAATAATTTCAAAGCAGGATTTTTTTTGTTTTGGCAGTCAGATAATGAGAGATCAAGTACAACCAGATACAAGGACGAGAACTGTAAACCAAACAATGCGGGCTACTGAATCAGAATACTGTCCAATAAAGCTAGATGTATAGTTACGTCTGTTGGAGCCCCTAGTATCAATACACAGAGACAGGGAATCCTAAAATACACTGCCCAAGGGTCTAGTCCACGAAAAAAAAGAACGCAAGGAACCGGATATAAAGCACTGATAAAAGCAACCTAGAAAACAAGATAGCGACGAGTGCCAATAGCAAAGCTACAGGTTGAGACCAAAGTCCATACCAACAAAAAAAAAGTCAAGATGGATGAGCTAGATGGTAACGATACAAGAGAGGAGAAAGATACGTAAAATTTCGTGACAGAATCATGTCATGAAGAAAGGAGATGTGTCGGTGGTATATATGATGATCCTCTCGATAGAGGCCGCTAGTTGTCAGGGGCAGAGCTCGTCCTGACGAGACCAAGTTTTCCCCTCTCGAGGCGGACGACATATCCGTCCAAGTTTTCCAATTCCATATTGTTAATAGCATATTCCGAGTGAATAACACGCCTTGCGTTTATCTTGTGCAATACCATTTTAGTTTCAGTGGCTTTCTCAGTGTCAGATCCAGAATCTTCATCACAGGAGGGGCAGAGACAATTGACATCCAAGGTCTTTTCGAGGACATCGGGGTCCATGATAGGGGTGCTGACGTCAAGAAGGCTATGAGGAAGGCCATCCATAGACGAAGCGCGCTGGTGGTCCTCTGGCACTGTCGGATCAAATAGTTTGACGCAGAAGTCGAGTGACTTCTGAAGTTCGCTTTCACAAAGACGGGCACCCATTTCGGATGCACCTTGGATGACTGGGTGGAGTGGTTAACAAGGCCATTCATCGGGACCCGGTAAGCGGACAAACCTGGGCGAAGGTATGCAAAGGCACGGTCATAATTATCCTCGTCGATGTCAGAGAGAATGTCGTCTGTCTGAGATCTGATCTGCTTGTATGCGCTGAGAACAACGACTTGGAACCTTGTATATCATCAGCATCAATAGACTGGATCGCAGGACGTGCCACTGACCTGGTATAGCTTGTTGCCACCCTTTGAGTATGCCAGGAAGCGGCAAGAGCTTCTGAACAGTTGCCACGGATTGAAGCGCAGATCGTCGCAGCAGCCGAGAGTGCTGAAGTCATGGCAAGATGGACACCACTTGAGAAAAAAGGGTCAATGAATGCTTTTGTCAAGTGTCAGTGTGTGTGTATGGTGGGACCCTCATGGGCAAAAGTGCTGACCTCCGGCATCTCCAACGATTCTGTAATTTGGGCCCGCATAGGAAGGTGCTGAGTAGCTAAAATCACTGGCAGATTTGACGCTGCCTGCGACGAGCATCCCTTTTCCAATGAGCTTGACGACACCCGGTGCCAAGTTGAGATTAGCAAGATAACGGGCGGGTAGAGCAGCGGTGGAACCTGCTTTGGCATTGTAAACCTTTTGGTTGACGACGATGCCAACCGAGGTGGAGCCATTGTGAAGGGGAATGAACCAAGCCCACCCCGACTCGTCTAAAAAGGATATATGAGTAAAAAAATAACATATGCTGATAGGGGATTTACCTGTCAAGGCTTCAAACCACGGCGCACCACTGCGCTGCGTCCCTTGGCCGTAGCTTTCTACCTCCTTCCAGTAGCCCCACACCGCTATGTTCTTAAGTGATGCATTAAACCGCCGGTTGTGCAGATACCGCGTCGACATCAGTCCTGCCCGTCCAGAGGCATCAATGACATGCGTAAACGCCGTTGTGCCTTGGACAGCTCCACCGCTGGTGTGGACCGATTCCTCGGCACTGCCGAATCGACGGAGAATTCTTGCAAAGGTGGACGTTGTTGGCGACGCTGGAGGAGAAGGCAGGCCTTGAGGTGGAGTATGAGTCCAGGAAACAGAAACAGGTCGTTCTGGATCTGAGGGATCGAAGTGGACGGCATCGACCTTGGTCTGCTCATACACTGCTGCACCTGACGCACGAGCATGATTGAGGAGCAGTTGGTCAAATTCAGACCGAACCTCAAGCAAGGTCGGTACACTTAGTCTTAAATATATGATATGGTACTCACGACATTCCAGGCATTGTTGTTGTGTCCGAGTGCAACAAAATCAGTGTCTACAACAAGTCTGAGTATCTCCAGGTACAGCCAACGAGCCAAGATCACTTACATCCTTCACGCTTAAACTGATTGAATTTGATTGCAGAGCCCGGCTAACTTCCCGTCAAGGCCCTGCAGTGCGAATCCTAGGACGGGAAAAACGCACCTTGCGCACGAATCCGTAGCTGGCCAGTTTATCCTCCGCACCGATGAAGCGGAGGTAGTGTCGCACGGATGGGATGAGACTCTCCCCAATGTGATACCTGAATGCCGTGAGCAGAAATGCTCTTACTGGAGTATATTTTATTTACCTTGGAAACTTTGAAGCTTCCAGGAGAGTGACGTTAATGCCTTCGCGAGCGAGGGCAGAGGCAGCATAGGACCCCGCTGGTCCACCGCCAATAACAAGGACTTGTGTATGCTGTAAAGGGGTGAGTCTGTGTGAGGCAGAAGTAAAATGCAATGCACCTTGGGTGGCACGGAGGAGGTAGCCATGAAGGAGAAGGAAGAAAGGATAGGGACTGTGGACGAGAGAGCCGGTCTTTATAGCGGTGAAATAGATCAAGAATAGCGAGTGACGCAGAGGGCAAGAGATTTGCTCATTCCATCCCGTCGTTAAGACCGGCGCTGTCCGAGGCATCCTCTTCTCGATCTTCGTGTCCTGCGATCAAGCATATACAATCCCAAAAAAGCTCACCGTCGGCGGCTCTATCGCCATATATACGCTCTAGAATGGACCTCCTTTTCCTCGGATTCCATTGTCCAGCTTTGCACCTATCTACTGTTCGTTTCCCAAGCAACTCTTCTAGAAATCCCCCCTTTGTACGTGACCCCGGTTACAAATAAATAAGTAATTCGGTAAAATCTTCTCCAGCTCTTTTCGTATCGGCACGTGGTCCTGATGACAACCAAAGTGCCATGGTCGAGAGCTCAGAAGGACTTCCAAATCGTCCAACTATGATCGAGTTCCACGCGAGATGCTCTACCCGTCGTTCCGGCCAGATTCACATTTTCTTTGTCCAAAGGTGTCCATGACACAGCGATGAACTGCTAGGTTTTCCAGTGGGTTGTGCTCTAAATAATCATCGGCAGCAGAGGGGTATATTCACATGTGGGGGTCTAAGGCCACAAAGACCACACTATCTTAGCTGTACAAGCGCCAAGACTGAGGTCCATTACATTCCTGTTATAATTAGCCACCAAGGGAGACTTTCTGCTGTAACCCGAATCAGGACAAAAAAACCGTCTGTGCAAGTCTCTCGAAGGTCAAGAAGCACCAAGGCGAGATAAACTCCGGAGGCTGAGACTCAACTTCAGAGTGTCCCAACCTGAGAAGCCTAGTCAATGATCCAAAAACAGAAAACCGAAAGAATAAGAACAGGACGGGAAGAAACATGCAATCCGCGGAGTTGGTGCATGTACAGATGAACATCCATTCAGCGGAGCTTCGTCACCACCGACTCGATGCAGGCAGGAACTGATTGATTTTCCGAGTTGTGCTGTATGACACCTTTGAGTACTTGATTTCAGGTGAGGAACAGTTTCTGCGACTCTCATCAAAAATCGGGACCCAGTAACATGTTTGCTTGTCGATTCGAAAACCATAGCAGGTACCAAGAGCAGACGATGGCCCACCCAGAAGGATGTAACACTGAATCTCTCAAAAAAGAATGTGACTACAAGTGTGACTAAGCCCAAAAACATAGTCTTCGCTTTTCATAATACCAGCACGGATCGACAACTCACACGCGGCGGTAATGAATAGGCTTTCAAGTGGTGTTCGCGAATTCCACATTGGGAACGGCGACGGAGGGAGATGAAAGCCACGCGAAAGCGGACCTGAAGAACGAATCCTACTCGGAATGTTGCCTCGTGTTTCTCTTCCGATTATCCAAGAATTCCAAATTTCCTGCTGACCAAAAACATGGGACGTCATCTGGCCTTCGGCTGCCTTGAAAAGCCCAGAGCCCTGAACGCAATGGGGCAAGACTTGAACGTAAGAGCAGTGATCTCAAGGCTTCTCCCTCATGGAGAGTAGCAGAAAATTTGTCGACCGAGGTCTTATAGGTTGGAACAACGGAACTGAGCCAAAAACATGGTAAGGTTCTCTCGTAGTAACGAGCTATGCCGAGGCATTCTTCCTTGTTGAGGATCCCTGTCTGAGGAGAAGTTTCTGGCTGATGAGCAAAAGCTGCTGAGAACCACTGGACCAACGGTGATTGACAAGACAACTGACAGTGTAGACAGCAAAGAAGCATGTGCTGTGACGTAACGTGAATGTGACGCTGCTTGATCATACGAGCATTCTCGTATGCCCAAGCGCAACAACCTTCGCAAACTCACCCGTATGCCCTCCTTTTTCCACTCTTGCATTTGAGCTTGATTATTCATTAGGATGTGTCCAATACCAAGCAAAAAAGGCAGACGACGATGCCATAGCCGATTTCCCCGAAATACGGCTAGCCTGCATTCTTCTCCTCTCCAAAATCGCCGAAACATCAAAAAATAAGCCTA
>Ga0153922_1001001_pt1 | contig 10353 bp, 8 predicted proteins | sample TSNJ006MetaG_FD_104723 | JGI IMG/M metagenome (GOLD analysis project Ga0153922, IMG submission 104723) | Attine ant fungus gardens microbial communities from New Jersey, USA - TSNJ006 MetaG | ecosystem: Host-associated > Fungi > Mycelium > Unclassified | place: USA: New Jersey, Brendon T. Byrne...
ACGCCAACCCGTACACGTCGTCCTGGGCCACGTCCAGGTACACCAGTCCGCGATGCACCCCCACCCGCACATCGATGCGCACCCCAAAACGGCGCTGTGCCACCTCGCTCAGCGACCGCACGTCGCGGGTGATTTCCAAACCCGCCTGCACCGCGCGGCGCACGTCGTCCTCATGGGCAACGGGATGGCCAAATACCGCCAGCAGCCCATCACCCTTCGTCGAGGCGATGTGGCCCCCATAACGATCGACCGCCTGCTGCACCTGCTCGCGGTATCGGCCCACCAACTGCCTATAGGGTTCGGGCTCGAGGCGCCTGGATAGCGCCGTGGAGTCGACAAGATCCGCGAACAGGATGGTCAGCCGCCGGATTTCACCACCATCGCTGGGAGAGGCAGCCAGCAAGTCCTCGACCTCGGTATTTCCACGGTCGACCGCCAACACCTGCCCGGCCAGGACGGTCGCGGCGGCCTGATCGCCACTGTTGATGGCCCGCACCGCCCGGTCAAGCAGCTCATCGATCGACGCACCGCGCTCAGCACGGGCGGCGCCGTGTCGCTCGGAGGGCACCTGACCGTCGCTCACCTCGAATATCGTCCCATCCCGGGGCCGGTGGCGTGCTTATAACGCGCTGGCCAGATGCGCCGTGCGCAGCAGCCGCCTGCTGGCGGACCACCCGGAGCCCCTCACCAACTCGCCGTAAGCGCCCGCCCAGTGTGGCCGACCGGGACCCGTCGCGGTCAACCCACGCCCGTTCTTCGCTGCCGCTCGCTGGCGCTCGCGTCCGCTGCGCCCGTGCGCCTCCAGCGGCATTTTCGCTTGTCCGCCGTGCTCACAGGGGTTGACCGCGCCACCCCGCCGGCCCGCCAAGGCGCAGCCAACCGGCTACTCCAGTTACTCAAACACGAGGTGAACAAACATGTCTCAATCCCCAGCCGCGGTGCATGTCATCCCGGCCGCCACCGTGACCCACACCATCGCAGTGGTCAGAGGCGACATCCGTTCCGATATCACGGTTCATCACGCACGCACCAGCGATGCACGCATCACTGTGATCTTCGGCACCACCGTGATGACCCTCTACTCCGCCGCCGCCGCCCAAGGCCTGCTCGAGGCATTTGCGGCCGCACGCGCAGCGATGGCCCAAGTGCCCCATCAGATCCCCGCGCCAGCAGCACCGAACTACGAACCCTTCGCCCGCACCACTCTGTCGATCGAGTGGACCCGCAGGCCTACCTACTGCATCGTCCCTAAATCCAGTCGAAACAAGCTGAACACCACCGTCATCCACTGGGTCGACCGTTATTGCGGTCCCATCACGTTCCAGATCCGCGATGGGATCGGCCTGAAGTCCAGCCTTGAGCTGCTCCGCGAGGCCCATATCACCGCCGCAGCAGTGTGTCTGGACGGACCCCAGTTCCGCGACGACCCGACAAGCGACGACTACCGGCCGCCGCATTAATCCACAGCCCGGCGACGGGGCCGCACTTCCCCAGCCGACGGTGCGGCCCATCGTCGACCCGCTTTCGCTCTGAAACTCAAATTGGAGGAGGCCCGCGTCGGGCGGGCCCGCCTACTGGCCAGACGCGGCGTCTTGCTCGTTGGAAGCGGATCAACGAGCGTCCACCATGCCCGTCTTGACGCTCCAGCCTGACGCGCTGTCGTGGTGGACAGTCACATCGACCGTCCAACCGGCAACGTTGTCGATATCCGCGGTGCATAGACGCTGCACGAACGGCACCCAACAACGGCTAGAGGTTCGCCGCCAGGCAGCCGGGTTGGTCGCCGTCGCCACACAACGAAGCCGTGCTCGGTGCCAACCCGCGGCACAAGCGCGACCACGTGCGACCACCACGACGTGTCGCCGCAGTGGTCGGTGACTGTGCGCTGTTGCGGCACAGGGAAGGACGCGGGTGCGATGGCCGTTAGGCTACCGTATGTAAGGTGATCTCTCCGGTGTTACCGTGTGCCCCACCGTATTTCATCATTAGGCGGCTGCCGATAACTGGTGCGTATCGGTACTGCGCACTCGCGCAGCCATTTTCCGAGTTGGCTCGGCCATTATCCAATACGTCGCCATTGATTCATCAGATGAATCGGCTCGGTGTGGTCGGGGTCGATGATCGGGAGGGCCTTCACCGCGGGTTAGCCAGTAGCGCCACTCCCCCGCCGGGGGATTAACGCCGGTGGCGCACTACTTGACCGTGACGAATAGGACCGAAGCAAGTGGCAGGGTTGCCGCCCGTCCCTGCCTCGGGCCGGGGCCAGAGGAACCCGTGACAACTGTGGGTAGTCGAATATGCGCACTGCTTATCTGCTTGAGTGGACCTATGCTGGTCAGGTGACATTTCCAGATATCGGTCCGGTCGGTGGAGTCGACTATCCGCGGACCTATCAGGAGTTTCGAGCGTGGTTTCCTGACGATGCGTCCTGTGCCGAGTATCTCGCGCGTTTGCGCTGGCCAGAAGGCTTTCGGTGCCCGGTTTGTGGTGGCGATAGGGCGTGGCAGACCTCGACACAACACTGGAAATGTGTCGGCTGTGGGCGCAAGACCTCGGTGACGGCCGGGACGATCTTTCACCGGACCCGTACGCCGTTGAGCACGTGGTTTGCCGCCATCTGGCTGGTGACCTCGCAGAAGAACGGGGCCTCGGCGCAGAATCTGCACGACATGCTGGGGTTGGGGTCCTATGAGACCGCCTGGGCGTGGCTACACAAGCTGCGCCGAGCGATGGTGCGCCCCGACCGTGAGCTGCTCGCTGGTGTGGTCGAGGTCGACGAGGCGTTCATCGGCGGCCGGGCCACCGGCAGGCAGGGCGCCTCAACGGACAAGGTGCCCGTCATGATCGCGGTGGAAAACCTGGGGACACAGGTGAATAGGAAACTTCGGCTGGGTCGGGTGCGGCTGGGCGTGGCCGATGCGCCTGGGTCCAAACAACTCGTCGAGTTCGCCCGGACCACCGTCGCGCCGGGCTCGCTCATCCGCACCGACGGCGCGCGGATGTTCCGCGTCTTGGCTCAGGAGGGCTACCACTACCAGTACGTGTCCGGATACAGCTCGCCCGAGCCGGGACATGTCACCTTGCCGGGGCCCCACAGCGTGGCCGCGCTGCTCAAACGTTGGAACGCCGGCACCCACCACTACCGCGTGGAACGCGAGCACCTGCAGTATTACCTCGACGAGTTCGCCTTCCGGTTCAATCGGCGCAGGTCACGGGCCCGCGGGCTGCTGTTCTACCAACTGCTCCAGCAGAGCGTCAACACCGATCCCCACCCACTGGCCGACCTCATCGGCGGCACCGCAGGGAACCTCCGTGACGACGAACTGGATGAAGAATCTACTTTAGAACCTTTGCCTAGCAACATATTTGGAGAATTCTAGGCCGTTAGTCCACTCAAGCAGATAAGCAGTATATACGTTCGATAGGTGGTGGGATGGCTACGATGCACCCGACGCGGGTGTGAAGAAATTGCGCCGACGAACTGTCCAGCATGCGACGCTTTGCTGGGGCCATATCGGACACTGTCGGCAGTGCCCAATGTGACTCTGACGAGCTTCACCGCCGTCGACTATGCGGCGCGGCGCGCTTCCTTGGCGACTGCCCGGTTGAGGGACGTTCCGGCACGCGTAGTCCGCGCACGGTCAGCTGCGTCATCGAGTCGAGGATGCGGTCGTAGCTGACGGTGTGTCCGATTCCCAGCCAGTCACCGTGTAGCGCGGTAGCGAGCACCATGCTGAACATGACCCGCACAGTCGGGACTAAGTCGAAGTCGATGATGTGGCGTTCCTCTGCCTCCGTGGCGACCACTTCCTCCAGCAGCGCCAGGACCTGGCGGAAGGCGGCCTCGACCTCGGCGGACGCTGTGTCTGGCAGGTCGTCGAATTGGCGCGCCGCCATTAGGGCCAGCAGCGCGTCTCGCTCGGCGCGCAGCACCTCGAACAGGCCGGAGTAGAGAGCGCGGCCTTCTTCTTCAGGGGTGAGTTTTCCGTGCTCGCGGGCATGGTAGTCGGCGAGGTAGCGCTGCATGAAGCTGGTGAACGGCTCGACCACCGCTTCCTGGAACAGGTTTGCCTTGGAGCCGAAGTGCCGGAAGATCATGACTTCCGACACGCCGGCGCGCTCGGCGATATCGCGGGTGGACGTGCCCTTGAAACCCCGTTCAGCGAACAGGTCCCGGGCGGCGTCGAGCAATAACTGCCGCCCCCGTCCGCGGACACTTGGCGTGGCTGAGTGGGCGGCGGTCATGTCTACGACCATAGCCACTGTGCCGCCATCTGGTCGCGTATCACGTGGCCGGCAGGGTGGCTTCGTAGGTAACGCGGCGGTGCAGCAGCCACATGTTGACCGTCATACCGATGAGGAAAAGCGCTAGCGGGAGCCATATTCCGATTATGCCGTTCCAGGAGAACGGTCCGGATTTGAAGTAGACGGCTAGCACCCCGCCGGCGCCGATGACGGCGACCCAGATGTTGAGGTAGGCCGCCCAGCGGGGCCAGATCGGATGCGGTCGGCGGTCGATGAAGCCGGCGATGGCCATGCAGACGAATTGCAGCGAGTAGGTGGGGATGAGCATCGTCCATACCAGCCACCCGTAGTCGTTGAAGGCGCGAATGATTTCGGGGCTGGTCTCAGGCCGGAAGCTGGCCAGCAGCCACAGCAGGCAGATGATCTGGAAGAACGTGGTCAAGACGACTGCGCCGCCGTATTGGATGGGCGCCAGCAGCGGGTTGCGGCCCTCGATCTTGCGCATCTCGGCCGACACCACGGCGAAGAAGGGCAGCAGCAGCGCCGAGGCGAACATCGCGCCGATCAGGCCGACGCGGATGGTGGTGCGGTTGGCGTCGTAGAACGCGGCGACGTCGGCGGCGCTGGCCGATTCCAATACTGGGGGAAGGAATCCGGCCACGACGACAAACGAGATTCCGAAAAGGACCGCGCAGACCGGCCAGGACCAGATGCAGGCCATCCAGATCCGGCGGCGAAACGTCTCTGTGGGGGTTAAAAGATCGGGTTCGGGCGGGACAGTGGTTGACATTTCGGGTTTCCTTTCGGCGCTCAGGTGAACACGTACATCGCGGATAGGGTGAGAAATACTGCGGCGCAGTAGATTTCGAATACAGTCCGCAGTGCCGGCGGCGCCTCTCGTAGTTCCATGAAGTACCGGCCGACGAACCGGATCTTGACGAACGCGATCAGAAGAATCTCGACCGCTGTCAGCGGATTCCCCTGGGACAGGCCCAGGCTGTGGTCAGTGCCGAGTGACCATGTCAGCAGGGTCGCTGCGATCAGCAGCAGCCACACCGCGGTGGTGCGGGTGCGTATCAGCGGGTTCAAAGTAGTCATAGGGTGGTCCTCAATGCACCAGATACAGCAGGGGGAACAGCACAATCCACAGCAGGTCGACCATGTGCCAGTAGCAGCCGAAGCCTTCAAACCAGGCGAACTGCTTCGTGTTTAGGGCGGGTCGGCGCGCCGAGAAGTACATGTAGGTCAGCGCGGCCAGGCCGATGGCCAGGTGGAACCAGTGCAGCCCGGTGAGCACGTAGTAGAACATGAAGAACTTGTCGGTCTGCGGGGTGATGCCGGCGTCGACCTTGCCGGAGTACTCGACGATCTTGAGCACCGAGAACCCCACCCCGCAGCCGAACGCGCCGAGGATCAGCGGTCGCGCCGGCCTGTGCACGCCGCGGCGCACGGCGCCCACCGCCCACACCACAAACAGCGAACTGGTCAGCAGCAACAGGGTGTTGACCAATCCGAAGTCAGGGCTCAAGAGCTGCTGGGAGGCGTCGAACAGCGCGACATTTTTGCCCCGGTAGTACAGGTAGGTGGCGAACATGATGGCGAACACCAGCATGTCGCCGAAGATGAACACCCAGATGCCCGTTTCGCCGGGGACGTGGTGATGCCGCCTCGAGGGCTCGGAAGCGCTTGCGGTGGAGGCGTCAAGCAGCGTCACGCTCATTTGCTCCACCTGCTGCGCAGGGCGCGCTGCACCGATCGGGCGGCCTGCTTTCCGGGGACACCGCAGATACCAGCACTGGGATGGGTGCCGGCGCCGCTCACAAACAGCCCATCCACCGGTGATTTGTAGCCGGCGAACCCGAGGGCGGGGCGCAGTGGGCCGAAGCGGGTGGCGATCGGGTCGACGTGGTAGACGTTGCCGTCGGGTGAGCGGAACCGTTTTTCGACGTCGACCGGGGTCATCACGCGCTGGTCGATGGCCAGCCCGTCGAGCCCGTCGAGGTATTTGCCGGCCTGCGCCAGCACTTTGTCGGCGGTGGGCGCCGCCAGTTTCGACCACGGGGTATGGGGGTGCGCTGTGGCGATTCCCGACCAGAACCAGAAGGTGTCCTGGCCCTCGGGGGCTTGGGTGGGGTCTATCCCGGTGGGCAGGATCGCGAACCCTGGCAGCGGGTCGGCAACCACTCCGCGCGCGCAGTCTGACCAGGCGGCTACGTGATCGTCGAAGGTGGTGTAGCACAGCGCCGGTTGGCGCAGGTCAACGCCGTCGCGGCGGTCGGCTTGATGCGTCGGCAGGGTGGCCCGCCCGGACAGCGCCACGTCAACCTTGAACGACGAGGCGTTGGTGCCCGCGGTGGGGATGTGGCGGGCCCGCCGGGCCAGCCGGTCGGGAAGGATACCGTCGGGAAGCCATTCGGTCAGAACGGTTTTGGCGTTGTTGGTGGTGATCACGGCCCTTGCCCGAAGCTCGCGGCCGGATTCCAGCCGCACCCCGGCGGCCCGGTCACCGGCCATGACGATCTCGGCGACGGGGGAATTCAGCAGCACCTGTCCGCCCGCCGCGGCGAAGCAGCGGGCCAGCGCGTCGGTGATGGCGCCGGTGCCGCCCTCGAACCGGCCCACGCCCACGCGGTGGATCAATCCGAAGTAGATGAGCACCCACGCCGTGCCGTCCTCACTGATCGGCGCGAAGCACGGCACCGCCGCCAGGATCGACTTGACGCGGTGGTCCTCGAAGCGGCTGTCGATGAACTCGGCCTGCGAGGCGGTCAGGAACTGCGTCAACGGCCCGAACCGCCGCGGACGGAGTACGGACTTTGTTGCGCCGCCGATGATTTGGCCGAGAGCGGGTCGCATCGGATTGCTGTTCATGTACGGCACCACCACGTTCATCGCGGTGTCCAGCGCGTTGGCCAGATCCAGGTAGGCCCGGCTATCGGCCCGCGAGAAGCGGGCGATCTCATCGGCGGTCCGCACCGGGTCGCGGTGCACGCACAGTGTGCTGCCGTCGTCGTCGAGGAACGCATACGGCGTGGTGATCTCCAACTCGTTCAGCCCGAACTTGGTCAGTTCCAAGTCCTTTGCGATCGAGGTGGTGCGCCACAGCGAGGAATCCATCGCGCCCTCATTGATGCGATGCCCGGGGGCCTTCGCCAGCACCGGGTTGGTCGACGTCATCCCCCCGACCGCGCCGGATGCCTCGACCACGGTCACCTTCAGACCCGCGCGTGCCAGATAGCAGCCGGCGGTCAATCCGTTGTGACCGGCACCGACTATCAGCACGTCGGGGTTGTCAGAAGCGAGTTGCGAGCTCGGCGTACCGGTGGGCATCTGCCGTCCGTTTCTGTGGGGATCATGTTGCAGCTTGTTAGTTAAGCACTCACTATACTAATCTCCAAACCGCATTGTCAATCTGATCACCGACAGGAGGCCCACGCGGTGAACCCTCAGATGACGTTCCAGCGAGTGTGCGCGCTCAGTGGGATCGTCTGCCCGTTGCTATTTTTCGGCGCGTTCATCGCCGCGGGGTTCATCCCACCGCTCGCGCCGTCCTCGTCGGCCGCCGAGATCGCCGGCCACTACCGCGATCACGCCGCGGGCATCCGCCTCGGTGCGGCGATTATGTTGCTCTCGGGCGCGTTCTACGCGTCCTACACCGCCGTGATCTCTGCCCAGATGCGCCGCATCCCCGAGGTGCACCGCACCGTGATCAACACCCAGACCATCGCCGGGGCATTCGCCTGCCTGACGTTTCTCGTCCCAGCAATGTTCTTCGCGGTCACCTCGTTTCGGCCCGACCGCCCCGACGAATGGACACTGCTGCTCAACGACATGAGCTGGATCTTTCTGATCATGCCCTGGCCGCCGTTCATGATGCAGAACTTCGCCTTCGCGTTCGCCATCCTCAGCGACACCCGCACCAGGCCGGTGTTCCCGAGGTGGCTGGCCTATCTCAACATCTGGGCGCCAATCATGTTCACCCCCGCCGCAATCCTGCAGTTCTTCAAGGACGGACCGTTCGCCTGGAACGGCATCTTCGTCTTCTGGATCCCCGCCACCGTCTTTGTCATTCAGTTCGTCATCAACGTGATCTACCTACTCAAGGCCATCAAGAGCGAAGAACTTGCCGACCAGTAGCCCGCAGCAACCGCGTTGAGCAGCTGGCCCCCGCTGAGGGAAAGCCCGCCTATGAGCCTGCAACCGGCGATAGATGACGCGCCACACGATGTCGGTCAGCGAGTTTCCCAGCCTTCCAAGGGGGCACCCAGGAAAGCGTCGACGTGACCTTCGGGGCCCTCCCGCGAGCGCGTCTGACGGGGTCAAATGACGACGAATGCCCGGTGACCCCATCGCCGATATCCGCCGCACCGCCGAAGTCGACTTCGTCATGCGGTCCGGGCACCTCCATCGAATACCCGACGATTCATCGGCCCGCACCGCAGCGCTGAACAGAGCGTCGGACGGTCAGCGCTGACGATGGCGCGAAGTCCACAGGTGCCGCTCACGTCCCAAAGGCACTCCCCCACCCAATGCAGCGCACCCGCGCGATCGAATACGACGGATTCGAATATGGCGCTTTACCGGTAGAAGTCGTCGTAATCGTTATCACGCAGTGCTCCAGTGCAATTCGGATTCGCATTGCTGCCGATAATTCGACCGATCTGTAATGCGCGCTGTGGTAGCAGATTTCGAGTCGATCACGGCGGCAAGTAGGCGCGTCCCGCTGATTCATCAGATGAATCAGCTCGCTGCGCTCAGTAGAGGCGAAGATCCTGGACCCACGGCCCCGGTTCGGCTGGGTCAGTTGAGCCCGCGCTCCCCCGCCGGGGGACTGGCCGGTCTGGCGGCCGGAACATGCGTCAGCCGTTGATAGGCGTGCTCGGGCCGACGTCATACCACGCAACCCGAGCGGCAAGGCGCTGAAACGCCAGCTGCCCGAACGGTTCGCTTTCGACAACCGTGACAAGTCGCGCTCTGGGGATGGTTGTGCAGCACGGGACTCGGGATTGAGCATGTGAAGACTCACCGCTGTCGGTTATTCAGCGCCTCGTTCTGATGAGTGGTTCGGGTCGGCCCGGATAGCTGCTTCGACCGACCGCACGCCCGCCGATGAGGTGTGGCCCGCGGTCTCGGGTTGCACGGGCGGGGCGACCGATTCCATCCGCTGGGCCATCCCCACCTGCTCGCCGATCGCGGTGTAACCCATTGGACCCGAACCGATCTCACCGGCGATCACTTGAACCGAATTCAGGCCAACCCCCAATTGCAGCGCGATACCATCGCCAGTGTCTCGAACACCGGATGCGCGATGATCCGGTCGCCATGCCGGGGCCGGTGGTCGAAGTCCACCGACCCGCCGTTGACCAGCAGGTCCACCTCGGTGTGGGGGATGCCCGCGGCCTCGACGACGTCCTTGACGGTCTGGTGCGGCAGGAAGGGCGGCGCAGCACCGTGTACCGCTCGTCGGGCTTCACGAAGTCGTTCAGCTCGGCGTAGACGCGGAGGTGGACGCTCATTCCGCGTCTTCGATGAACAGCGCCATCGACGCGGTGAACCCGTGCAACGCGTTGCGGCCCCCGATCGGGCCGATCTCCCCGGCGGCGAAGAAACCGGCGAGCGGAATGCCGCCGAGTAGTTCCTCGATCGTCGACGCGTCGTGGTCGGCGACCCCGAACATCCGCCGGCCACGCCCGTTGCAGGTGAACAACAGCGCACCGGCCGGACGCCCGGGCAGCTGCGCCGCCGCCTCCACGGCCAGCCGCAGGTCCTTGTCGGCCCCCACCGCGTCACGGACCTGGAACTGCACGGTCGCGCCGACCTCGACGACCTCGCCGATCTCGATCGCTCCGGTCGAGGGGTCAGCGCCGAGCAGCCCGCGGATCATGAAGTCGCCCTGACCCGCAACCGCCAGGTGCTCGTCGACGACGATCCCGATCTGCAGGCCGTGGCTGACCAGTTCCTGCTCGTCGGGCGGCAGCACCTCGACGGTCTCACGCAGGCGCTGCAGGGGCGGTCGGCCGCCCAGCTCGGTGATCAGTGCGCCGTCCGCGCCGGTGACGATGTACGGGTAGCCGATCGGCCGGCAGCCCTGCGACACGATCGGGACAC
>Ga0153922_1001002_pt1 | contig 10337 bp, 11 predicted proteins | sample TSNJ006MetaG_FD_104723 | JGI IMG/M metagenome (GOLD analysis project Ga0153922, IMG submission 104723) | Attine ant fungus gardens microbial communities from New Jersey, USA - TSNJ006 MetaG | ecosystem: Host-associated > Fungi > Mycelium > Unclassified | place: USA: New Jersey, Brendon T. Byrne...
AGGTTCATTTTCTGACTACTTAGGATCAAAGAAACATACAAAAAATAAATCAATTGGTATTTTTATATCTGCTTTCATTTACAAGTTGATTAGATTTTGCAATCATTGCTAATTTTGAGGTTATCAAAAACTTGAGCTCATAAAGGTTGTCTAGATATATCCAGAGAAATCTACTCAATCAACTCTCAGCATTCAAAAGTGATCGTGGAATGCAAAAAAATTGGCCGTGATAATTGATTGATATAATACTTGTCGAAAATGAATTCAAATCTACATTAGGCAATCAATCAACAAGGCTCCGATTTTTGATTTGATCCTTAAGCATTATCAAATTATCAACGAGCCTATTTTTCAAGAATCCTTCCAAGAAGAAAACATAAGCGCTTGACAAGGACCTGACAATGTTCAAGAATCATTAAAGCACTGTTTGTTGATTGCTAAATCAACACTACATTTGCGGACAATCAAACTCTATCACGATTATGTAATGGTTAATGCACTAAGTTTGATTTACCACCAACACATTGTTCATACATCAATTTGATTACCCGAGTAGTCAATTAGTTGATAATGGGTAGTGAAGCACATTGTATTGCCTTTACACTTCGGCTGAAGATGAGATGTGGGTATTTTTTTATTTTCAGTTACTACACTGTTTGGTAAGGACGCTACTCCAGTATTTGTCTCCGGCTTGAATGATGCTAGGCGCGACCACAAAAGTTTTGTGAAGCTCAAGGAATACACCAGACCCCAAAACGACGACCCGACTCAGAACCCATTTTCCTCTGGCGTCACGATCCAGGTGTCTTCATTATAGGCTTGGACGCTGCATTTTGAAGACCACAATGTAATGTTTTCGGCCATAATTATCCCTGAACACCATATACATGATTCCTTCGATCCTGCGCTCGTTATGGCTGGTTCTCATCCCAGAGCTGATTACGAAACTGGCTTTTCCATGAATCCTAGCCGGAGTCGGCTTACCTGCGAGAGCCAGGATTAACTTGGCGAATAATCCTTCCAGTCACGATAGGTCCATACAGGTCAGTGATCGCGAAACCCAATAGAACATGATACCAGCCCTCGCGGAATAGAGAACGAGTGAATCAACCTGGGGTTCTAATTTGCAAGGAAAGGTATGCTCGTCGTTTGGTCGGCTATTGGTATGATAGATTTTGCAGAACCGTTGTTGGGAACCGTGAGAACGAGGAATTGCCAATGAGAAAAGGCGACTGCGAGCGACAAAGTGATTCGGAAGACTCAGCAAGTAAAGGAAACGTTTCTCTGGGTGGAAGGCTAGAGGAAGATTTGCTGGGGACACTCGCACATCGTATAATTGATGCGCTCAGTGTATGCGATCAACTTCGTATGGATCATGAGAACCAGTTGAGCCTGAGAAGTGTGAATATTGCCCTTCTTACTTCTGATGTTGGGCCAAGATCACTAGCGCTCTGATCAGCCCTAATCATCCACTACCATCATACGGTTCGGCTCTTAACTATGGAATCCTTAATCAATGATAAGTTCAACAGCAACTACGTTCCGAATAGCGAGGAAGTTGCTGCTATCAAAGAGTTGCTCGTTGAGCCTGACAGGAAGCTCCTTGATATCGATGAAGAGATCGGGGATATCACAACCCAATTGGAGAGGTTGTCCAAAGAAAAAGAAGATCTCGATAGACAAATCAAAGCTCACAGGTTACTCATTTCTCCAGCGCGTCTACTATCCCCATATGTCATACGACGAATCTTCTTCTACTGTCTACCATCGGACCGAAATCCTGTCCTGAGTAATCGGGAGGCCCCTCTCCTTCTGGGTCGTATCTGTAGTCAATGGAGACATATCGTCCTCGCTACCCCCAATCTCTGGGCGGCGGTCCACATCACCATTCCAGCAGATCCTGTACCAATGCCACCACCACTGGGTGATGCTGCTCCTGCTCTACAAACCGACCATGCAACTCGCACCCAGGCTGTGACAGCTTGGCTTAGTCGCTCAGAGCCTTTCCCGCTTTCAATATCAATTTATCACTCCAAATTTGACAACGCAGCAGGTAGCCCCATTTATCAGTATCTTGACGTGATCCTGTCCTTTATGATGCGATGGAAACAAATTCATATATCTGTCCCTCATCAAGTCTGGAATGACTTTCTTCCTCGTATCCGAGCAAGCGACGTGCCATTACTGGAAAAGATTCACTTTGACAGTGCCATAGGGTACCAAAGTGTGTTAAGTTCACCTGATATGAGCCCAAGGAGGGAAAGCGGAATTTTGAGAGCACCAAAGCTCCGCTCAGTCTCACTGGTTCAGTTCGAGCCACATGTTTTTCACCTTCCTCTTTGTTGGAATCAACTCACCGAACTCAACCTTTCTGGATCAATCCCTTCTTGGCCAGCAATAGAGGGTCTTTCTATCTCCGAGAGTTTGGCTGTTCTAACATTTTGCCCTAATCTTGAGTATTTCGGTGTACATTTGTCGTTTACTGGGTTTACTACCCTTGCGAATGGCGATTACGGTCTACCGAGAGTGACAATGACCAAGCTCTTTGGATTAGCTGTCACCGAGACCAACGATGTTGATTCTTCTCCCTTCTTTTGTCATATCACAGCACCAGCTCTGAGACATTTGAAGTTTCGTCGCACTTCGCCGGGTTCATACACCAGTCCCCTAGATTTCACGCAATCCCATTCGTTGAAGTCGATCCACATTCCTTTCGAGATGTTCATCCGCCGCGTCAACAAACCGATCAAGGAGTTTGAGCTAGATGCTCTCTATATGTCCGAGACGGATGTACTGGAATGTTTATCACTAATGCCGGGTTTGACAAAGCTATCACTGTGGAGTTGCGGGCCGACAGGCACAACCGTAAGTCCCCATATAACGCTAGCTATTTCATCTTGGGAGAACTCCTTGTTCAAACTCGATGACAGGAATTTGAAGAGATTCGTACCTGGTTTTGACAAGGATGACAAAAGAAATCGTTCGCCTGCTAGACAAGTCATCAGCTGGGGCACACAGATAGAAAGTCGTCCGTCTCCGCCCTTACTTCCGGCTCCATACATACTCCCCAGCCAGTTTAACAGCTTTTCTCTTCCTATTGTCATATCCACTCCTGCTTCTCCCGGTCCCGATCCCGCTGAAAAACTGAGCACAGCTGAAGGATCCATTTCTATCACATCCCACAATACCGAAATCAACGTTCATGGAAGTGATGATGCCCGTGATAGGGTTCTCAGTGATAGATTGTCCAATTGCGGGGCCTGTGAACCTGCTTCAAGTTCTCTATCATTACTAGGTTCACTCTCAAAAAATAAAGGAAAATCACGTACTACAGGATCAGAGTCAGGTTTCGAATCCGAGTCCGATTCGACAGACATTAGGGTAGATGCATCGGATCCGTTGTGTCCACTCCTTGAGAGTTTCCAGTGCTCCGGGGCAATATTCAGTGATGAGATCATGTTGACCTTCCTTCATGCACGATCGTCCAACCTATCATCCTCTTCTCCATCATCACTGGCGTCAGATGTTGATCCTGGGCCTTCATTCGATACTTATCAGAGGATTGCAAATCTTCGCAAATGTAAAATTTGGTTTTCGACTGGTCGCCAGCAGAATAGCGGAACGAAGAAAAAGTTGGATGAAATTCGCAAAGCAACAGGGATGTCTTTGGAAGTGAACTATCCACCTAGTCCGGTGGCTGCAGATTGCAGGAGGTATTCACCATATGAAGGGGTGCCGAGTGCACCTGTCCTAGGAGTGGCTCCTGGAATCAACGCGGACTACGTTCATACTGCAAGTACAACAGGAGGCTGGGGTAGTGGTGAGCCGGTATTTTTGTATGGTACAACCTTCCATTAGATGTTTTGTTGAACATCCTTTCCTTGTTTCATATACGTAGTCAACGTTTGAGTGATTTGCGGACCGTTAATTGTCGCAACCCCTACAAATCAACAATGGTCAGCGAGCGTTCGATGAGTATCGCTTTCGCGGCACAGTCCGTGATAAATTGATGATTTCAGAAAATGAGTAATCTCACCCTATCAGTCCCGATCTACAAAATCTTGTAAAGTCACCGGACACAATCGTCCATAAGGTATAAAACTGCAATCATTAAATATTGTTCAAAGAAACATCAAAATAGTGTATGAGAGGATATCAAACATTTTGCCAGAGTACGCAGGAAGAACGGAAGAAACGGAAAAATTATGATCAAATGCGATGGGCGGATGAATGCAGATGTTCTCTTTAGGGCAAATGACATTTGCTTCAACAACTGGCATGCAGAGTTCCGTCTTCTCGATAATGACTTTCTCCAGAAGGAAACCCGCCTATCTGTGACAGTCGGGACCGTGTCTTGAGAGCTAGACATAGAAAATTTGGAGTCAAAAAAGAACATATGATTTTTCTTTTTCTTTTGTGGTTGGCACTGAGATTCTGTACTCAGTGCCAATGTGTGGATAGCCACAGCTTTTGCTGATGAAGAATGCTGGGGAGGTGTTCTTCAGTCCTAAGGTATGGTCAAGGCATAGAGCGGCTATTCGCATTTTTGGACGGGAGAAAACTTCCAGAACCAAATTCGTCGTGATGGACACTGCAAATGAATTTCTGCAAAGTTCAATTACAGAAGAACGCTTCCCAGTAAGAAGTGCTGATGATTGAATAGAGCCACTTGGGCCTCAGTGATACTGAGAAAATCATTTATGATTTGCGTCAAAACACAGTTCCCCCAAAAAAAATCAAACACAAGTCAAAATCGAATCCAAACGATCAAAGACATCCTTTTGCGCAGCAGCCGGTGCATCCTCCTTCGTATTCGCATCGATCACACTAACAGTCGCAAAACACCCAGCTCTCGAAACCGTCGTTTCATCCGGTAGATTATTCGTCTCACACCTTGTCGTGTCAACACCCAAGGTGCTACTAACCAATCTGGTAGCAACCCATTTGAAATTTTCCGTACTACTCCCGCAGGCAGTTATAGAACTAAAATTGATGTTGATGGTGAAACCTGAAGGAACGATAGGAGAAGAGGTGCTCCCAGAGAGGTAGGTTGAAAGGAAATTGAGGATGAGAGAACTGTAGATGTTGGCACTAATAGTAGAGGAGGAGTTGGGAGAGGAAGTGAGGGTGGTGTAGATTACGGTGGAACCAGAAGCACCGGAGAAGGCGAAAGATGGGACGCCTTCTTTTGCAGCTTCACAGGCAGCTCCGCTGTTAAATTGGGTGAGATAAAACAACATATACGATGGAAAAATCCTGACACTGTGCCCGAACCAGTGATAACACTGCCCAAATTATCTGATAAATATATCAGCCTCACTAGGCCGGACGAGAGTCAGACAGTTGACTGAGTCTTACTGCCAATGTTGGATCCACTGATAACGAAATCAGGATTGTCACCAAAGCGAGCTTGAGCGAAGTCTTGGATGCCGAAACGCACGGAATCAACGCTAGATAGGTTGGTGCTTTTCATGTAGATGTCGAGCATAAATTTAGAGAAACGCACGGGAAACCATTCACATAGTGGATATTAGCTGGGTATACACAGTCATTTCAATCACCACCAAGGCATAAAAAAGATACATACGATCGTTGGGATCTGTACCAGTAGGAGGAGAACCAGAGGGACAGGTATCGAACTGGCAAGGGCTAGTAAGGGTAGTAGGAGTGGTGGTACTAGAACCAGTGCCGGATTTGTCCACAGCCGGAGCGGAAAGAATGACCTACAAATATCTATCGTCAAAGTGTGTGTACGAAATTGTTCAGGGAACTCGTACCTGATAACCAGCAGCCGTCAACATGTTGTACTCATCACGGAGTTGAGCAACTGCCCAGCCATCATCGTTAGTGAGTACGATTTTTTGAGCGGTGACGCCCACGACAAGGGTAGTTAAAGCAAGGCTTCTAGCGAATGTGAATTTCATATGTTCGATACAATTGATAGTTAGTAGGGACCTCTTTTATAGACATGAAAAAAGGCGTGTTTCTGGTTCTTGACAAACTTTTGGGGACATTTCAGCAACGTTCGTCCTTATTCATGGGAAGGCTTCCCACTGAAATTTCAGCTGGCGATATATTCGCACAACGTAGCATTCTGAAGAATGGATCTATCTTTATACGGACATAAATCAGATTCTTCGTGCGATATTCTGCCTCTGCCCGCCTAGACAAGGCCGAAGTTCAGAAGGAACGTGCAGACCGTGACTTTATTGAACAATGAATGACCTTGAGAAATCTTCCATTCGAGAAGATGACCCAACTTGACACATCAACGGATGCTTCCACCCCAACAAAAAAATCACAGCCAGCTACAATGCTGGCAAAACACATCCATTAATTTTAATATCATGGGGTAATCTAGTGGTGGCCATGATCTGGCTTCGGAGCATCAGCCTCGAGGAATGTCAGGAACTCGTCGGCACCGCCAGCATCCTCTTGAGCAGTCGTAGAAGACATGGAAACAGGAGCAGAAGTAGGTTCTGCAGCATCGTAGGCGTCGAGCTGCGTGGAGAGGTCGGCAGTGACATTGGGTATCTGGGGCGAAGGAGGAAGCGAGAACTGCTTCACCACACCGACATGTGCATCCTTAGCCTGATTGTTCATTCAGTATAGTAGAATCTGATTGTATCTTGCACATACTATGGGTGGAGGCTGGTAGCCCTGAAGCGCACGGATGTAAAGATCCTGGACAGGGTCTGCGGGTATATTCGGGATTGGATCTTTGCCATGAATTGATAACACTTACCTTTTCGTGTGACATTGGACGAGTAGAATGTACGAGTGCGTGACACTTGACGAGCCTGAGATAATTCTGTCAATTACAAAAATTGTAGGGAGACCGACAACGTACAGCAGCCGTCATAGCTTGCCTGAGGATGGTAGACATGGTGAAAAGCAGAACGTGACTGAACGTGACTAAGACTCCAGAGTAAATGTCGCGAATAATCCCCAACTTAGACCACAACATGCTTACTCGTCTCACCGTTGTTCGTCGTCTTCCTCAAACATTCGGCACTCGCCTCTATAGCAGCATTCGCCCTGAAGGCAGTGTCGCCCAATCTAAGGAATTCAGGTATGACGGTCAAATCAATCTACGACCTTTCGGGTCTGAGATATCATAGTAAGAAGGAAAAGGCCCATGAAGGTGAGTCTGCTCCTTGTTCTTACTTTTAAATGCTCATGGTATTTTGCAGATCAATTTATCCGTCAACACGAGAAAGAGCAACTCCGAAAACTCAAGGCCGATGTATTTGACTTGATCCCTTCTTTCTCTAATGTCATTCTTACCTCTTATTTACCCAGATCGACAAAAAGAAGGCTGAACTCGTGCGTGTGTCCAGACTTAAATCCTAACTCGGATACAAACCCTTTTGAATTCTTAGGACACGCTGGAGAAGGAGCGTGATCAACTTGCCAAGCAAGACAAGAATTAGAAACAATAGTAGGTCGTTATTTCAGTCTTGTGCATGGCTCCTAACTTTATATCATCTGGCCAATAGTCTGCTCCCGCTTGAGTCATCGTGTCTAAGGCGAAGGGAATTTCTAACATTCATGTGCATGTCTTCCCAATTACATTTCAATTGATCAATCTTTTGCCGAGTGTCTGCGGTCAAGGAGGAGCAATCGATACCCAATATTTGAACTCCTGAGTGCTCCAGATTCGAGTTTCATTTGAGCCTTAACTTACGTCAGCACTCCGATATTATGTCGTGGACTGTTGTGCTTACTACAAAACCAAAACTGTGATGACCAACGCAGGGGTCAATGTTCCTAATGACATCTTATTGTTGATATTCCAGGATTTCCAAGTTGATTATGATAGTCTGCTTCAATGTGCTTTGGTCAACCGTGCATTCTGGCGAGCGGCCTCGAAATTCCTCTATCGTCGAGTGGTGTTCGCACCCCAATTTTCGGTCATTCTTTCTCTACGAGAAACGCCTGCCATCCCGGTACATCTTGCATTTCCATCTGCTTTTCGTGTCTCATCTCAACAGTCAACATCAAATTTAATCTCAGCATGCCTCCCACAATATGCTCAGTTTGTCGAAATAATTCAAATCAATGGTAAGCATGTTGTGTATCTGCTGTGCTGGCAAGTGTCATACTTCCTTTTGCCTCAACTTCTGCCGCGGCGCTGGGATAGGCTATTTACCATGTCAACCTTCACCCGATGATATACTCTCCACTACCATTCTGAATGCAATCAAGGCATTCCGGAATCTCCGTGTGGCGATTTTCATGGCCATAACCTTCCATCCAAATACATTTACCCGTATCCTTCAGCATCTTGTAACTCTGAATACCCAAATTTCTTTCAACCCCTCATCCGAGGCATCACTCTGTCGAATTGCACGTCATGGTCCTCCATATCTACAGGAACTCGCTGTCAATGCGTCCTGCACAAATGAAAATAATGCACCCATCCTCGCCCAAATCTCTGGCCTGTCAAAGTTGTCGATATACAGTCCTACAAGAGCAATTCTTGACCTTCTCCCGGGCTGGCTCCGCAGGTTGTCTGATTCACTCACAGAGTTACATTTAAAGGTATGTACACTTGGCTTTCCCGTTGGCTGATGTTTTTCACTCTCCGATCTGTCTTGCTTCCTCTTACCCCCTCCTCCTTACTGCTTCATTGACGCTTCCGCCTTGGCTCCGTTTCCCTTTTGCCTTCATGATTACATGCTGTGATTATGCTTCTCCTGCAATTTTTGATTTCCGGTCTTATCAATTACCTTGGCCTGTTCGACATCCCTCCCTCGCCCGATTATCGCGTGTCGTGGTTTTTTCTTTACCTTTTTAACGCACTTCATCCGCTCCATTGCCACTCAGCGCTCATGATGGTAATTGAAGGACAATTGCGGCTCCGTGACACCGGGAGTGTTAAGGTTTATCGTACCTTTAATTGAGCGGAGCATTCGAGCTGTATCATTAGGGCTATCGTATTCACTGATGGATGAAGACGTGTTTTCATTTCTAAGAAGTTTGCATGGATTAGAGAGCGCTGAGTTGTATTACTACTGGGTACGTGTAACTTGGGTTCTCCATTTCATAGCTTAAACCTTCTTCTCTCTCTTCATCGCTCCCAGCAACTCAGGTCTCCAAAAGTGTTCCCTGACCTCATTCAACTCAAATGCTTTACCGCACGTTACGCCAATTTACAAACGCGCAAAGAAGCTTCAAGTCTGTGTAAATGGATTCGTCGCGTCATTTCAGCGTCTTCGATACAAGTGCTTCGTATCCTTCAGAATGAAAACGAAAACGAGGATGATCTTGTGGCGAGTCGATATGGGGCCAACGTCAGTTTTCGGAGCATCATTGATCATGTATGTTCCCAACACGCTATCTCGTTGAGAATTTTAGATATGAAGAACGCGTATGTCGATGTTCGATCGTTGAAGAAGTTATTTGTGAGTTGTCAGGCGGTGGAAGAGGTGTATCTATGCGCTGGTCGTCATGCTCTGGTTTGTCGACACGCTTGCGTTTGTGTCATTTGTCAACGAGGGATTGATTCACAATGTCGGCCTTGTTGTAGACAATTTTCAAGAAGTACGGTGTATTGCTAACGCAGCTCCACACCGCATCTTTCAACATTAAGAACATTAGACTGAGCCGGTGGCATGTCATTGATCTGGAATTCGTCAGAGCTATCATAAAGCAGGGCCCAGTCAAGTTGAGGACGTTGTCCATCGACGGCCGAACATGGGAGGTCGGTCTACTTGTCTCCGATTCTTGATTTTTGTTCATACTCTACTGTTAGAGTGCGTGGAAATACACGAAAGAGGGCTCAGCTGTTCTGACTATTCAGAAGCAACTTCGCGTCGTGTTGCCATGGGATCGCGAAGAAAAACTATCGTTTCGCCAAGCCGAAACTCTCTTACCTACGGAAAGTTGTCTCAAGCAGGAGCCTACTGTCAATTCCGCTACTGGAGAGGACAAGAATAAGATAACTGATGTAGGCACACATGGCCCTGGTAGTCGACTCCATGTGAGGTTCAGGCTCTAGAGCCTAAGTTGGTATTTCGGTAGAGGGAATCCAAGGTTTTTGGTTCCAACCACCTCCAAAACACACACACACACACGTCCTTTGAAAAAAAATAAATGAATCGAATTAAAGAAGCGCCTAGTCATGACGTCTTGGGAATCCTTCGTCTTCCTGCTCTTCTCTGACGATGAGATTGATCTTTATCTCGGGGGGAGGGAACCCAGATATAGACAGGCTTCTGTATTTGATTCACATTCATTCATTCCCTGTCAGGTTGTGATTCTGTGACTTGACTTTTATTTTGCTTTCGCTTCGGTCTTGGATGGAAAGACGTTGGTCGAGGGAGGAGAGGAGG
>Ga0153922_1001004_pt1 | contig 10331 bp, 12 predicted proteins | sample TSNJ006MetaG_FD_104723 | JGI IMG/M metagenome (GOLD analysis project Ga0153922, IMG submission 104723) | Attine ant fungus gardens microbial communities from New Jersey, USA - TSNJ006 MetaG | ecosystem: Host-associated > Fungi > Mycelium > Unclassified | place: USA: New Jersey, Brendon T. Byrne...
CGCCCGCCGCCGACTGTAAGTTTATTGGTAAAATCGTTCAGCTTCGTAAAGTTGCCAAATTCATCAAGAATGAAATTGACGCGGTTTACAAGCCGGCCGCCGCGCTCGTCCGATTGCCGTACCAGCAGTTCATAAAGCTGGGATACCATCAGGCTTGCGATAGGATAATAGGTGCTTTTTTCATCGGGCAGAATGAAGAAAAGGGCCTGCTTCTTCCGGCCGATCTCCGCTATGTCGTAATCGCTCTTGTGAGTGATGGAATAAACGGACTTGCTTGTAAACAGGCGCAGGGTGGTAAGCGCCGAGGTGTAAAAACTGCCCTTGGTGCGGCTGGGCGCAACGTCCGATATGGACAGCAGCGCCCTTGCGGGGTGTCCACTTTTTAGCTTCTTCACATACTCCTGCATGGGGGTCTTGCCGCCCACCGATTTTGACATTTCAGCGATAAACCAGTAGACGTTGGTGAGGTTCTGGTACTCCGGCCGCTTGGCGTTGTCCACCACCACGCAGAGGATCGCCGCCGCTATGGTGGATTTTTCGCCGTTCTCCCATATCTTTTCGTTGGATACGTTGTCGCCCACCAAAATGTTCGTTATATCCCATGCGTACATTTCGGCTTTTTCCATGTCGTTACGGTTCACAGCGTCGATGATGGGTTGCAGGAGATTGTACCGGGTACTTTTTTCGGGGTTCTTAAAATCAAGGCAGATAACCTCATAACCTATCTTGGTTAAAAAATCCGATGTGTACTCGAAAAGTTCGGCCTTGGGGTCTGAAATAACAAGGCTTTCGCCGGCAAGCCCCAAAGCACAGATTGACTGAATAACAAGGCAGCGTGTTTTGCCGGAGCGTGTCGCACCGATGGTGAGGATGTGGGTATCGTCCGGCAGATAGTAAATATGCTCCCTGTTTCCCTCCTTTGTCATGCCGATAACGATACCGCCCTCTTTTAGCAGCTTATAGCGGTCTTTCCCCGGCGATTTTACCGTTTCGGCGGCAGGCTCTTTCTGCGGCTCCGCTTCTTTTAACGCAGCAGCCGCAGAAAAATCAGCCACAGTTTCAAAGCTGTCATCCTGTAATACCTCCTTTACTCTCGCTTTTATGGAAACGGGCGGCGGCTCGTCCGCAGATGGGGCCGCCGCCTCGGTTTCACTTGGTTTTTCCTCTTTCAGAAAATCAAGGCCATCGTAGCCTGTGTCGATTAGCTCCTTTATGATTTTATCGCCGGGGTCTAAGGTATACAGGCTGAACACCTTGGCCTTTTCCTTTTCTCTGAGCCAGCGCGACGAACCGTGCTGAAACTGGCCGACCGGGGCAGGGGTCTGTATATCCTCCGTCACATTGACAAGCTGGCTTTGGTAGGGGCGGTTGTTCTGCACAAAGAACAGCATACAGCACAGGGCGATAAAGCCCTCAAAGGACAAGAATAGCAATAACTGCTGTCTTTGCGTGAACAAGCCCTCCACGCACTCCATAAAGGGAATCAGCGTCAGGGATTCGTATTGCCGTGACAGCAGCCCGTGGATGGCGGCGGTGAAGAAAAGGCTGAACACCGTGCCGAAAATCAAGATGACACCGCTTAATATCAGTTTTTCTTTTAGCTTCATCTGTCCATCCCCTCGTCCATGTCCTGCCCATTGTCCGCGACCGCCGCTTCCATTGCCGGATATATGGATTTCATCTGTTCAAAAACCTCCGGCTTGGCAATGCCGCATATATCATGGCGGTCAACAGCCATTTTATCGCCGTCCGTAATATGCGTCAGAAAAACGCTCCTGCCGATAGCGTTCGGCCTGCACCCATTTCCGTGAGTGGCGAGCCAAAGTTGATTAAGCGGCGTCCTGTATTCGGGTTTCAAGTGGTCGTACCGGAGGACCACAATCTTGCCCTCAAAATGCCCGTTCTTGCTGTCCGGCAGGCAGGAATGAGCGCCCAAAAGCGAATTATCGTCATGGCTTACAGGGTAAAGGTCTAAATTTTGGGTATCGTCCACGGCGAATATGGGTATGCCGTGTTCCTTGGCAAAGGCGATTTCCCCGGCCATGCCTTGGCTTACACGTTCGCCCATCACCCACAATTCGTCCGCTTTGGATAGCAGTTCCAGCCCCAGCTTCAAGCCCTGTTCCCTCGACTCAGGGATCGTGTCGTTGCACCACTGGCTGAATACGATATGGGGCGCAATCGCAAGTACGCCCATATCACAGGCGTTCTTGCAGTATTCCACGGCGTTTTTTATGTTTTGGTTGTAATCGCCCCGCAGGGGGCTTGCGATATATACGAGTTTCAACAGCTCACCTCCATAAAATAAAAATGCCGCACACTCCGTTATTGGAATGTACGGCTGAATATAAGGGTACGGCGATTTCGCCATACCCTTGGGTATTGTATAATCCTTTTACTATCCGTTATGGCCTCGTAAACTTTTCACCGTTCAATTTCTTCATCAAAGTTTTCGCTGAAATCTTCGGGATGCTGATTTTTAAGAGCGTTCGCCTGCTCCGCAATATCAATATACCGTTTCAGCTCGTCCGCCTCGTATTCCGATACAAGCTCCGTCATTTTTGAACAGTCGTTACCATTGTTGCGGTAGTGATTAAAACAGTCATAATACCTGTCCCTGTCCGAAAATTTAACATTGACCGGCGGGTAGCCCGCTTTCATCAGTTCCAGATTAAGGAGCAGTCTGCCGACACGGCCGTTGCCATCAATAAACGGGTGTATTGTTTCAAATTTCAGGTGAAAAGCCGCCGCTCTTTCAATCACATGCAGTTTTTGCATATCCTCGCTATATTCGATCATCAACCGCTCCATTTTTATAGGCACTTCATAAGGTTGACAGGGGAAAAAACTGCCGACTCTGACAGGAACGCTCCTATACACGCCTTTATCCGCTTGCCTGTCCATCAGAACGAGCGAATGTATATCTTTTATGGTTCTTTCGGAAATGGGAATCTTATTTTTAACTAAATCTTCGACATAATAATATGCGTCCTTGTGTCCGATAGCCTCTAAATGATGTTTTAACGGTTTCCCTCCAATGGTAACGCCCTCTTTCAACACAAGCACGGTTTCATCAAGAGTTAACGTACTCCCCTCAATCGCATTGGAATGATAGGTATAGTCTATCATAAAGTCCTCTGACAGCCGCCTGACGCTTTCAGGGGATAACGGTCTTATACCCTTTAATTTATCGTATAAATAATCAATTTCTACAAACATGCCGGAGTCCTCCCATATAGAATGCTTCTCCGCTCATTATAACCCATAGCGAACCAAACATCAATTCTTGTTTCAAGATTTAACCGGGATTACAGGCAGAGGATTACGGCTCAAAACCATAATCCTCCACCTGTTCACTGAAATTGTCCGTTTCATGCGACGGTGAATGTTCCACGGCGGGTTCTGCCTGCGGAGCGTCAAGCTGGCGCTGCAAAAACAGGGCGGTGGGGGCTTCGACAGGCGGTATCTTGGCTTCTTCCTGTACAATGTCATTGTATATATCTACATATGACTTGAAATTAGCGCCCAGTGTGGCGTATAAACTGTCCTCGGACACGATCAGGTTGTCCGCCTCATCGTAAATATGCCTGAGTTCGCCCAGCGGAACGGCGCAAGTGGTAAGGTCGTAGCAGAGGTAGCCGTCCGCTTTCCTGCCAAACGCATTTGCAATGGGCGACATGAAGTTTTCAGCCACGTTTTCATGCACGAGAAAATATGCGGCGTCACCGGTGGACGCAAAATATATGCCGTTACGCACCTTTTGAAGATTACCGGCCTCGCCGTCCGGCGTTTTGGCCGGGGGTTCGCACTCCCCGAAATAATCGGACAGCCGCAGGCTGCCGTCACGCTTGAGTTCCTGCATTTGCGTGAGCGCCTGCGCTTTGATTTTTTCACAGGCGGCAACGCGCCTCTGCAATACCTCATACATGGGGATGTCCATGTTTTCGTCCTTGCCGTAACACAGGTAGCCGTTGTCCGACCTGCCTGCGGCGGCGGCCTTATCGGAAATGGTGTCCTTGGCCTTATCCTTGGGAATCATAATACCCTCGCCGTTTTCGGCAAAGATGTAATACACATTTAAGGCGATTTCAACAACGGTGTTGATGTTTCCCCATATGGAATCGCCCTGAGGTTGATGGTGCATTGTATCATCCTCCTTTTTATGATTGGCAGAATCTTTCAATCCCACCGCATGAAATTTTAACAGACTTTCGGTAATGGTGTAATATAAACTTTCTGTTATACAGAATGGAAATGGGGCAGAATATGCAGTAACATTTCAATAGAGGTGAAAGCTATGGAAAAAGAGCAATTAGACGCTATGGCGCGGCGCATAAAGCAGAAACGGGGATTTTTAGGTCTTACACAGGAACAGGTAGCGGAAAACGTGAAAATCTCGTATAGCTCCTATACGAAGATTGAAAACGGCTTCCAAAACCCGTCCTTGGATACGCTTATCGGCATTTCCTCCATACTGAAAATGTCATTGGATGAAATGGTATTCGGTTATGACGAAAGCGGAAGCGGAGCGGAGATAAGGGCGCTGACCACGGCGTTGAAATCCTGTGATAAGGAAAAGCTGGCTTATGCGGTTACAATGTTTGAAAAGATAGTATCCTGCTTGTAGAAACAGCAGGGTGCTATTTTTTTACCGTTCCAGTTCGTGTTCCGCGCTCCCGAAAAACCGCTCAAAATCAAACAGCTTTTCTTTCTTTTGCAGTTCGGGGATGATGTCCTCAATCCTGTCCACCAGCCTTTCTACCGAATTGAGATCGTCACGGGTCAGATCGTCGTCAATGGTACGCATTTTCACAAGTCCGGCGTGTACGATTTTAAGCTCCGTTTCGGTAAACAGCTTTTTTTCGTCAATCAAGCCGCTGCGCACCGCAAAGCTCTCAAAGGCGTCCTCCTTGTTGTAAAAATACTGCCGTTGGATGGGTTGGCCGCCGTTCTCGGCATCCTTGCGGTAGGTGGACAATACAAACTCAAACAGGGGATGGCGCTTACAGGCCAGCACCACGCCGTTATGCTCGTTGATTTTGAATACGTTGTTTGCCAGCTTTTCGGCGCTGGCCTCGTCAAAAGGCTTATCCGAACAGATCCCGCAGGCGACCGCCGTGGCTTTAGCCGTGGCCTGTATGCGCTCCATGATTTTGTCCGGCACTTCGAGGAACGGATTTTTAATAATCGTGTCGTTCTTGCTGAAAAAGGCCACCAGCTTATCCTTGTGGTAAATGTCCGCCACATAATCGGGGGAGGTGGAGGGGGCGACGGTAAAGCCTTTCTTTTGCAGGGCTTCAAAATATGCCTTATAAAACTCGGTTTTTGTTTTCATGGCGACCTCCTTTTAATTTCTCTCGTCAAGGAAAAACTGGCGCGGCGAAAGCTCGGCCTGTTCCGGCAGGGCGGCCTCTATTTTTTGAATAATGCCGTTTATCCGGCTCTCCGTGCCGCCGTCCAGATCGTTATCCAGCATGGCGCGCTTGGTACAGCACTCCAAAATCAGCTTGTATTCCTGATTGGTGAAAACGGGGGAATGACCGTCCAGCGTTAAGCCGCCGCGCTGCAAAAAGCTGTCCTGCGCCGCTTGCCGGTCATAAAACAGCATTTCCCTGTAATATGCCCGTTTGTTGTGGCTGCCGGCCGCCTTGGAACAGGTGACAAACTCATAGCCGAACAGTTCCGAGAACCGGCAGAGCATAACGGCGTCGGCGCTTTCAAACACCTTGTTATAGGCGCCGCGCGCAAGGCTTACCATTTCCATTTGATTTAGCTTTCTGAACGGGGCCTCAGCGCAGAAGTCCAGCGCCGTCCTTGTATCAAGCGCCGCCTGTTCAAGCTGCCGTGACTGATCGGCATTGTAGTCCTCGTATATAATTTCCCCGTCTTGCGTGATGGCGCAGAACAGGGCGGGACCTGCGTACACCTCGGCGGCAATATCGTTCTCGTAAAGCTCCTTTACAGTAAAACCCGTTTCCGTTAGCCTTGCGAAATAGTCCTTAAAAAACGCCTGTCTTGTTTTCATGGGGTGGAAAACCTCCTTTGTCGTAGTTGTTCGGCGTACTCCCTGCCGAATTTCCGCTCGGCCACCCGGCACAGCTTTTCGATACAATTCTCAATTACCTCATACTCCGCGCTGCGTTCGGGCGGGGCCGGATTGTCCGGCACGGTGGGCGGCGGGGGTTTCGGCTTTTCCATCAGCCTGCGGTAGAAATACCACGCGCAGTCGCCCGGTCTGCCGCCCATGATACAGCTTGGCTTGTCGGTTCGGAACGTATAGGGGCAGCCGTGGCAGGGGTGGCTTTTGGGATATGAAAAAACAGGCTGCGGACGTATGGAAACGCCGCAGCCATTAAAATGCTTCTTTTGTTGTAGCCGTGTCATTTTATTTCTCCTTTGCCTGTTAATTTGGACGGTAAAAAATCCCGCCCAAACAGGCAGGATTACTTAATGTTCGTAGCCTTTATCCTGATACCTCAAATACAATTCCTTTTTAGCCTCCTTGGATAAATCGCCGTAACGGGTGTCGGCATATTTGCCGTACTCGTCATTGTGTTGGCGGGTGAGCATGGAGAGCATATCAAATACTTCATAAAGTATCTGCGCGGCGTAATACTCCCTGCGGTTTTGAATATACTCATCCGACTTCATTTCATAATCAAGGCGGTTTAAGGATTTCACCATGCCTAAAATTCGGTTGGCGATAATCTTCTCGGCTTCCTTTATAAATTTATCCGACATGGTATCAAGGTATTTTTCATCGGAGGAATACAGCTTGGTAAGATTCAATTTTGATTGGACATAATCATCCACAAGGCTTTTGACGGCGGGGTTAGCCTCTATGATATTCCGCACCAGACCGTCTACCATTTCCTTAACGTCCGGGGGCAATAGCTGGTAGGCGATCCTGCCCTTGGGCGGCAGGGCGCTTTTAATGCGGAATACCCTGTCCGCAATATCGTTTAGGGTCTTATCGTCAAAATCAAAGCTGTCGGACAGTTCGTTATCCTCGTCATATGCCGCGCGCAGATTTTTATATTTACCCTTGTCCACCAGCCGCATATGTTTCTCGAAATCGTCCGCCAGCTCGTCGCTGATTTTGCGCATGGCCGACACCGCCTCATCCTTTTGCCGGCCGTACTCCCTGATTTTTTCGGGGAACGTATCTTTTATCATCTGCCTGCGGATTGCGTTGGGGATGGCAGGAGGGGTAAAGGGATTTTTCACCCGGCTGGAGGTATCCCAAAACACCACATGGATATGGGGTTGTCCGCGCTCATTGTGCGCCGCGCAAGCCCATTGTAGATGTTCGCGCCGAATATTGTTCTTTTCGGCAATCGTCATAATGTGGTTCTCGATATACCGCTGCCAATCTTTTTGACCTTTAAGCATAAGCTCGGCGGCGGTTTCCTCCGAAAACGATATGATACTGCGGTACATGGTGATATGGTTTTTTGAATTGGCATACACCAGCCGCGCAATCTCTTTCCAGTCCTCAAACTCCTGTATGCCGCCCGGTGTCAGCTTGCCGAAAAGCCCGTGGCTCATGCCCTCGTTCCTCATAACCCGTGGGCGGGTGGCGATATACCGTACATGGGCATAATTCGCTCCGGCCGTGCTTTTGTAGTTGGGGTTGCGGAAACGCTGTTTGTACATCAATATGGATATATGGCCTCACCTCCCTGCGGTCAGGCTACCGATCCCAGCCCTCGTCATCCTCTCGTTCGTCAAAGTCCTGTTCTTCGGCCTCGCATACCCTGCGGTAGTTTTCCATGGTAGTGGAATATCGCCGGACTTCCTCTATAATGCCTTTCATGCCCGGTTCGGCGCTGGGCGGTACTGTTTCAAAATGCCTGTAAAACTCGTATCTGCCGTCCGGCTTCGGGTCGAGCATATCCAAAAATTCGCCGTAGCCGTATGGGGCGCATTTTGCTATCAAGCCGCAAGCGATATTCAGCCCCGAAAGGGTATCGCTATCCGACATTCGTTTGAGGATTGCGCCGCCGATTTCCTCATCGGCTACAAGCTTTACCTCAATACTCTTTGTGCCAAATATGGGAATATCGGCGGTGCGCGCCATAATCCCGATACTGTTAAGCTGCGCCGACAACTCGTAGCTGGAAACGGGAAACTGCGTTACCAAGGTGTTTTCGCCGTACTTGATTACTGCTGTTATCATATTTACCTCCCGGTTTCAGATTGTTGTTTTACTGTTCAAAACCTTCATCATAAGGTGTTTCGGCCAGCCCCATAATCATACGTTCAAGGGTTGCGTGGATGTGCTTTGTCCTTTCATGGCGGCTTGTGTCCAGCACAAGCGCCGGCCGGTTCTGTCCGTCCAACTCCATCCTTACGGCGTATTCGCCGGACGCTATGTATATGGCGTTGCAGACAAGCTCCATATACGGATGCCCCATACGGGAAATATCAAAGGGCGTGACCGCCGTATCGCTCGTCCATGAGAACAGGTTGTACGCGACGGATAATAGCTGTTGCTGTGACTCGTCAAGGTCTTGGCTGTGGTTTATCAGCCCCTCAAAGTCAATGCCGTGGTTGTCTACAAAGTTATATGCCTTATCGCATATGTCGGCGTTGCCGGATAGCAGATAAAAGGCCGCATGGTATGAGCAGTCCAGATTTTCGTTTTCGCGCTCCCTGAGCGCCTGTAGCGTGGCGTACCGTTTTGCCTGTGACATAGTGTTATCCTCCTTAATATTCTTCTTCCGGCTCGTAATAATGGGAAAAATTGTCGCTTTGAATACAGTCAACGCCGTATTTCTTATCGAGCTCGTCTATATGCCTACTGATAAATTCCAGTTCATCCTCGCTGGGGTGTTCGCTCTCGCCGGTTCCCACGCTGAAGCTGCGGACGCTGACAGAAATATCCGTGTCATCGTCAAGGGTTTCCGTATAAGTCTGAAATCCGGCAGTATCCTCAATATCGTATTTGTCGGGGATACCGGCCGTGTGATACTCCACATATTCACAGCCTGCGTTAAGCTGCACAAAGGAAAATATAAGACTGCGGTTATCTAAATTCAAGCTGTCCATGGTCACTGCATTTTCGTCCTGTTCCAGCAGACGCAGGATTTTCTCATGGTTTACCGGCATAGTTTCCGGTTCGCTGTATAGCGCGTTTGCCGTGGTTTGAATAAAGCCGTAGGCCAGTTTGTCAAAATTAACCTCTTTGTTTTGGCAGTCACGCTTAAAGTCGGTAAAACCCTCAAAACCTATTTTGCCGTCATAGCTCATACTGCACTCCATAATTTCCTTGGCTATCAGCACCGTGAGGGTATCCCTATCCGTGGTGGCAGCGATAAACTTCATGTTGCCATACTCTTTCCATTGATTACAGGATGATAAGATGTATACTTCTTCCAATATTAAAATCCCCCTTTATAATTTGTCGGCCAGCTTCCGCAGATTGTCGGTGTCCTGCAAAAAGCTGTTGATTTGAAAATCTTTCTTCTGCATGTAGTCCACCCCCAGCGTGACCGCCTCGTTCAGCATTTGGTCGAAAGCGTCATCGCTGCCGTCGTTGGCAAGGTTTTGAAGCACCTTGACGAGCAGGAAGAATGCGGCGGCGTTTATCTTGCCGATCTTCATCAGCATTTTGGCAATGCGGTCGGTGTTATGGTCGGTTAGCTTTTTAATATCGTCAAGTTGGTAGACCGCCGTAAACTCCTGCCGGATTATGCCGGCGATAAAGTCCACGTTTTCCTTGTTGCCGTCAACCGCCAGCCCTTGCTCAACATACCGGCGCACAAGCTCGGATGTGGTGGTATTGCTTTTGACCGCCAGTTTGTCTAAGGTTTGCAGCATTTCTGTGGAGAAGTTTATAGAGCGTTTTTGGCTTGTGTTTTTGATATGATGACCTCCTTTTTCATCAATTCCATATATATCAAAACGGCCACAATCGCCTTGCTGCGAATGTGGCCGTTGAATAATGGTAGAGTTAAATTCAATCATATATTGGGCCAATGGCTCAATATATGATCGTGTTATTAAGAATACGAATACCTTTTGTTATATCGGATAAAGTCAAACTCGAATACCCCATAAGAATTTCATGACTGTGTTCACCAGTTTTTTTGAGTAAATAACCTTCAACCGGATATATCCTGACACCTTGCCGGGCAATTTCTCTGACTAACTGCTTTGTAAATATTACATTATGAAACTTGACCACCATATGCAACCCCGTTGCATGTCCCAGAATTTCAAACCCATCTGGAAATTGTTCCGTCAATTCACGAAGCATGTGATTTCGGTTTCGGCTATAATGTTTCTTCATCTTCCAGATGTGCCTTTCTAATTGACCGCTATGAATA
>Ga0153922_1001006_pt1 | contig 10317 bp, 7 predicted proteins | sample TSNJ006MetaG_FD_104723 | JGI IMG/M metagenome (GOLD analysis project Ga0153922, IMG submission 104723) | Attine ant fungus gardens microbial communities from New Jersey, USA - TSNJ006 MetaG | ecosystem: Host-associated > Fungi > Mycelium > Unclassified | place: USA: New Jersey, Brendon T. Byrne...
CGGATTTGCGGCGATGGAGACACCGTGTGTGGAGCATATCGAGAATCTCAGCAGCAAACAGGGCGGTGAAAACGAGAAACTTATTTTTAAGATTCTCAAACGGGGCGAAAAATTGAACATTGATCAGGCTGAAAGTGAGCAGGATCTGGTTGACGGCGGCCTGCGCTACGATCTGACCGTGCCGCTGTGCCGATACTACTCTAACTATGCAAATGAGCTTCCATCTCCTTTCAAAGCGCTGCAGATGGGCAATGTCTGGCGTGCCGACCGCCCCCAGAGAGGACGGTTCCGCCAATTCATGCAGTGCGATATAGATATTCTGGGTGAACCGGGTAATCTGGCCGAAATCGAATTGATTCTGGCAACTACGGCACTGCTGGGCAGGCTGGATTTTAAGAACTTTACGATCCGGATCAATGACCGGCGGATTCTGAAGGCGATGGCAGCATACAGTGGATTTGCAGAAAACGATTACGATCATGTATTTATCATTCTGGATAAAATGGATAAGATCGGAATGGACGGAGTACGAAACGAACTGACCGAAAGCGGTTATCCAACCGATGCAGTTGACAGATACCTGAAGCTCTTCGAAGAGATCACCAATGATATTGCCGGCGTACGTTACTGTAAGGACAAACTGGAAGGCTATCTGGATGCCGATACGGCGAATGGGCTGGAAGAGATCATTGCCAGCGTGGACAGTGCCAAAGAAGCGGAATTCCGGATGTCCTTTGATCCGACACTGGTACGTGGTATGTCATACTATACCGGAACTATTTTTGAAATCAGCATGGATGAGTTCGGCGGTTCGGTCGGCGGCGGCGGCCGTTATGATGAGATGATCGGAAAGTTCTCAGGGCAGAATACCCCGGCATGCGGTTTTTCGATTGGTTTTGAGCGGATCGTAATGCTGCTTTTGGAGAATGATTATCAGATTCCGACGGATAAGGTAAAGAAGGCTTACTTAATTGAGAAAAAGATGCCGCCAAAGGAACTGCAGAAGCTCCTGAATGCGGCGAAAGATGAAAGAAATGCAGGAAAACAGGTTACACTCGTAAACATGAAAAAGAATAAGAAATTTCAAAAAGAACAGCTTGCGGCAGAAGGGTATACTGAGATTGTCGATTGCTATGCGTAGGAGGGACGAATTGATGGCAGAATCAATGAAAGGTTTAAAGAGAACACAGCTGTGCGGAACTGTGACCGGAGAAAATATCGGTCAGACCATAACCGTAATGGGGTGGGTTCAGAAAAACCGTAATAAGGGCGGAATTGTATTTCTCGATTTAAGAGACCGTGCGGGAATCGTCCAGGCGGTCTTTGAAGGAGAAGGCTCTGAGCTGGTCGAGAAAGCAGCGCGGCTGCGCAGTGAGTTCGTCGTGGCGGTAACCGGAAAGGTGGAAGCGCGTGCCGGTGCGGTGAATGAAAATCTTGCAACCGGTGAAATTGAAATCCGTGCCGAAGAATTACGGATATTATCGGAGGCAGAGACACCGCCGTTCCCGATCGAAGAAAATAGTAAGACCAAGGAAGAACTGCGTTTGAAATATCGTTACCTGGATCTGCGCAGATCGGATCTGCAGCGCAATCTGATCATGCGCAGTGAAGTGGCAACCTTGACTCGTCAATTTCTGGCAGATGAAGGATTTCTGGAAATTGAGACACCGATGTTGATCGGAAGTACCCCGGAAGGCGCCCGGGATTATCTGGTGCCGAGCCGGATTCATCAGGGCTGCTTTTATGCACTGCCGCAGTCGCCGCAGATCTTTAAGCAGCTACTGATGTGCTCCGGATATGACCGTTATTTCCAGATTGCGAAGTGCTTCCGGGATGAAGATCTCCGGGCTGACCGTCAGCCGGAATTTACCCAGATCGATATGGAGCTTTCTTTCGTCGACGTGGAGGATGTGATCGGTGTAAATGACCGTTTGCTGGCGAAGATTTTTAAAGATGTACTGGATGTGGAAGTCGCTCTGCCGATTCCGAGAATGACTTGGCAGGAAGCAATGGATCGATTTGGTTCTGATAAACCGGATCTTCGCTTCAACATGGAACTTCAGGATGTTACCGAAGTGGTAAGCGGCTGCGGATTCGGTGTGTTTACCGGGGCAATTGAAGCGGGCGGTACGGTACGCGGCATCAATGCAGAAGGCCAGGGGGGCATGCCGCGAAAGAAGATTGACAAACTGGCAGCATATGCGAAAGATTTCGGAGCCAAAGGGCTGGCTTATATTGTACTGGGAGAAGACGGCGAGGTAAAATCCTCTTTTGCCAAGTTCATGACCGAAGAAGATATGGCCGGGCTTATCGCAGCGATGAATGGGAAGCCGGGAGACTTGCTCCTGTTTGCGGCTGACCGGAATAAGGTGGTATGGGATGTGCTGGGGAACCTGCGGCTGGAACTTGCACGGCAGATGGATATTCTTGATAAGAGCGATTATAAGTTCCTCTGGGTGACCGAATTCCCATTGCTGGAGTGGAGTGAAGAACAGCAGCGCTATAGTGCTATGCATCATCCGTTTACGATGCCGATGGAGGAGGATCTGCATCTCATCGACAGCGAACCGGGACAGGTGCGTGCCAAAGCCTACGATATCGTTTTAAATGGTACGGAATTGGGTGGAGGAAGTGTCAGAATCTTCGATCAGGGGATTCAGAGCAAGATGTTTGAAGTCCTTGGATTTTCCAAAGAACGGGCAGAGGAGCAGTTTGGATTCCTGCTGTCGGCATTTAAGTACGGAGTGCCGCCGCATGCAGGACTGGCATATGGATTGGACCGGTTATCATGCTGATGGCAAAAGAGGAGAGTATCCGTGATGTTATGGCATTCCCGAAAGTAAAGGATGCATCAGACCTGATGACGGAAGCTCCGGGACAGGTTGCATCGGAACAGTTGGAAGAGCTGGGAATTCAGCTGATTGAGAAAGAAGAATAAAAAAGTAGAAAATCATGGACGAGTCAGAGAAATAAAAACGGGAATCCCATTGTGGAATTCCCGTGCAAATATGAGAGCGTGAGACGGGATTCGAACCCGCGACCCCGACCTTGGCAAGGTCGTACTCTACCAACTGAGCCACTCACGCAAATCTGACTTGTTTCAATCAGAACAATATTTAATATACTATATGAGGTTTACTTTGTCAACACTTTTATACTGAAATTTTCATTAATTCTGACCTAAATTTAAAAATTTAAAACCGTGTTTTTTATCAGCGACAAAGATATTTACAGAGATTGTAGTTGTTTAGTTTAGCAGAAGAGGATCCACGCGCTTAATATAAGCTTCCAAAGTATTTTTGTTAACCAAGGACTGGACAACACCCCGTCTGGAAATGCAAAATCCGGCCGCATAATTGGCAATCTGAACTGCTGTTTCCAGAGTATAACCATTGATCAGATAAGTTGCCAGAGCGGCGATAAAGGCATCAGCGCCACCAGTGGTATCGGTAGGATCGAAGCTTGATGCGGCAAAATAGTTACTTAATGTTTTGGTTTTTAAAAAGCATCCTTCATGACCCAATGTGATTAGCACAATGGGTATACCTTGGGTGTGAAAATACTCTGCTTGACTTTCGAGGGGGCAATCAAACGGACACAGAATTTCTGCTTCTTTACGATTAGGAACAAATATATCGGTGCAGCGTAAAAGTTCCATTGGCAACTGCTTTAAAGCAGCAGGTTTTAAAATGGTTGTAGCACCTGCGTCTTTTGCGTATTTAGCGGCAGTAATAACGGCATTTATGGGTATTTCGGTTGATAACAAACAGTATCCGGTATTGTCAAAGAGATATTTGCGTCCGTCTATGTCTCTTTTAGATAGCATTTCGTTTGCGCCGGGTAAAACAGCAATGGCAGTTTCGCCATTGCTGCCGGGATAAATGTATGCTTTTCCGGTTTCGGATTTTAAATTTCGTTTAATTCCTTCGGCACCGACTTTCTCTTGATTTAAAAAATCAAAAATAAAATCTGATTCCAGATCATTGCCGATTTCTCCGATCAAAGTAACTTCATGATTTAGCCTGGCAACACCGATAGACTGATTTGAGCCCTTACCGCCGAGCGCCGAGGAAGAGTTAATGATTTGAGTTGTTTTACCGGCCTGCGGTAAAAAATCCACGTTATATGTTATATCCATGTTTATGCTGCCAACAACAATGATTTTTTTTGAACGTAGGGCAAAAGGGATATCGATCGTATTTTTTGCGATGGATTTTACTTTGGCACTAAATGTTTTTGGGAAAACATCCGTCTCATCTTGCTCACATTTTGCAATAGTGAATTGTGCCAGATATTTCCCAAACATTTCATATGGAACAGGTATTGAAGAAAGATGAGGATAACTTTCATTGCTTTCGCCATCACTTTTCAAGCAGATTAGAGAAAAGTTGTATGGAATACGGTAATGGATATTGTTGACACCCTCATAAAACGTCAATGCCAAGGGATACGATGAACATATGAGACCCGAGATACCCTTTGCAATTACTTTAGAAAGGATATCGGGGATGTCTGCGTAAATGATTCTATGGGAATCATAAACCAAATGATTATTGAACAAACATTTCTTATAGCCATTTGCAATCATATCGGTAATAGCATCTTTTTTATCCAGCAGACAAGCTATGTTTGAATGCTTATTTTTTAGAAGTTCCTCAGTCATTTTATATCCGAGATCTTCGAAGTCTATTGCAAATCCATTCTGCGAAACCGCCTGATTTATATGGCATATTTCGATTTTGCTTGATTCGAAATAATGTTCATGTCTTAAACTGTTTTCACTGACGATCTCCCATATTACTCCATCAACATTGCTGCTGCAGGCGGAGGTGATATTTTTTAGCTCTAACTCTTCCGAATCATTACTTTCATAGAGCAAAATATTGTAACCGTGTTGAGCTGCTTCGCTGATAATTCCTCTGATTAAGGATAATTCCGACAGTTTATTTATTAAGACTGCAATTTTAAAGGATTTTGGAGAATTCAGCATTTTCACAGTTCCATATGGTGTATAGTTATATTCTTTTACAATGGCCAAAACTTTGCTTCTGGTTTTAGAATTAATATTTTTATCTTTATTGTTTACGATTTTTGATACAGTAGAAGGTGAAACTCCGGCTAATCTTGCGATATCCTTAATGGTCATTGGTCGCAGTCCTTTCTTATTATATTTTTTTATTATGCAGTAAATCCCAAGTAATGTCAATCTTAAAAACGCATAAAATTGTGCGATATTTACAAGAAAACATTTTCGTAATTAGTGTTACTTGACGAAATTTGTATTTTTTATTGACATAAATAAATCTATTTGTTAGACTTAAGTAGAGGAAAATGATTTCAGAAACTATTTTCCTTATGTCAACAGTGATTGACCGCACAACAGGAATGAAGAAAGTTCTTGGTGAAGGATTTGCAAAAGCAAACGAAATTAATAAAGGAAAATGCAAGGAGTAATTTGATGAAAGAAAACATTAATGCGGCATTGATTAATCGCCTGGAAAAACCAACAGAAGAAATGGATGTTGTTATCGACACGGATGCATTTAACGAAATTGATGATCAATATGCACTGGCATATGCAATTAAATCAGAAGACCGGTTAAAAATAAAAGCGATCTATGCCGCCCCCTTCTCTAACAGGAAGGCAGCGATACCTAAGGAGGGGATGGAAAAGAGCTACGATGAAATAGTGCAATTATTGAATTTGTGTAATAAGAAAGAACTCATTGGGGACGTATATAAAGGATCGGAAGCATATTTATCAAACGAACATACGCCGGAATATTCACCTGCAGCGCAAGATCTGGCAAAACGGGCAGCCCGGTATTCACCGAAGAAGCCACTATATATTATCGCTCTGGGAGCGATTACAAATATTGCTTCAGCGATGCTGATTCAACCGGAAATAATTGAGCGTATCGTCGTTGTATGGTTGGGGGGGAATGCTCTGACGTGGCCGCATAATCGTGAGTTTAATCTTTATCAGGATATTGCAGCCGCAAGGATAGTGTTTAATAGTCAAGCGGCATTGGTGCAGCTGCCATGTGATGGTGTCGTATCAGAGTTCAGAACGACTGGACCGGAGTTGGTACATCATTTGGAAGGGAAGAATAAATTATGCGACTATTTGGTAAATATAACAAGAAAGGAGGCAGAAAAAACAAGTGAATTAGCAACATGGTCCAGAGTCATATGGGATGTGACGGCAGTGGCATGGCTATTAGATGGGGACTATATGAATGACACATTGATACACAGTCCTATCCCGGAGTACGATCATCGGTATGCGGTCGATGAAAGAAGACACTTTATTAAATATGTTTACCAAATTAAAAGAGACCAACTATTTCAAGATTTGTTTAGAAAATTAGCTAGTAACAATTGATTTGTAAGGAGGAGACCAGTATGAAAAAGAGAATATTATCAACAATACTTAGTGCAGTACTTTTAATCAGTGTGATTTTAACGGGATGCGGTAATAAAAGCGCCGGCGAAGTAACCAAGGAAAATAGAGATGAATCGAGTGTTGACACAATCCGTTGGATAACAATGTCCTCCGGGGAAGAAGGTAAAGAAACTAAATCCGAAAAATTGATGGAAGAATTTGAGAAGGAAACAGGCATAAAAGTTGAGGCAGAGTACTATTCATTCAGCGATTTGTTTGATGTAATTGAAACCAAATCGGTTGCAAAAAGTACAGATTATGATGTTATGCTTATTGATGTGACGTATGTTTCAAAATATGCTGAAAATGGATATATTACGCCATTGGACGACTACTTTACAGATGATGAAAAAGCAGAGTTTGATAATGCGTCATACACTGCCGGTGTGTGGGATGATCAAATGTTTGCTGCATCACGAAATACGTCAACACAATTATTGTTTTTTAATCAGAAGCTGTTGGATGAAGCAGGGATGGAAGCACCCACATCAACACCGGAAGATCGATTAACCTATGAGGAGGTTGCGGAGTTGGGGAGGCAAGCACTTGAAAAATTAGATCCGGATGGAAGCCGTGGGTTGATCGGTTTTGATTTTCAGCAGGCAAGCAGAGTTTACCAGATGAATATGCTGCCAAATTCGATGGGTGGAAAAAATATTAATGATGATGGTTTGTCTCTCGACGGGGTAATTAACACAGAACCCTGGGAAAAGTCAATGACATGGTATCAGAGTCTGGTCAACGATGGGATTGCATCAAAAGGATACAGTACGGAGGAAGTTGAGGCTCAGTTCCAGTCGGGTAATATGGTTTTCATGATTGGCGGCACATGGACACCAAGCAATATGGCTGTAGATGATGAAGTGGGATGCACGTATGCACCTTGCTTTGAAGGGTATGAAGATACAGTTGCAACGGGCACTGGGAGTTGGTATGTAGGGATTAGCAGTCAGTCGAAAAGTAAAGAAAACGCAGCAAAATTCGTCAAGTTTTTGACCTTGGGAAGCGGCAATGATTTATGGCTTGAGATGAATGAGGACGTACCCAGCAGAAATGAAAAACTACAAGAAATTATTGATAATCCGGAGGCTGATGAAATGTTAAAAATGGCTGCATATGAAGCGAAAAATACAGCCTTCCCAAGAGCGTCAACCCCGCTGTTCGGAGAATATTCCAGCATCCTGGATCAAATGTGGGAAGATGTACGCAATGGTGCCGATGTTAACAAGTCGATTGATAGCGCGATTAAACAATTTGATTCAGCTGCGGCGGCATATAAGTAATGGTACCATTTCTGAACAGTAAAGGAGACTGCAATGGGAGAAATACGATTAAAGAATAAATGGTTACCATATATTTTAGTTGCGCCGATGTTAATTCTAATCTGCGTATTTAAAATATATCCAATTATCGATAGTGTTATAGTGAGTTTTCGACCCGCGGGAGAATGGTCTTTTGCAGGATATATAAATTTATTTAAAGACAGCACCTTTTGGAACTCGTTTTGGGTAACTATGAAAATCAACTTAGTGATGATTCCGGTTCAAGTAATAATTGCATTTATTATGGCATTAATCGTAAATGTTAATATCAAAGGAATTAAGCTGTTCCGAACCCTTTTTTATCTGCCGTTTTGTATATCTTTAACCATATCTACATTAATCTGGGAGACTATGCTTAATCTAAACAGCGGCGTGGTTAACAGTATCTTGGGTGTGTTTGGGATTGAGGCGCAAGGATTTCTGATTGATACGAAATGGGCATGGTTAGCGGTAATTCTGATTGCTTCATGGCGTGGGTGTGCCTATTGGATGATGTTCTTTTTGGCAGGGTTGAAAAATATTGATACGGCCATTTATGAATCGGCTAAAATTGATGGTGCAGGATTTTTAAAAACTCTTTTTGGAATAACGATACCTCTGATAAAGAATACGACCTTTTTTGTCCTAATCGCTAATACAACAGCAAATTTCCTGCTGTTTGCACCGATTCAAATGGCAACCGAAGGTGGGCCGCAAGGCAGTACAAACGTACTTATGTATGAAGCGTATAAATCGGCTTTTCGTTACTCGAATCAACCGCGTGCGGCGGCGATAACAACAATCTTGCTGGTAATCATTATGAGTATTACGATTGTACAAAATCAAGTCATAAATAAAAAGGAGAGATAGTGAAATGAATAGAAAACAAAAAAATATAACACAAAAATTGTTTCTTTACTTAATCATTATCCTTATGCTCATTATGGCTTTGTTTCCGATTTTCTTTAGCTTTTCGGCTTCCCTGAGAACACAGGAAGATTTATTTTCATCGATGTTTCCATTTACGATTAAATCGTTGATTCCATCGCAGGTGACGCTTGAAAACTATATCGGAATATTTAACGAGTATAACTTTATCCAGCCGATTATCAATACTTTGATTGTGACCGTTAGTACCATTTTCTTTGGTTGTTTAGTAAACTCAATTGCTGCATTTGCATTAAGTGCTTTTTCATTCCGTGGGAAAAAGATATTGATTTTATTAATTATGATATCGTTTATGGTTCCGTTTGAAGCAATCGCAATCCCTACTTATTCTGTTGTCAATGATTTAGGTATGATTGATTCATATGCAGGGATGGTTGTTCCGGCCATAGCGGACGGCTTATGTGTGTTTCTATTCATGCAATTTTTTAAGGATTTTCAAGTGAGCTTATTGGAATCGGCAAGGGTAGATGGGGCAAGTTGGTTGACGATTTATTTTAAAATAATAATGCCGATATGTATACCGGTCTTTATTACGGCCGGGCTCATGATTTTTATGAATCAATGGAATTCATACTTATGGCCACTGTTAGTTGCCCGTTCTCCTGAGATTAGAACCATACAGATTGCTTTAAATGAGTTTAGCGGCGAAAGATTTGTCAAATGGACATATATATATGCCGGTTCAATGATATCGGCAATTATTCCGATCGCAATATTCTTGCCGTTGCAAAAATATTTTGTAGAAGGAATAACTGCCGGCGGGGTGAAAGGATAGAACATGGATAAAGAGAAGGTCATAATTGATTGCGATCCGGGAACCGACGATAACTGGAGAATACGAAAAAAGGCGGTTTCGCCTATGCATATGATGTAGATGTGGAAAAATTTTATACAACTTTTTTTAAAACAGTGTTTAATGAAGATGTAAGGTATATGTTTGATAAAAGCACAATCCCCGTGCCGCAGAGATTATAGTTCAATTGTAATGAATTTTATTCCTTGCCGCTGAAAAGTTAGCACCTACGCTAGCCATCACGCCAGCGATTTGGTACAATATAGTATATTATAAAGTATATCTATTGCCAAGGAGGGAAAGACTATGAATCCACAAAAAGAAGCATGGGAACATTTGGCGCATCATATGATCAAGGAGATGGGCCGGCGCAATATGGAAGGCTACTATTGCAGCACCAGTGAAGAAGCGGTTGCCAAGGCGATGTCGCTGATACCGGCAGGTGCAGTGGTTGCCTGGGGCGGTTCAGAGACACTTAAAGAGACCGGCATGCTGGAGCGTCTGAAAAGCAGCGGAGAACTGCAGATTATTGACCGGAATACTGCGGCGGATGAAGAGGAGAAAAGAGAATTGCAGCTGCGCAGCTTTGGTGCGGATTATTATTTCATGAGTACCAATGCGATTACCAGAGACGGTGAACTGATTAATATCGATGGAGTCGGAAACCGTGTGGCTTCTCTTATCTATGGTCCGCGTGCGGTAATCGTGCTGGTTGGGATGAATAAAGCAGTAGTAGATGTGGAAAGCGGAATCGAGCGGGTCCGTAATATTTCGGCACCGCCTAATGCCAATCGCCTCCAGCTGAACACACCCTGTGCAAAAGTCGGATA
>Ga0153922_1001010_pt1 | contig 10277 bp, 9 predicted proteins | sample TSNJ006MetaG_FD_104723 | JGI IMG/M metagenome (GOLD analysis project Ga0153922, IMG submission 104723) | Attine ant fungus gardens microbial communities from New Jersey, USA - TSNJ006 MetaG | ecosystem: Host-associated > Fungi > Mycelium > Unclassified | place: USA: New Jersey, Brendon T. Byrne...
TCAAAACGTTAATTTTCACGACAACGTAATACGTTTCAAAACAATTTAAAACCTTGCAGGATTTTCCTGCGAGGTTTTTTGAAATATTGAAACGTGGGTTGACACTTTATGAGAAAAATGATATCATACATTTACAGCGTGGATTGACACTGAAAGAACTGAGGAGGTGAATGATGAGTGATGAATTCTTAAATAGTGATTATTTTAAACAGATTTCCTCTTTTTACAAAGAAACACAGTCATTACAAAAAACAGCTGAACGAATGGGAGTTGCATATGGGAAAGTGCGTAAAATACTTATAACTCTAGGGGAGTATCAGACAGAGTTTAGCATGCAAGTGACTGAATTGAGAAAAAAAGGATTTAGTATTTCAGAGATAGCAATGATGATTGGCGCCACAGAAAAGAGAGTAAATGCATTTCTTCCATACGCGAAGGGTATTTATGAAGCACCTGTTTTAACTACAGATGCAAAAAAAAGCAAAAAATATAGAAAACGAATTGAAGTAGCAACTAATAATATTATAACTAAAAAGTATGCCTCAAAAAACAAAACAATAAATGAAAAGGAAAGAGAGAGGGTAATGATGAAAAATCAATTTGTAGAAAACAAAAATGTTTATCCTGTGCATTTACATTTGGAATTGCGGAATGAATGGTGTGATGAAGAAGAAAAGAGAGTGCTGACGAAGTATGCAGATGCAACAAACAATGGTACTTTAACAAGAGATATACTAATTCCATCTGACATGCCATTGCATAATCTGCATTATGTAATTCAAAGGTTATACGGATGGCAAAACTCACATCTTAGATGTTTCAGGTTGGAAGAAAAGGATTATGAACGTTTAACAGTTGGAAAGGTGAAAGAGTGGGTGGCTTTGGTAGGTGTTCTATTCCAAGGATTACAAGACGATGGAGCGGGTGCTTTTTGGGATGATATGTATAGTGGAGGAAGTTTTAAAGTATGGCTCAAAAAAAAGTATACCGGTCCCTATAGTTATGGTGGCTATACTGAAAATTATAAAGCAGCAAAAGAAAGTGTTCAGCAGTTAGTGAAACATTTTCCGGAAGTGGATGTTAAGGAATCATTTCATGATTATTATGAAAGAACAAAAGGAAAAGAAGGAGCAGAAAGAGAACCAATCCGTATCTTGAAAAAAGCACCCATTTTAAATCTTACATTAGAAGAATTGAATAATTCCATATTGATAGAGGGGGGGATGGATCATCTTTTGGAACGTTTGGAGGTTATCTCCGTGTTAGGTGTTCATGAGGATAAGCTTGCGAAGGCAAGTGAATTAGGAAAACGGCTTGTTAATCCCGCATATGAGAGTAACAATGGTACCCCAAGTGGAATGGAACAACCGGAAGTATTACCGGTTACACGCAAGTTGCTTTATAATTATGATTATGGAGATAATTGGATTGTAGAGATTACGAGAAGCGATTCCTTACAAAATATTGATATATCAGATGAAGAACTAAATCAGGCGAAGCAGCTTGTTCTGGATAAACATAAACCGGTTTGTATTTCGAAAAAAGGTGGGTATGTTGTTGACGATGTTGGAGGAATGCAAGGATACGCTGATTTCTTAAAGACTATTTACGAAAGTGCTGAAAAGGAGGAAAGAAAACAATACCGTGAATGGGCAGAAAGTCTCGGATGGAGCAGTAGAAATGTCTCAATAGATAAAATGGTATAAGAAATATATGGTTAAGTAAAGTATAGTAATAAATTTGAAATAGTTAATATTACTAAATTACAAACTACCAAAACCCAGCCGCGGTGTGCTGGCACCCCACACATTGCAAATAGCGTGGCTTTTAAAAACTCAATCCCTGAGCAGTAACTATATACCAGAAAGAGTTTATAAAACTCAAGGAAAACCTCTTGACACATAAATATTTTTCATATAAACTACAAATTGACATGTGATATGAGTTTAACAGAGTATCCATGCAAATATTTTGACCACCCATCAGGGTCAAGGCACGCGGACAGCCGGGTCGACTGCCGATTGACAATGGTAATTGTCGTTATTGATTGAGTTAGAAGCTCAATTTTATAAGTTGGTTCCTTTATAACCAGTAGATATTAAAATATATGTACATCAACTTGTAAAACGGTCAATAAGAGTAGTTAAAGTATTTGCTTATGCATCTCTGATGAAAACTCTTTCCTTAAATATCAGCAAATGTAAGTATGGAATTAACTTGATGATACCCGCACCAGCTGAAATTTTAAATGGCCATATAAACGGTGTGCATATGCATACCGTCTTTTTTTGCTCATTTTTATAATGGAATACTCTTGAAATAAAAGTGGCAAGAAAAAGTTTTATCCTGCAAAGTAAAATACTTAAAAGCCAGGGAAATTAAGAAAAAAGGGGGAAAAGCACATGCCAGGAAAATTACAATTATATGGATTTAATAATCTGACCAAATCACTCAGCTTCAACATCTACGATGTCTGCTATGCCAGATCAGCCAAAGAACAAAAGGACTACATCTCCTATATTGCCCAGCAATACAATTCCGATCGTCTGACCAATATCCTGGAGAATCTTACGAAGATGATTGGGGCCAGAGTCCTTAATATAGCAAAACAAGATTACGAGCCCCAGGGAGCTTCCGTTACTATCCTCATAGCCGAGGGATCTATGCATCCCAAAGGAGAAACCCAGCTGGCCCATTTGGATAAAAGCCACGTTACAGTGCATACCTATCCGGAATATCATCCGGAAAACTGTCTGGCGACCTTTCGGGTAGATATCGATGTAGCTACCTGCGGCGAGATAACCCCGCTTTCTACGTTGGATTACCTGATCAGCTCCTTTGATTCCGATATTATCACTATGGATTACCGGGTACGTGGTTTCACCAGAGACGTAGATGGAAAAAAATTATTTTTGGACCATGACATAACCTCTATCCAGGAATATATCATGCAGGAGACCTTGCTGCGTTACGATGCCATTGACATTAATGTATATGAGGCAAATGTGTTCCATACCAAGATGATGTTAAAAGAAATTGACCTGCAGAACTATCTATTCAACACCGATGTCTATGAACTTCCACCCAAAAAGCGGCTGGAGATTACCAGCAACCTAAGACGGGAAATGATTGAGATATTCAGCGGCAGAAATATATATTAGGAGGTACCACGTGGATCAGGAAAAACAGAAAAAAGCACCCATATATGATTCCCTGATACGCCTCGATAAGATGCGGGTGGTACCATTTGATGTACCCGGGCATAAACGGGGCAAAGGAAATCCGGAGCTGGTGAAACTCCTGGGTGAAGATTGTGTAAAATTAGATGTTAATTCTATGGAACCCTTAGATAATCTGTGCCATCCCATTTCTGTTATCAAAGAAGCGGAAGAGCTGGCAGCAGAGGCTTTCGGGGCGGTACATGCATTTTTAATGGTGGGCGGAACCACCTCAGCTGTGCAGGGGATGATCCTATCCTCCGTAAAACGCGGTGAAAAAGTCATTATGCCCCGGAATATCCATCGCAGCGTTATGGGCGCACTGGTTCTGTGCGGTGCGATTCCCGTATATATTAACCCGGACTGTGATGAACGTCTTGGCATTCCTCTGGGAATGAAGCTTGCAGATGTGAAAAAAACAATTCAAGACCACCCCGATGCAAAAGCCATTCTGGTAAATAACCCTACATATTATGGGATTTGTTCTGAGCTAAGAGAAATTGTAAAATTAGCGCATGACCATCATATGCTTTGCCTTGCGGATGAGGCTCATGGAACCCATTTTTATTTTGGCAAAAGCCTGCCGGTTTCGGCGATGGAAGCCGGAGCGGATATGGCGGCTGTATCGATGCACAAGTCAGGAGGCAGTCTGACTCAAAGTTCCCTGCTGCTTACAGGTCCTGGGGTATCCTCCGGATATGTTCGGCAGATTATCAATCTAACTCAGACTACCAGCGGCTCCTACCTTTTACTTTCCAGCCTGGACATCTCCCGAAGAAATCTTGCCCTGCGGGGTGAAGAAACCTTTGAAAAGGTAATTAAGATGGCGGAATACGCACGGCAGGAGATTAATGAAATCGGAGGCTACTATGCCTTTTCCCGAGAATTGATCAATCAAGACAGTATCTTTGACTTTGATATGACAAAACTCTCTGTTAATACCCTCCGGATGGGTCTTGCGGGAATCGAGGTATATGATTTGCTGCGGGATGAATATGACATCCAGGTTGAGTTTGGGGATTTGGGTAATATTCTTGCTTACCTTTCGGTAGGAGACCGGCCAAGGGATATTGAATGTCTGGTTGGTGCATTATCGGAGATTAAGAGGCGGTTTGGCAAAGACGAAACAGGACTGATGAACCAGACTTATATGGAACCACAGGTATGCTGTTCTCCTCAGGATGCATTTTATGCGGAAAAAGAATCCCTTCCTCTGAACCAGACTTCCGGCCGGGTGTGCAGTGAATTCCTGATGTGCTATCCGCCGGGGATTCCGATACTTGCGCCAGGGGAGCGAATTACAGATGACATCCTTCAATATATTGCTTATGCAAAAGAAAAAGGATGCTCTATGACAGGAACGCAAGATATAGAGATCAGACAGCTGAATGTGTTGAAAGAGGTGATATAATGGAGCTTTGGTTTTCCGAAATGCATACAAAGAACGTGAAAATGTCTATCCGTGTGGACAAGCAGCTATACAGCGGGAAAAGTGAATTTCAGCGAATTGATGTGTTTGAATCACCGGAATTTGGGCGGTTTTTGATACTGGATGGTTATATGATGCTGACTGAAAAGGACGAATTCATATATCATGAAATGATTACCCATGTGCCCATGGCGGTACACCCTAATGTGAAAAAAGTGCTTGTCATCGGTGCCGGTGACGGCGGTGTTATCCGGGAGCTGGTGCGGTATCAAGAAATTGAGTCTATCGATATGGTAGAAATTGATGAACTGGTAGTAGAGGTTTGTAAAAAATATTTACCTCAGACCGCCTGCCGTTTTGATGATCCCAGATTGTCCATTTACTATGAAGACGGACTTAAGTTTATCCGCCGCAGGCAGGAGGAATATGACCTGATCATCGTCGATTCCACCGATCCTTTCGGACCGGGTGAAGGGTTATTTACCAAGGAGTTCTATGGCAATTGTTATAAAGCTTTGAAAGAAGACGGTATTATGATCAACCAGCATGAAAGCCCCTTTTATCAAGCCGATGCAGAAGCATGCCAACGAGCACATAAACGGATTGTTGAGACTTTTCCTGTGAGCAAGGTTTATCAGGCCCATATTCCTACTTATCCCTCGGGACACTGGCTGTTTGGCTTTGCTTCGAAGAAATATCATCCGCTGAGGGATTTGGATGAGACAAGGTGGAATATGCGTGGTTTGCACTGTGGATATTATACTACCATGCTGCATAAGGGAGCTTTCTACATCCCGGCCTATGTGGAGGAGATGCTAAAAGATGTTGAATAAGAATATTGAAACTTTTCTCTGCTGTGACGGAGAATACCAGGAGGCGGATACGGTGTTGTTCGGAGCACCTTTTGATTCTACTACGTCTTATCGGCCGGGAACAAGGTTTGGCAGCAGTGCTATCCGCCGGGAATCCTTTGGGATTGAAAGTTATAGTCCTTATCAGGATAAAGATTTAGAGGATGGCAATGTGTTTGACAGCGGCGACCTGGAACTGTGTTTTGGAGATCCTGAATTGGCACTTCAGCAGATACAAGAACGTGCTGCAGAAATATTAAAAGATAATAAAAGACCATTTGTGCTGGGCGGCGAGCACCTGGTGACATTGGGGGTGTTCCGTGCGGTTCGTGCAGCTTATCCGGAGGTGTCCATTCTTCATTTCGATGCTCATGCTGATTTAAGAAATGAATATCTGGGGGCGGAGTTATCTCATGCCTGCGTAATCCGAAGATGTTGGGAATTGACAGGCGATGGAAAGATATATCAATATGGGATTCGTTCGGGAGAACGGGCAGAATTCCAGTGGGGCAGGGAGCATGTGATGACCCGCTGCTTTGATTTTATTGGTTTGGAGCAGACAATTAAACAGTTAAAAGGTAAACCGGTGTATTTTACAGTAGATTTGGATATACTTGATCCATCTGTTTTTCCTGGGACTGGTACGCCAGAGCCGGGCGGGGTATCTTTTGACGAATTGCGTAAAGCGGTTACGGTGGTATGCAGTGAGCTGAAAATTGTTGGATGTGATGTGAATGAGCTGAGTCCACATTATGACATGAGTGGAATCTCAACAGCGGCAGCATGTAAGATCGTGCGGGAAATGTTGTTGGCATTTTAGGGATATATTCTTTTAGGAGCACTCTTTGAGGCAAAGGAGGAAAGAAAATGAGCAAAGTTTTAATTATCGGTTGTGGTGGAGTAGCAGGTGCAGCAATTCAAAAATGCTGCCAAAACAGCGAAGTATTTGAAAGTATTTGTATAGCCAGCAGAACGAGATCCAAATGTGATGAACTGAAGGAAAAGCTGGAAGGGAAAACAAACACGAAGATTACCACGGAACAAGTGGATGCGGATAATGTAGAGGAGTTAGTTGCGTTGATCGAGAAGGTGCAGCCGGAGCTTGTTATGAATATTGCCCTGCCATATCAAGATTTGACCATTATGGATGCATGCTTAAAATGTGGCGTTAATTATATGGATACAGCTAACTATGAGCCGGAAGATATCTCTGATCCGGTATGGCGTGAAAAATATGAAAGACGCTGTGAGGAAGAGGGGTTCTCGGCATATTTTGATTATTCCTGGCAGTGGGCGTACAAAGAGAAATTTGAGAAGGCTGGTTTAACCGCACTTCTTGGATCTGGGTTTGACCCTGGGGTGACTCAGGCATACTGCGCGTATGCTCAGAAACATTTATTTGATGAGATCCATACGATTGATATTCTGGACTGTAATGGTGGTGACCACGGTTATCCGTTTGCCACTAATTTTAACCCTGAGATTAACCTGCGGGAAGTTTCTGCTCCGGGGTCTTACTGGGAAGATGGTCATTGGGTGGAGGTCCCGGCGATGAGCATTAAACGGGAATATAATTTTGATCAGGTTGGAATGAAGGATATGTATTTGCTTCATCATGAGGAGATTGAGTCCCTGGCAAAGAACATTCCAGGGGTTAAGCGTATTCGCTTCTTCATGACTTTTGGGGAAAGCTATCTGACGCATATGAAATGCCTGGAGAATGTCGGAATGCTTCGGACTGATGCTGTTGAATTCGAGGGACACAAGGTTGTGCCGATTCAGTTTTTAAAGGCGCTTCTTCCAGAACCGGCCACTTTGGGACCGCGTACGGTAGGGAAGACTAATATTGGTTGTATTTTTACTGGTATTAAAGATGGGAAGGAAAAACAGGCATACATTTATAATGTCTGTGACCATCAGGAATGTTATCAAGAGGTTGGTTCCCAGGCGATTTCTTATACAACCGGGGTACCGGCGATGATTGGAGCGATGATGCTTTTAAATGGCCAGTGGAATAAACCGGGAGTTTACACGGTGGAGGAGTTTGAACCGGATCCTTATATGGATGCGCTGAATAAATATGGTCTGCCATGGCAGATTTCAGAACAGCCTCAGTTAGTAGAGTGAAAGGATTAAGTGACATGAACAAAGAACAAATTCGTACACCGTATTTTCTGGTGGATGAGGGGAGACTGCGGAGAAATCTGGAGGTTTTAAAAAGGATTACGGGTAGAACCGGATGTAAGATATTGCTGGCGCAGAAAGCATTTTCGATGTTTGCGTCCTATCCGCTGATGCGGGAATATTTGGATGGTACCGCGGCTAGTGGGCTGTTGGAGGCAAGGCTGGGATGTGAAGAGTTTGGTAAGGAGACCCATGTGTATTCGCCTGCTTATCGGCGGGAGGAATTTGACGAACTGCTTCGTTATGCAGATGATTTTGTGTTCAATTCGCCGGAGCAGGTGAAGAGATTCGCCCCCCGGGCCAAGGCAGTGGGGAAAAGTGTGGGACTGCGCATAAATCCTGAGTGTTCTACTCAGGAAGGTCATGATATTTATGATCCATGTGCACTGGGCTCCCGGCTGGGAACTACCTTGGCGAATTTCGATGCCGGCATTGTGCCGCTGCTGGATGGGCTGCATTTTCATACCTTGTGTGAGCAGGGAGCAGATGCCCTGGAGGTCACAGCGGAAGCTTTTGAAAAGCAATTTGGCAAGTATCTGAATCAAATGACCTGGCTGAATATGGGCGGGGGACACCATATTACCAGAGCGGGCTATGATGTGGAAAAATTGATGGAGATTATTGAATATTTTCAAAATGAATATAACCTGCAAGTCTATCTGGAACCGGGTGAAGCGGTTGTGCTAAATGCAGGGTACCTGGTTACCAGGGTACTGGAAGTGATGCATAATGGAATTGATATTGCGATTCTGGACACTTCAGCGGCCTGTCATATGCCGGATGTGCTGGAAATGCCATATCGTCCGCCGCTCCAAAATAGCGGGTCTGCCGGGGAGAAGAAATATACATACCGACTTGCTGGCCCTACATGTCTTGCCGGGGATGTAATTGGAGATTATTCTTTTGAAACATTGTTAAAAGAAGGAGACGCTCTTGTGTTTGAAGATATGGCTTTATATACGATGGTGAAAACAAACACATTTAATGGAATGTGCCTGCCGTGGATTGTCTGGCGAGATACACAAGGGAATGAAAAATTAATTCGCAGATTTGGGTATGAAGACTTTAGGATGAGATTATCATAAACTAAGAACTGCCAGATAAAGTGAAACTTAGTTCAGTGGGAGTTTTGATTCCCGCTGAACTTTAGCAGATTTAGATTATATCGGTATGAACGCTTGTATTGTTAATCACGTCGTCGGTTATTAGTGAGCAGCAGGATTCTCAGCAGCTGAAGAATAGCCGAAGCAGCACTTGCAACATAGGTCAGTGCTGCGGCAAAAAGAACCTTCTTTGCCATACCCAGTTCTTCCGTATCTAACATTCCGGAATTATCCAGGATACCCAGAGCACGGTTGGAGGCGTTGAATTCTACCGGAAGTGTTACCAGTTGAAACAAAACAGCTAAAGAAAAGGCAATAATTCCAATATTCAGCAGTAGGGTAGATGTACTGGTGTTAAAAAACAAGCCGATTAAAATCAGTGGCCATGCCAGTGTAGAACCAATATTAGCGACTGGAACTAGTGCACTGCGTATGGAAAGCGGCGCATAACCTTTGGCATGTTGGACCGCATGTCCGCATTCATGTGCAGCTACGCCGATAGCAGCTACCGAAGCAGAAGCGTAGGTAGAATCCGATAAGCGCAGCACCTTGGAACGGGGATCGTAATGATCGCTTAAGTTTCCGGAAATATGCTCAACACGGACATCATGAATTCCTGATATACTAAGAATCCGCAGTGCCGCCTGTGCACCAGTCATTTGGGAGGCACTCCTTACTCTGGAATATTTAGAAAAAGTACTGTTCATTTTTGCAGAAGCCGCCATACAAATCAAGGCTCCCACAATGACTAACATATATGTTGAGTCAAAATACATTGGAAAATACATTTGCATCCCTCTCTCGTTTTTTTGTATTATATATCAGATGATTTTAAAATGAAAGGGGTTCATGGTTATTTTACACTTATTTAAGGGTTAGTTTGCAAACTTTATTTTAGAAGAACTTATTTAGCTGATTTATTATGTCCAACGTCGTAACATCAGCATATCCTTGAAGATTACTGCATAAGATGTAAAAACAGTGTCAACAGGGGTTAGCCTTTGAAAGATTATATTGAAGAAAGGGCAGTCGATATTGCCAATTATATTATAGAGGAGAAAGCGACGGTGAGGCAGACCGCGAAAAAGTTTGGGGTTAGTAAGAGTACGGTACATAAAGACGTAACTGAGCGGCTGCTTTTAATTAACCCGGCGCTGGCGAATAAGGCACGCAAGGTTTTAGATGTGAATAAATCGGAACGTCATATCCGAGGCGGTCTTGCAACCAGAGAAAAATATCTTCATCAAATAGTTTCCCATTATTAATTCAGTAATCGGTACAGTGAAAGAAAGACAGGTGTATTGTCCAGATAGGATAGTGCGCCTGTCTTTTGGCAAAAATCCCGATATAAATTGATGATATTTCATTATAGTACATCGAAGAATAAATAATGAGTTCATTCGCTGAGGATGGTTTTTCGAGAGTGCAAATGAAAAAACGTAGGCGTAGCGGGCTACGCTGAGGCTTTTTCGTTTGTGCTCTCGGAAAATCA
>Ga0153922_1001013_pt1 | contig 10261 bp, 7 predicted proteins | sample TSNJ006MetaG_FD_104723 | JGI IMG/M metagenome (GOLD analysis project Ga0153922, IMG submission 104723) | Attine ant fungus gardens microbial communities from New Jersey, USA - TSNJ006 MetaG | ecosystem: Host-associated > Fungi > Mycelium > Unclassified | place: USA: New Jersey, Brendon T. Byrne...
AACACAAAAAGGATAACCATTAAATAGTTTGACTGAAATTTAGCCAACTGATTGATGGTTGTCCTTTATTTATTTTGATTGGATTAGGAAATATTAGATGCATATAGAATGATGTTCTACAATATGAAAAGCCAAATGACTGTGGCAGACGAATGGCTCCGCCGGAGAATCCGGTCAATTTACTGGGAACAATGGAAAAAGGTAAAAACAAAGTATCGAAATCTGAAAGCTCTGAAACTTCCAGAATGGAAAGTACATGAGTTGGTCAACAGTCGTAAAGGATACTGGAGAACGGCACAGGTATTGAGCTGTGCATTGGCGAATAAAATAGTAGCCCAACTGGGATACATTTCCATGTTGGACTACTATCTGAAAATCTGTAAAAAACTAAAGAACTGCCTTGGCATCGAACGGTATGCCATGTGGTGTGGGAGAGTTCAGCTAATCAATTTATGGTTAGCTTCCTACCCGATTAAGGAGTTGCTTTATCAAGGGCATTTTCTATTGCTTCCAAAAGAACCGCAACAGTATACTGATTGGAAGAAGAATATGTAACCTGCTCCAGAGGAACATTGGCATTAAGTTGAGCCGAAATGTCTTCCATGGATGGCTGCAATAATGGGTACATGGTCGCAACGGATTCTTCTAAATTTACGATAGACACGGAATTTATTTGGTCATTGTCAACGACAACCTGTATATCGACAACATTGTCATTTAATACAATGGAAGATGTATAGATGCCTGCCATATACTTGGAAGTAGAGGTAGCTCCGGCTTTATCGTCTTTATTTCTAAACATAAATACAAGTAAAAGCACAAGAATGATGGCAAACACCAAAAATAGTGCGGTATAAAGAATCTCTTTAGAATGTAAAACAAAAATTCGTGTCTTGGATTTCATAAATTGCCCTCCCAAAAAATTTGCTTAATATATCTTATTATGAATCACTTGTAAATATGAATAGAAAGTTTGCAACAAAATGTAGGCTATGATATGATATTTTAAATAAGAACCAGATGGTAAGGAGAGAAACAATGTCATTACAATTAATACTGGGAGGCAGCGGCAGTGGAAAATCTCATAATATGTACCGGCACATGATAAGCCGCTCTCTTGAATATCCGGATGACGATTATATCATTATTGTTCCTGAACAATATACGATGCAGACGCAAAAGAATATTGTAGATATGCATCCTCATAAAGGTGTCATGAATATTGATATTGTCAGCTTTGGCAGATTGGCATATCACATTTTTGATGAAGTAGGAGGCTATGACAGAGTTATTCTTGAAGATACCGGTAAAAATATGGTTATTCGTAAGGTTATGGAGAGCAAAAAGAAGGAACTGCAGGTTTTCAAAGGTAATATAACAAAACGTGGTTTCATTAGTGAGATTAAATCGATGATCAGCGAGCTGCTGCAATACAATATTGACGACGAGCAATTAGAAAGCGGGATAGCTCGGACTGTCAATAAACCGCTTTTGAATGGGAAGCTCCATGATATATCGACAATTTATAAAGGCTTTAAAGAGTATATACAAAATCATTATATTACAACGGAAGAAGTTTTAGACGTGCTGTCGGACAAAATTTACTTATCTGAAAGCATTAAAGACAGTTACATATATATCGATGAGTTTACCGGCTTTACGCCGTCCCAGTATCGTCTTTTGGGAGAACTGCTTCGATATAGCAAAAAGGTAGTTGTTACGTTAACTGTAGATCCCAGAGATATGCCCTATGAGTTGGGAAAAAAGCATCAGTTGTTTTATTTAACAAAGGAAACGATATATAAGTTAGATAAGCTATGTTATCAACTGAAAATTGAACGTGAAGAAGACCTCGTGCTAGAATCATTGGAGAATATCCGCTTCAAAAATCATCCGGCATTAAATTTTTTGGAAAGAAATATTTATAGATTCCGAAAAGAAGTTTATAGTGGTGAACAAGAAGAAGTTACAATCCATCTCAGCAAAAACCCCGGTGATGAGGTGAACTTTGTGGCCAGAGAAATCAGGCGTCTGGTACGGGATAAAAACTACAGATATAAAGATATGGCTATTATCACAGCGGATCTGGAAAAATATCAGCCAATTATTGAATATGTTTTTAAGGATATGCAGATTCCGTGCTTTGTTGATTATAAACGGAGTGTTATGACGAACTGCTTTGTTGAGTTTATACGTTCTTTGTTAGAAGTTATCCGGCAGAATTTCTCTTATGAAAGTATGTTCAGATACCTAAAAACAGGCCTGCTGAATATAGATGGTAATGATATAGATATTATTGAAAACTATATCATTGCGGCCGGAATACGGGGTGCCTCCGGTTGGAATTCAAGATGGACAAAACGTTATAAAGGTTTGGAAGAGGAAGAATTGCTTGCGATTAATCAAATCAGAGAAAACATTATTCATGAAATGTGGCCGGTGTATGAAGTGTTTAAAGATGGCAATCAGACAGTATCCGGCTGTACGGAAGTGCTTATTGATTTTATATCCGAACAAAAAATAGAAGAAAAGCTCTTAAGGTATAGTGAAAATTTTGAAGCAATGGAACATTTGTCCCTGGCTAGGGAATATAAACAGGTCTATCCGGTTGTCATGGAACTACTAGATAAATTGAACAGTATTTTAGGAGAAGAACATATGACTGCCGGAGAATATCTGGATATTTTAGATGCCGGTTTTGCTGAAGAGAAGTTAGGGATTATTCCCCCTAGTATTGACCAGGTTGTGGCAGGAGATATAAGACGGACGCGGTTAAATCGAATTAAGATACTTTTTTTTATAGGGGTGAATGACGGTATTATTCCGGCGCCCTCTAAAGGGGGTGGCTTATTGACAGATGAAGATAAGGAATTGCTCTTGGAACATGATATAGAGCTGGCTCCCACCGCCAGGCAGGAGTCTTTTACAGAGCAGTTTTATATATATGCGATGTTGACTAAGCCCAGTGAGCATCTATATATGATATTGAGTAAGGTCAATTCTGACGGCAATTCTATGCGTGAATCGTCTTTGATTAATAGGCTAAAGGGTCTTTTTCCGGCCTTGAAAATCGTTGACCTTGAAATGCCGGGTGATGATCAGGCCTTTATTTCCAATGAAAAGAATAGCCTGAATTATTTTATTTCCAAGTTAAGATTATATAGTGAAAAGGGAGATGACCCATCCGTTCTATGGAAAGAACTTTTCAATTGGTTCAAGGGTAATGGCAATTACGAAGGTACAATTAAGCGATTGATTGGTGCGGCATTTATGATGCATAGTGATGAAGCACTGGGGAAAGCTGCCGTCAGAGCTATTTACGGCGGAAGCCTGAATAACAGCGTGACGACCCTTGAATTGTACGCCTCTTGTGCATATGCTCATTTTTTGACCTATGGACTAAAGCTTAGGCAGCGGCAGGAGTATCGTCTGGAAAATCCTGACTTGGGAATTATATTCCACGATGCCATTGAAGCGTTTTCAAAGCAGCTTGATCATACAGAGTATGATTGGTTTACCATACCGGGCGATGTAAGGGACGCTCTGACGGAAAAATGTGTGCGGGAAGTTGCAGAAACATTTAATCATACGATATTGTTGGATAATGCAAGGAACCAATATCTTATTATGCGGATGATCCGGATTACAAAAAGAACCATTTGGGCATTGCAAAAACAAATGAAGAAAGGCAAATTCGTTCCGGCGGCTTACGAGATAACTTTTAATGGTGAAAGTTCTATTCTAAAATTAAACGGAAAGATTGATCGCTTAGACAGATATGAAGATGGCGAGAATGTCTATCTAAAGGTTATTGACTATAAATCAGGCAGTAAGAAATTTGATTTGGCAGCACTTTATGATGGCCTTTCGCTGCAGTTAGTTGTATATATGAATGCGGCCATAGAGATGGAGGAGGAAAGGAATCCTGATAAACATGTGATTCCGGCGGGTATTTTATATTATAATATCGATGACCCCATGATTGCCAGAGAAGAGCTGCCGGGTGGAGATACAGATAAACTCGACGAAAAGATTTTGGCGGAACTTAAGATGAATGGTCTGGTGAGTAATGACTTAGAAATTATACGGTTAATGGATGGGGAGTTTTCATCAAACTCAGATGTTATTCCTGTTGGTCTAAATAGGGATGGCAGCTTGAGTAAACGTTCGGGGGTTGCATCTGACATGCAGTTTAAGGCGCTTTTAACTTTTGTCAATCAAAAGATGACCCGTATTGGAGAAAACATCATTGCGGGTAAAATTGATGTAAACCCTTATTTAAAGGGAAAAAAGTCGGCTTGTGATTATTGCAAATATAGTGCCGTCTGTGGTTTTGATGAGGCGATAGACGGATATGAGTACCGTCGTCTAATGAAGATGACTGCGGCTGATATATGGGATAATATAGAAAAGGAGGCCGGCAAGGATGGAAATGAAATGGACCAGGGAACAGCAAAAAGTAATTGAATTGCGCCGCCGTAATATTCTTGTTTCAGCTGCGGCCGGTTCGGGAAAGACGGCAGTGTTGGTTGAGCGGATTATTACGATGATTACTAACATTAATAGTCCGCTAGATATTGACAGGCTGCTGATTGTTACATTTACAAAGGCCGCGGCTTCTGAGATGAAAGCACGTATTGGAGAAGCTATCAAGGGGAGACTTGATAAGGATCCGGACAATGCCCATCTGCAAAGGCAGATGACTTTGCTTGGCAGTGCGAAAATCATGACGCTCCACAGCTTTTGTACCAGTGTTATTAAAGACTATTTTAATATGATTGATATTGACCCGTCATTTCGGGTTGCCGAAGAAAATGAACTGGTATTGCTTCAGGCCGATACATTGGAAAGTCTTTTAGAGGAACATTATGGGTCGGGGGATGAAGGTTTTTTAAACTTTATTGAATGCTATTCAAAAGGGAAGCGCGATTATGGCATCGAGGAATTGATATTACAAGTCTATAAGTATTCCAGAAGCTACCCTTGGCCGGATGAATGGCTAGATGCATGTATTAAGTGGTTTGATGTAGGCACAGCCGAAGCATTGGAAGAAACACCTTTAATCCTGTTTCTTAAAGATTATTTAAGGCAAATGGTGTCTGAGATGAAAAATGATATCAGTGGAGCCATAGATATTTGTAATGAAGCTGATGGCCCGACATTTTATCAGGAAGCATTGGCAGATGATTTGTTATTTATCGGACAGCTTGAAGGCGCCAAAAGTTTAACCGATTACCGTCGGTGTTTAAGTGATTTAAGCTTTCCGGCTCTTTCAAGAAAGCAGATGCCTGATGCATCTGAGGATAAAAAGAATCAGGTAAAACAATTACGTGAGGCTGTAAAGTCTATTATTAAAGATATCCAAAAGAACTTCTTTTTTCAGGATATGGAACAGATGGTGAAAGATATACAGGCTGTCAGGGAGCCCATGGAAAACCTTGTCATGCTGGTTAAAGAATTTGATGTTAGCTTTTCAAAAGCGAAGCAGGAAAAGAATATCATTGACTTCAATGATTTGGAACATTTTGCCTTAGATATCCTTACGCTAAAGAAAGATGGAGAAATCGTACCATCATTGGCAGCCATGGAATTAAGTGAACGATTTGAAGAAATATTGTGTGATGAATATCAGGACAGTAACCTGGTTCAGGAAACGCTGCTGACAATGATATCTAAGGAACGCTATGGACAACCCAACATATTTATGGTGGGGGATGTCAAACAGAGTATTTATAAGTTTCGACTGGCTAAACCGGAGCTTTTCATGGAAAAATATGATACCTATACTTTAGATGACAGTTTATATCAAAGAATAGATTTACATAAGAACTTCAGGAGCAGAAGCTGTGTACTAGATGCCGTTAATTCTATTTTTTATCAAATTATGGGCAGGAATCTGGGTGGTATCCATTACGATGAAGAAGCAGCCCTTTATGCCGGGGCCGATTTTCCAACATCTGATGAAAACATCAGTATAAAATCAGATATTATGCTGATTGATGTTTCAAAAGAACTTTTAGAAGAAGAGGGTGACAAGTTTTACACCGAACGAGAGTTGGAAGCCAAAGCCGTGGCGCTGAGAATCAAAGAATTGGTTCATGAAACGCGGGGCTTGAAGGTGCTTGATAAATCAGGTACCGGGTATAGGAATTGTACCTACAAAGACATCGTGATTTTGCTAAGGACGATGAGCGGTTGGTCAGATACGTTTGTGAAAGTACTTGCGGATGAGGGTGTACCGGCTTATGCGGATACAAAGACCGGATTTTTTGAAACGACGGAGGTTAAGACAATTCTTGCTTTAATGAGCATTGTTGATAATCCTAAGCAGGATATTCCTTTTACCGCTGTTTTGATCTCTCCCATTGGCGGCTTTACCAATGAGGAAGTAACAATTATTAGAACAATGCATCCCGGAAGAACAATGGATGAATCCTGCAGGGCATTTCTGAAGCCAGAAGCAGATTTGCTTCTGGAGGAATACTTTGATTTAGACAGATGTGATATAATCAGAAAAAGACTGGAAAGCTTTTTGGAAATGCTTAATCGCTTCCGAAGCATGATTCCCTTTATGCCGATTCATGAACTGCTCCGTTTGATTTACGATGAAACCGGCTATTATCAGATAGCTTCAGCGATGGTTTTAGGCGATCAAAGGCAGGCGAATCTGGATATGCTGACAGAGAAAGCCATTGCCTATGAAAAGACAAGCTATAGAGGTTTGTTTAACTTCATCCGTTATATCGAACAGCTTAAAAAATATGAGGTGGACTTTGGGGAAGCTATTATTTTAGGGGAACATGAAAACACGGTTCGAATGATGAGTATCCATAAAAGTAAAGGATTAGAATATCCGGTAGTTTTTGTATCCGGCATGGGTAAATCATTTAATCATCAGGATGCAAAGGCTTCACTGATTCTTCATTCTGATTATGGATTCGGTCCTGATGCTGTCGATTTAAAGTTGCGGACGAAATGTCCTACATTGATTAAAAAAGTCATGTCGAAAAAAACTATTTTAGAGAACATGGGAGAAGAACTGAGGGTCTTGTATGTGGCATTGACTCGTGCAAAGGAAAAGTTGATTATGACCGGCACAATCAAGGAGGTAGATAAAGCCGCCTTAAAGTGGCATTATCAAAAAGTTGGAAATAATGGAAAGATGCCATTAAATGTGTTGGTATCGGCAAGTCATTATCTGGATCTGATTATGCCGGTGGCAGGAAAGCTTGAGGATACCTTTGATATACAAAGAATAGATATCGGTGATTTGATGCAAAAGGAAATAAGCGTTCATGCATTACGAGGTCTAAAACAGCAGACTTTGCTTGATTGGGATGAAACAAAAGTGTTTGATGCCAATATAAGTCAGATGATTAAAGGACGCTTAAGTTGGAAATATAGATATGATAACGAGACTCGTTTATATACTAAAATGACTGTTTCCGAGTTAAAGAAAATGGGGCAGAATCAGGATGAAGAATGGTCTGAGAATATTTTAAAGTCGATATCAATTGGAAGTGCCGCTTTGCGGGGAACGGTTGTCCATAAAGTTTTGGAACAAATGGATTTGAACAAAATCAGAGCAAAGCAAGATGTGGAGAAGCTTGTTGAAAGTCTCATGGAATGTCAACAAATTACCTCTGAAGAAGCGGGCCTGGTTGATTGTTGGAAAATATATGATTTTACAAGAACTAAGCTGGCGAAGCGCATGGCCGAAGCGGATAGACGAGAGCAGTTATTTAAAGAAAAGCAATTTGTCATTGGGATTGCAGCAAACCAGCTTAATGAAGAACTGTTAAGTGATGAGACGATTCTTGTCCAAGGGATTATCGATGTCTATTTTATCGAGGGAAACCACATTATCCTGGCGGACTATAAAACGGATTATGTGGAAGCGGGTCGTGAGGAAATATTAATCCACAGATATGAAAATCAGTTAAAATACTATGCCAAGGCTCTTGAGCAATTGACCGGTATGTCAGTCTCGGAAAAATATATTTATTCTTTCGCCCTTGGAAGAGAGATTGCTTTATGAAGAAAATATGTTTTCCTATACTTGTATACTTCAATGAAAAAATGCAATAATAAGATAGAAAAGTGAAATTTAAGAAAGGTGTATACAATGGGAAAGAAGAAAGAAAAACCGATTGATATTCATAACCTGACACCAGAAGAAGAATTAAAGTTTGAAATAGCACAGGAAATAGGTCTTTATGATAAGGTTCTTGAAAACGGCTGGAAGTCATTAACGGCTAAAGAATCCGGACGCATCGGCGGACTTATGACAAAAAGAAAAAAAGAGATGAAGAAAGAGGAACTATCGAATCCTCATTCATAATATGGAGGGTGTCTCAAAACTATGGAAGAAACTCATGGTTTGAGGCATCTTTTTTGTTGTACCCTGAAAACATAAAAGGCGGAATACTTTATACTTGCTAAAATTAGGTAATCCCGTTTATAATGAGTAAGTAAGTACAGGAGGGAAAATAATGGGAGTATATCAGAGTTTTGCCAAAGTTTATGATACATTGATGGATAATATTCTATACGATGATTGGGGAAAATATCTTGTAAGTCTGCTTAAAAAATACGGAATTGGTGATGGCCTGATTTTGGATTTAGGCTGCGGAACAGGAAATATTACAGAATATTTATATGAAGCTCATTATAATATGATAGGCCTGGACAATTCTGAAGATATGCTGATGATTGCAAAGGATAAAGCATTAGAGAAGAATCATGATATCTTATATTTATTGCAGGATATGAGGGATTTTGAGCTATATGGTACGGTGAAAGCAGTGGTAAGCATTTGTGATAGTTTAAACTATATATTAAATGAAGATGATCTGCTTCAAGTATTTAAGCTGGTTAATAACTATTTAGACCCGGGAGGCCTATTTATATTTGATTTTAACACGCTTTATAAGTATGAGGAAATACTGGGAGAAGAGACCTTTGCTGAAAGTCGGGAGAACTGTAGTTTTATCTGGGATAATTATTATGATAAAGAAAGCCAAATCAATACTTATGATTTAAGTATCTTCTTAAAAGCAAATTTTAATGAGTCTAAAGATGATGAACTGTTTTACCGGTTTACGGAGGAACATTATCAAAAGGCTTATGCACCGGAAGCGATTCAAAAATTAATTATTAGATCCGGTTTAGAGCTTGTTGAAATGCTGGACGCATTTACGTATAATCCCCCCAATGATTATAGTGAACGGATTTATGTCATTGTGCGGGAAAAAGATAAACAAAGAATGAATGGAGAGTAAAGATGTCAGATTATATTATAAGAGCCACAGGGGCCAATCATCAAGTACGCATTTTTGCGGCAACAACAAAAGAGCTTGTGGAAACAGCCAGAGAGGACCATCAAACAAGTCCGGTGGTGACGGCTGCCTTGGGACGGCTTTTGACAGCCGGAGCTATGATGGGGCTCATGCTGAAAGGTGAAAAAGATAAATTGACGCTGCAAATCAAATGTGATGGTCCAATAAGCGGGTTAACAGTAACTGCAGATTCCAAGGCTTTTGTCAAAGGATATGTCAACAACCCTCAGGTGATGCTTCCCCCAAGTAAAGCCGGTAAGTTGGATGTGGGTCGAGCGCTTGGGCAAGGCGTGTTAAGTGTAATTAAAGACATGGGACTTAAAGAGCCTTATGCAGGGCAGACGCATTTGGTTTCCGGTGAAATTGCCGAAGACTTAACGTATTACTTTACGGCTTCTGAACAAATCAATTCAAGTGTCGCCCTCGGTGTCCTGATGGAAAAAAATAATACGGTTAAGCAGGCCGGCGGTTTTATCATACAAGTGATGCCATCGGCCAAAGAAGAGGTTATTTCAAAAATAGAAGATAATCTTAAAGATATTCATTCGATTACATCACTGTTAGAAGCAGGATATACACCGGAGGATGTTATAAAAAGAGTACTTAATGGCCTGGAGATTGAAATGTTAGATCAAGTACCGACAAGGTTCTATTGTGACTGCTCTAAAGAAAAGATAGAAAAAGTGTTGATAAGTATGGGAGATCAGGAGATTAAGGCGATGATTGAAGATAAAGAACCTGTGGAAGTACATTGCCATTTTTGTAATAAAGATTATATTTTTCAAACTGATGAATTAGTGAAGTCCAGCTAAGAAATGTCAATAGATAATCTTAATTTTTTTTAAAAAAGTTTTTTCCTTAAAAAGGGTAACCTTAATAGACCTTTTGACATCTCGAAAAAAAGGAAGAAGGTGGAAGTATAA
>Ga0153922_1001014_pt1 | contig 10260 bp, 8 predicted proteins | sample TSNJ006MetaG_FD_104723 | JGI IMG/M metagenome (GOLD analysis project Ga0153922, IMG submission 104723) | Attine ant fungus gardens microbial communities from New Jersey, USA - TSNJ006 MetaG | ecosystem: Host-associated > Fungi > Mycelium > Unclassified | place: USA: New Jersey, Brendon T. Byrne...
CTCCGCCGCGGTTTTCCACGTTTGCTCGCTCGTGGAGGCATTTTTGTTGGATGCGCTCGCGCATGACATGCTCGGCGACACGCAGCAGGTGGAGAGCGACATCGAGCGCGCGCTCGAGTTAGCTGAGCCCGACGAGGTCGTCTGGCCGTTTGTGATCACGCATTCGCAAGGACTGCTCGAACGCCACCCGCGGCAGGGCACCGCCCATGCCGCGCTGATCTCGCGGATCCGCGACGTACTGTCTGGAGGGGTACCGCAAGAGCGTGGCGGTGACCGGCTCCCGTTACCTGGGAAGCTCACCGAGGGGGAGCTGAGGGTGCTGCGTTATCTGTCGAGCAACTTCTCCGCCCCCGAAATCGGCGCCGAGCTCTACCTTTCCGTCAACACCGTTAAGACCCACATGCGCCACATTTACGAGAAGCTAGGCGTGCGCCGTCGCACGGAGGCCATCGAGCGCGCGCACGCGCTGGGGCTGATACCGGCGCCGTCGCTGCGGCGTCGTAGCGACATCTCAGCGGATCAGCGCGGCGCCGGCTCGCCGGCCACGCTCGCTCCGTAGTGGGGTTGCGCAAGTTTCGTTTGCCGGTCCACGAGCGGAACGAATGCTCGAGTGTGCGGCGCCTCAATGGTCGGAGCCGCTGCCACCGGATTCACGTGATTTGCCACCGGTCTCATCGCCGTCGCTCGTGCGGACTTCGAGCAGCTCCAGCCCCAACTCCTCAAGCTCGGCGAGCACACCATAGAGCGCTGCCTGGTCCGGCACATGCCCGGTAAGCACGGTCGCATCCCGTTCTGCGTGCACCTGCAGGCCTGGAAAGGCGCCAATCAACATCTCGCCCAAAAGTCCGCGGACGCGAATCTCGTAACGCGCCGCCTTCGGCGAGTCTTCCACACCGGCAGCCTGTCTCAGGGCGGGCGAACACGCATCACACGAATCGTGTGAAAACTGGTCATGCCGACCAGGTCCGCCCGTGTCGCCAGCAAGGTGGGGTTGCGGCTCTACTGCAACGATCCGTGCTCTCGGGCGCGTTGTGGGCCCAGGTCGGCGATCCTCGCGGATGAGCGGATAGATCTCGTCGAAAGCCTGGCGCGGAGGCACGTTTTCGATTCACACGAATCGGGTGACGCCGCCTCACATAGCCAGATGCAACTATTTCGGGACGTGAGCTAAAGCATCGCACCGGATCGGGTGGCCACTCGCCCGGTGTGGATGCGGCATAGAGAACAACTGCGAATGCCCGAAGGTCCGTTGGCGCCGTCGTGTCCAACTGGACTCGCCGGCTCCGGCGGACATCAAACCGTTACGCCGGAAGTGCGATACGAGGGAGGGGTGCATTGATAAGGCGTCTCGGACGCGTTTGGGTACCAACCGTGATGGTCGTCGTAGTGGCTCTTGCGGCGTTTACCGTGTCGAATCTGCATAAGATTTTCGGCTCACACATGTACCATCCGGACTCCGCCAATGCCGATGCGATTGTGCAGTTCAACCCCAAGCGGGTGCTGTATGAGATTTTCGGCCCGGCCGGCACGGTGGCTGACATCAACTATTTAGACGCCGAGGCTCAGCCCCAGCGCGTTGATGCCGCGACGTTGCCATGGTCGCTGATGCTTGTGACCACGCTGACCGCGGTGAGCGCCAACGTGGTGGCCCAAGGCGACAGCGACACCATCGGGTGTCGCATCACCGTAAACGGTGATGTCCGCGATGAGCACACGGTGGATGCATACAACGCTCAGACCTCATGTCTGGTGAAGTCGGCATGAGCACGCGACACAGCTTGCCTCCCGACCCCAAGCAGCGCCGCCCCGTGATCGCGCGGGTGATCCGGTGGCTGTCGGTGCCGATCATCCTCGGCTGGTTAGCGCTGACAGTAGTGGTCAATGTTGTTGCACCACCGCTGGAAGAGGTCGGTGCGGCGCACTCGGTGGCCATGACCGCCAAGGATGCCCCGTCAACGATCGCGATGATGCGCATCGGCAAGAACTTCCAGCAGTTCGATTCCGACACCACCGCCATGGTGTTGCTGGAGGGCCAGGACAAGCTCGGTGATGACGCACACCGGTTCTACGACACCCTGATCCAAAAGCTCTCGGCCGATACGACCCACATCGAGCACATCAACAACTTCTGGGGTGATCCGCTGACCGCGGCCGGTTCCCAAAGCTCCGACGGCAAGGCCGCCTACGTGCAGTTGAATCTGCGCGGCGACCAGGGCGGCACCGAAGCCAACGAGTCGGTGGCCGCGGTGCAGCGCATCGTCAACAGCGTGCCCCCACCGCCGGGGATCAAGGCCTATGTGACCGGTTCGGGACCGCTGGCCACCGATCGGCGCGTGTACGGCGACGAAGGCGCCAAGAAGATCACCAAGGTCACCCTGGCGGTGATCACGGTGATGCTGTTGCTGGTCTACCGCTCGATCTTCAGCACGGTGTGCATGCTTTTCACAATCGGGATCGAACTGGAAGCCGCGCGCGGTGTCATCGCGGTGCTGGGCAACAACAACATCCTCGGGTTGTCGACATTTGCGGTCAATCTCCTCATCGTCCTGGCGATCGCGGCCTCCACCGACTATGCGATCTTTTGGGTGGGCCGCTATCAGGAGGCGCGATCGCGGGGCCTGGATCGCAAAGCCGCCTATTACAACATGTTTTCGGGCACCGCCCATGTAATCGTGGGATCGGGCCTGACGGTGGCCGGGGCGATGTATTGCATGAGCTTCACCCGACTGCCCTACTTCCACAGCCTCGGCCTGCCGTGCTCGATGGGTCTGCTGGTGGTGCTGGCGGCCTCGCTGACCCTCGGGCCGGCCGTGGTCGTGGTGGCCAGCCGGTTCGGGGTGTTCGACCCCAAACGCGCCCACCGCGAGCGCGGTTGGCGCCGCATCGGCACCGTGGTGGTGCGCTGGCCCGGCGCGGTGCTGGTGGCCACCACCGCGGTCGCCCTGGTCGGATTGCTGGCCCTGCCCGCCTACACCACCAACTACAACGACCGCTACTACATCCCCGCCTTCACCCCGGCCAATGTGGGATATCACGCCTCGGATCGCCACTTCCCGCAAGCGCGCATGGAGCCCGAACTGTTGATGGTGGAGGCCGATCACGATCTGCGCAACCCGGCCGACATGCTGGTGCTGGACCGAATCGCCCGCGGCGTCTTCCACATTCCCGGCATCGCCCGGGTGCAAGACATCACCCGACCGTTGGGCACCCCGATCGACCACAGCTCGGTGCCGTTTCAGATCAGCATGCAAAGCACCCCAACGATCGAAAACATGAAGTACCTCAAAGACCGCATGGCCGACATGCTGAGGATGGGCGATCAGCTCCAACAGATAATCAACATCACTACCCACATGCAAGACCTGCTGGCTCAACTGCAAGCCGTGACCCACGACACCGACCTGCAAACCCATCAGATCCAAGCCGACACAGCCGAACTGCGCGACCACATCGCCGACTTCGACGACTTCTGGCGACCCATCCGCAACTATTTCTACTGGGAACCCCACTGCTTCGACATTCCGATCTGCTGGTCACTGCGATCGCTGTTCGACAGCCTCGACGGCGTCGACAAGCTGACCGACGACATCGGCGGGGTCACCAGAGACCTCGATCAAATCGACGTGCTGATGCCCCAAATCGTTGCCCAGCTGACGCCGATGATCGCCACAATGAAGGCGATGCGAGGCCTGATGCTGACCGTGCAAAGCACCTTCTCGGGATTGACGACCCAAATGGACGCCTTCTCCCAGAACGCCACAGCCATGGGGCAAGCATTCGATGCGGCCCAAAACGATGACTCCTTCTACCTTCCGCCCGAGGCGTTTCAGAATCCGGACTTCATCCGGGGTCTGAAGCTGTTCTTGTCCCCGGACGGAAAGTCCGCGCAGTACATCATCACCCACAAGGGCGATCCGGCCACCCCCGAAGGCATTTCACACATCGACCGCATCATGCAGGCCGCGGCCGAGGCGGTGAAGGGCACCCCGCTGGAGAACGCCAACCTCTACCTGGGCGGCACCGCTGCAACCTACAAAGACATGCGCGACGGCTCGATGTATGACCTGATGATCGCCGTCACCGCGGCGATATGCCTGATTTTCATGGTCATGCTGGGCATCACCCGAAGCCTGGTCGCCGCCGCGGTCATCGTCGGCACCGTCACCGTATCGCTGGCCTCCTCCTTCGGGCTGTCGGTGCTGCTCTGGCAGCACATCTTGCACATGCCACTGAACTGGCTGGTGCTGCCGATGGCGATCGTCGTCATGTTGGCCGTGGGTTCGGACTACAACCTGCTGCTGGTCTCCCGCTTCCAAGAAGAGATTCACGCCGGGCTCAAGACCGGCATCATCCGCTCCATGGGCGGCACCGGCGGGGTGGTCACCGCCGCCGGGCTGGTGTTCGCCTTCACCATGGGCTCGATGATCGCCAGCGATCTACGCATCGCCGGCCAAATTGGCTCCACCATCATGCTCGGACTGCTCTTCGACACCCTCGTCGTCCGCTCCTTCATGACCCCGTCGATCGCCGCGCTGCTCGGGCGGTGGTTCTGGTGGCCACGACGCGTGCACACCCACGCGGCCTCCCAACCACCGGCTAGCTCCCCCTCACGCGGTCCAGCGGCAGAGGACACGGCCACCACCCAGCCGCTTGGCGTGGGCGCGACGAGTCCCGACGGAGAGCAACCCTTGCTGGGCGCCAGGAGTCCCGATGAAAAGCACTGAGATGAGGGAAGCGCCAGGACGCCGAGGTTGCGCCGAGTCTGCCAGGCGAAGCCGCTGTATTACCAAGAAGGAGATAGCGATGCACCCATCGAGGCGCCCGCGACGAACCCATGCGCGTTCGATTCTGCGGGCCGGGATCGCCATGCTTAGCGGCACTATCGCGGCAACCGCGTTTCCCGCAACGGCGATGGCCGACGGGACCGACGATTATCCGATCCCTCACCGGATGATCGTCACCACCTGCACCGCCGAGCAGATCCTTGCCGCCGCACGCGACTACGAGCCGATCTATTACGAGCGGTACATGATCGACAAGCACAACAAATCGCCCGAGGTCCAGCAGGGCGCCGTCGACAATGCGCACTACTTCTACTCGCTCAGCCCCGCGGATCGGCGAGCCTATTCCGAACAGATGGTGACAAATTTCGCCGACCCGATGACCGCGGCATGGCCGAACTGGGCGAAGATCTTCTTTAACAACAAGGGCGTCGCCGCAAAGGAAACCGACCACTGCGCCGACTACCCACCCGATGACCAATCCGTGTGGGACTGGTCACCCGCCCGATGAACCGTCCAGCAGTGGCGCGAATAGGGCTGGCCGCCATCGTCGCGACGGCCCTCGCGCTGGCCTCGCCCGCGCACGCCGACACCGACACCGACTTCGCCAATCAACTGCATACCTACGGCATCTACGGGCCGCGCGACTACAACGCCTGGCTGGCCAAGATCGTATGCGAACGAATGCACAACGGCGTCGACACCAATGTCCAGAAATCGACCGAGTTCCTCTCCCACAACCTGCCCAGAGAAACCACACCGGTGCAGTGGTCCCAGTTTCTCGCCACATCTGTCGACTACTACTGTCCCGACGAAATTCCTTTTGTGCAAAACACTTAACCTCCAACTATTCGGCATAGGGTGTGCTTAAAGAGTGGCAGGCGGGGTTCGCCGGCACCGCGGTGACGACGGTGACTGGCACGACCGCGACTGGCACCGCGACTGGGATCACGACCCCGACTGGGATCACGACCGCGAGCGGCAGCCGTGGTGGCCGCGCTAATGGCCGACGCCGCTCTCAGCGTCGGATTTGGCTACGCAATCTGTTGAAAAACAACGAGTTCAAGCAGAAAGGTCAGGAAAGAATGGTGGAAGCGGAATTTTCGGGTCTACCGCGAATGGCGGGAAGTCTTCGAGCAGGCACATCGGCAAGCCCCCGCCGGCGTGACGTTGAATCGTCGCTGCGGCGATGCGAGTGATGCGAATGATTGAGTACGACCTTGTCGTCATCGGTTCAGGCCCGGGCGGGCAAAAGGCCGCTGTGGCCTCGGCCAAGCTGGGCAAGAAGGTCGCGGTGATCGAGCGCAGCGGAATGCTTGGCGGCGTGTGCGTCAACACCGGCACCATTCCATCGAAAAGCATGCGTGAGGCAGTGGTCTACCTGACCGGGATGAATCAACATGAGCAGTACGGTGCCAGTTACCGCGTCAAGCAGCGGATCACATTCGCCGACCTCCACACCAGGACCGAGCACGTCATCAAGAGGGAAATCGACGTGGTGCGCGACCAACTCATGCGCAATGGCATCGGCCTGTACACCGGAATAGGTCGATTCGTCGACGACCACACCGTTTCGGTGGAGAACCCCAACGATCACGTCACGGTGAGCGGGCAGTACATCATCATCGCCACCGGTACGAGGCCGAGCCGTCCCGCGGGTGTCGACTTTGACGACGAACGCATCGTCGACTCAGACGGGATCCTGAATTTGAAGTCGATCCCGCATTCGATGGTCGTCGTCGGCGCCGGAGTCATCGGTATCGAGTACGCCTCGATGTTCGCTGCGCTCGGCACCGAAGTGACCGTCGTTGAAAAACGCGACTCGATGCTGGATTTCTGCGATCCGGAGATCGTCGAAGACTTGCGGTTTCATCTGCGGGACCTGTCCGTGACGTTCCACTTCGGCGAGGAGGTCACCGCCGTCGACATTGGCCCTGACGGAACCATGACCACGCTGGCCAGCGGCAAGAAGATCCCGGCCGACACGGTGATGTACTTGGCGGGTCGGCAGGGCTGCACCGAAAACCTCGACCTAGGCAATGCCGGCCTGGAGGCCGACAGCCGCGGCCGCATCTGGGTCGACGATCAGTACCGCACCAAGGTGGACCACATCTACGCCGTTGGCGATGTCATCGGGTTTCCTGCGCTGGCCGCCACGTCCATGGATCAGGGCCGCCTGGCCGCCTGCCACGCCTTCGGAGAACCGGTGCAACACCTGCTCGACTGCCAGCCGATCGGCATCTACACGATCCCCGAGGTGTCATACGTCGGCAAGACTGAAGCCGAGCTGACCAAGGACTCCATACCATACGAACTCGGGGTTGCACGCTACCGAGAACTCGCCCGTGGCCAGATCGCCGGCGACTCGCATGGGATGCTCAAACTGCTGGTCTCACCGCAGAACCACAAGCTGCTCGGCGTTCACATACTCGGCACCAGCGCGACCGAGCTCGTGCATATCGGCCAGGCCATCATGTGCTGTGGCGGCACCGTGGACTATCTGGTCGACGCGGTCTTCAACTATCCGACATTTTCGGAGAGCTACAAGGTCGCCGCGCTGGATGTCATGAACAAGCTACGGGCGCTCGACAAGTTCGGCCGTTGACGCCCTAAGCTGACCAACACTGACTGGATCTAGTGCCACTCTTTGCCGTGTCTCACTGTGCTTGCGCGCGAGCCTTAGCGCCAAGTCATCCCGCCGCGGCGATGTGTTCCGAAAACGACACCGCGAGCGAGTCAAGTGCACGCGACCCCTTGTCTTGAGTTCCCAACGACGGCTGCCCGATTATTCCGGACTTCGAATACGCGGCGATCCCGAGGGTATTTAGAAATCGTCGGTCGTCGGCGGAATGGTCACCTTGCTCGTAGCCAGGACGCAGCGACTCCGGCGCAACTTGCAAAAGGATTGACGTCTCCAACTCACCGGCGTGCATGTCCTCGTGGTTACTCGTTTCCATCCCGGCATCGATGCGCGCTTTCGCCCAGTCGTCACTAGTGGGGAACAGGATTAGCCGAGGCTTTGTGATATTTGATTGTTGTGCAACGTGTTTCAGAACATAGTTGCCGCCGTGGCCGTTCACGATCACGAGCTTGTCGAATCCGGTTTGTTGAAGCGATGTCCAGACATCCTCGATGACGCCGACCAGTGTGGTCGCGAATCGAGACCGTCCCGGCGAAGGTTGAGTGTTCGTGCGAACACGAGATCGTGATCGGCGGGAGGAGAAACAGGTTGTGGTCCTTCGCGATTCGTTCGGCTATCGCACACGCGATTAAAGTGTCGGTCGCGAGAGGGTGGAAGTCTCCGTGTTGCTCGAAGGAGCCAACGGGAAGCACGGCGACCGTGGCCCCGCGGTCACGTTCATCGGCGGACGTGGTGGTCGGCAAGAGGTTCACGGAGTCTCCATAGCTAGACGAGACCGCTGAGTAAGTGCTGAAATTCTTTGACGCAATCTAGCTTTCGGTACATCGCGATGGTTTTTGCGGCCGAACGCAGTGCTGCGAGGGTGCGAGCGGATGGTGACTGGCGGAGGAGTTCAGCTGCCGTTTGGCCGTAACTCGCCGCCTGCTCGATGTCGCCCAGGGTGGCATAGACACCTGCAAGTCGTGCCGTACCGAGTCCTTGGTCGCGCCGTTGCGATTGAGGCCAGCCTGTCAAGCTTCGCGAGTACACGTGAGCCGCTAGCTCGGCCTTGCCCAGTTTCGCCCAGCTATGTGCAGATTCCATCTCGATGTAGGACAGGGAGCAGTAGGCAGTGAACTCGGGCTCATTCGGACCCACGAAGTTGTCGACCTCGGCCGTGGCCTTATCGATCGCGGCGATAGCGTCGTCCCGTTCACCGGCGAGTGCGTGGAGGTAGGCCTTTTGCCAGAAGTGCAAAAGGCCCCAAGACCGGGAGTGAGGTCGGACCCTGACCGCAGCGCTGCATCGGCCAAGCCCAGCCCTTGGGCGACATGGCCGGCGTCGGTTTCGATGTTGCTCTTTCGCATCAGCACGTACGAGGTTAGCCGAGCATCGCCGAGCTCCAGGGCGTAGTCCATCGCCCGGTTGGTCCAGTACCGGGCCGCACTGGTGTCGCCCGCGTCCTGGTGTAGCCATAACTGCGGCATAACGGAGTCGAGATGCCTACCGCGTACTTGAGTGTCCACGAGTCGGCGGAATATCTGAATACCTCGGTGCGATTCGTCCGCCGCTTGATCTCTGAACGGCGCATCGCATTCCACAAATTCGGTTCGCATGTGCGCCTTTCGATCGACGATCTGGACGCCTACGCGCAGGCTGGTCGGGTAGCGCCGATCACTGCAACCTCCGTACGCCGCGACCGGCGGGCGTCCTAGTGGCCAACAAACCAGGCCGGCGTGGATTCGGAAGCGTTCGGCAACTGAGGTCGAAGCGTTGGCAGGTCAGGTATCGAGGCCCCGACGGACGAGTTCACCTGGCGCCGCGGACGTTTGACACCAAACGCAGTGCAGAGCAGTGGTTGTCGATTACCGAGGCGCAGCTCCTACGCGGCGACTGGACGGACCCCGACCGAGCTCGCATCACAGTGCACGACTACGTGGCCGCGTGGATTTCGCAGCGCCCGGGCTTCGACCGCGAACCGTCGAGCTGTATCGGTGGCTTCTGGGTAAGCACATCGATCCCGACCTCGGTGGCGTCGAGCTCGGCAAGCTGTCGACATCACTGATCAGGCAGTGGCGGGCAAAACGTCTTGAGTCCGGTGTTTCGGCAACGGTTACCGCGAAGGCGTACCGCCTGCTAAGGGCCTCGATGAACACCGCGGTCAACGAGGACAAGATCCTGCCACGTAATCCCTGCATCGTGCGTGGGGCCGATCGCGAGAATCCCGACGAACGTCCGGTGATTAGCATCGCTCAGGTTTTCCAGATCGCCGGGGAAATGCCCGAGCGCTTTCGGCTGCTCGTACTGCTGGCCGCGTTCGGTTCGATGCGCTGGGGTGAGGTCGCGGCGCTGCGCCGTTGCGATATTGCACCCGATGGGTCCAGCATCAGGATCGCGCGGGCGATCGTAGAGCTGCCCGGTCGGGGAGTGGTCTTCGGTCCGCCAAAATCGCGAGCCGGCGTGCGGGAGGTTGCGATTCCCGAAGCGATCCGCGGCGACCTGTTGAAGCACCTGGCGAACTTCGTCGGAGAACCCCCGGAGTCACTGCTGTTCACGGGTGAACTGTCCGGCGGCCCGGTCCGACGCTCGAATTTCTCCCAGCGGGTCAACTGGCCGGAGTTGGTCACCAGGCTCGGCATGAGCGGCGCGCACTTCCACGATCTTCGGCACGCCGGAAACATCTGGGCATCCAAGGCGGGCATGTCGACGCGGGACCTCATGGCCCGGATGGGTCACGACGACATGCGTGCGGCGCTGATCTATCAGCGCGCCACCAGTGAAGCCGACCGGCGGATCGCCGAGCAGTTGTCGGCCATGGTGGAGGCGCACCGGAAGGGCACGAAGAAGGGCACGAAGAAG
>Ga0153922_1001015_pt1 | contig 10244 bp, 7 predicted proteins | sample TSNJ006MetaG_FD_104723 | JGI IMG/M metagenome (GOLD analysis project Ga0153922, IMG submission 104723) | Attine ant fungus gardens microbial communities from New Jersey, USA - TSNJ006 MetaG | ecosystem: Host-associated > Fungi > Mycelium > Unclassified | place: USA: New Jersey, Brendon T. Byrne...
CTTCTTGATTTTGTTGATTAAATCATCACGTAGTGTACTCATCACACCACCCCTCCTAAGTATATTTTACCATATAAGAGGAGCAATGTTAAGGTTATCAACGGTTTAACTGACTACCACCTTGTTTTAAAGGGACTACTGGATTTTTTACTTTATTTAACTTTCTTACGTCTGTAACCCAGTATTCCAACTATACCACCTGATATGGCTAATATCACAGAAAATATGGGTAAAATACTATTATCATCTGTTTTCGGTGATTTGGCAGAATCAGTTGACGTTGGCGCTTCAGTCGATGTCTCTTTTGTTTCTTCTTTCATAAATTTGACTGTCTGACCTTCATCTTTTATATCTGCATGGTCGGCAATCTCCCGTCTATTATAATACAAGGATTCAAACACAACAACCGATTTCCCTTCTAAAGCTGTTGAATCAAAAGTGAATTCTAAATCAACACTGCCATTAGATTTTTCCGCTGTAAATGTTAATTCTGCTGCCACCTCATTACCGTCTACCAAAAGAGGCTCCCCGGTTGCTTTGTCCATCAACACACCTTTAACGGTATATTCAAGACCAACGATTAGGTTTTCATAATCTACAACATCTACAATCGTTGTCTTTTTGCTGATATATCCGGTATGATCACCTGTTTCTTTATCGGTAGCTGTTGTACCAATTTGAGGTTCTGCAAACTTGACGGTCTGTCCTTCATCCTCTATATCCGTATGGACAGCAACCTCTTTTTCCTCATAATACAGGGATTCAAACACAACAACCGATTTCCCTTCTAAGGCCGTTGAATCAAAGGTGAATTCCAACTCAACACTGCCATTAGAGTTCTCCGCTGTAAATGTCAATTCCGCTGTCACCTCATTACCGTCCACCAAAAGAGGCTCCCCGGTTGTTTTGTCCATCAGCACACCTTTAACGGTATATCCAAAACCAACAATTAGGTTTTCATAAGCTACAACATCTACAATCGTTGTTGTTTTGCTGACATATCCGGTATGACCACCTGTTTCTTTATCGGTAGCTGCTGTTCCAACTTGAGATTCTGCAAACTTGACGGTCTGTCCTTCATCCTCTATATCCGTATGGACAGCAACCTCTTTTTCTCCATAATACAAGGATTCAAACACAACAACCGATTTCCCTTCTAAAGTTGTTGAATCAAAGGTAAATTCCAACTCAACACTACCGTTAGACTTCTCCGCTGTAAATGTCAATTCCGCTGTCACCTCATTACCGTCCACCAAAAGAGGCTTCCCGGTTGCTTTGTCCATCAGCACACCTTTAACCGTATATTCAAGACCAACGGTTAGATTTATATAATCTACAGCATCTATAATTGTTGTCATTTCGCCGACATAACCGATATGACCGCCTGCTTCTTTATCTATAGCTGTCGTCCCTATTTCCGGCTGTGCCTCATAATCATTCGTAATTGTACCCAGGTCAATTGTCACTGAATCTCTGGATATCATGATGTGAAACGGCTCAAAGGTTATCATACCCTCATTGGCTTCACAAGGCAATTCCTCTATCAAATAAGTATCGTAGAGCAATGCTCCTAAATCATCATTGGCTTCACCCCCACCAAACCACACACCATCATAAGCTGTCTCACCTCTATTTGTATTCTGACTGTGCGGGTTCCAATCAGACGATGTATCAAATTGACCATTTTCGTCAGTCACAATGATATGACTCTCCCCTGTAGTCACAGATGTCATCTGGAAAAGCACACCCGCCATTCGTTTCATATCACCGTCAGAGACTTTTATCCCTTTTAAGTCTCCTCTGATAACATCCTCTGTAACCCCACTTGTAAGCGCGTTCAACTCCACGGTAAAGTTTCCCACTTCCGCACCGTCAATGTCATACTCCGTATCATCTAGAAGATAACCTTTACTTTGCGATATTTCTTTAATCGTATAGTCATCACCGCAAATATAATAATCTGTCGTAAACTGACCGTTTTCATTAGTTGTATATGTATCCACAAGTTTTCCATCTTTATAGATACCATAGACAGCTCCCGAAAGAGTGGCCGCTCCCTGTGCGGTACCCGTATCACTATCAGTCTTAGTTACCGTCATCTTCCATTTCTTAAGCACATTGGAAAAATCTACCTCTTTTGTTTTCCCTGCTGTCACTGTAATCTTCTGTGAAGACGGGGTCACATATCTGTCTGGTGTAGATATTTCTGTTACAGTATAAGTACCCGATACAAGATTTTCAAGGATTACCGTTCCATCGCTTCCCGTTGTGACCGTCTCGCTTATCCCATTACCCTCTATTTTAAATTTTAAGCCAGATACAGCACCATCTTCTGATACTTTCTTGATTTTAATATTCCCCACATTAACCCAGTCAACAGTAAAATTAACCGTATTACTTGAATCATAAGTATAGTTATAACTGCCAATATGTTGGGTTGTATTACTTGTGTTAAATATTAGCGGACTATATCTATAAGTTATTGAACCTAACAGATCACCTGTGCTCCAACTAGAATCTTGAATACTTGTTAAATCCAGGGGAGCTGTTAGATAAAATGAATCTCCCCCACTAATCGTAACTGTTCCATCACTAGTACTTCCCTTCGTCACATTATGTAAGGATACCCCTGTCTGTAGACTTATGGTTAATACATTTCTGGTATCACCATTAAACGTAATCGTGTTCGTTTTCTGTATAGTTCCTTCTACATTAGCTGTCAATGTACTACTTGACAAAGATATCTTACTTTCAGGTATGGACGGAGCATTATTTATCCAGTTAATAAAATGATTCGCATAAGCCAATCCTGTAGAATTCAACCCATAGTTCCAATCTGTAGAACCGTAAAAATAAGCACATACCACATGGGACAAAATGTATTGAGCTTCACCGCTTAATCCGATTGTAGTGATGTATTCATCCTGCCCCGGACCGCCGTGGGCATAATAAAGAGCCTTAGCCAGACCTTCATTATTATTCACTTCCTGATAAGCATAGTCGTTTGATAAAGGATAAGTAACCGAAGGTTCCAGACAATAGGCTATATAGGTCACTCCATCAGATACCAAATTAAAGTATCTTGAACCCCAACCTGTTCCATCATCAAATCCAACACTAGAAAAGGATATAGAACTTCCTGTACTTATATAAGCGCTTCCATTTCCCGATCTTCCCCTAGCTATAATGGGGATGATAATACTTTCTTCGCCACCAATACCTAGATCTTCTGTTTCAACAGATTCCGAAACTTCCATTACTTCTTCACTGGCATTATTTTCTTCATCGGCAAATACGTATCCGGTATTAATCGCAGACACAGCAATTAATGCCGCAAGAAAAAAAGCCATTGTTTGTTTTAATTTTCCTTTCATTTAAATCCTCCTATATTATTTATTTTATCTATGTGAAAAGAGACAGGCAATCCTACCGGCCTGCATGTTATTTTTGAATGTTTTTTATTGTATTTTTATTCTTAAAAAATGTTGGAATTATAAAGAATTTCTGTAAATATAAAGAAATGTTTTTTGTTGACAAAAAGAGACCGACAAAATAATTGTCCGATAATGCTTTGTAGCAATTTAAAATCAAGAAAATAGACTATCTTCAGTTATAAATTATTGTGGAATTCTATTCTAGAGAAAGAAAGAGAGATTAATGAATATATGCCAAATATTAACAGAAAGTTTAATTCTGACAATGATTCCCTTTACGTGTTTATATCCTATCACAATTAGAAAAATTTATCAATACATGTTTTTTATTTTTTTCAATTAAGCAACTGTTGTATAACTGTTAACTCAAAAGTCCTGATGATAAGACTTAACCCGTCTCATCATCAGGACCTTTAGCGTATATTTTATCCTTATTCTCTTCTCAAGGCTTCAATCGGATTGAGATTTGCCGCTTTATAAGATGGCAGCAAACCAAAAATCAAGCCTATCAACACTGAGAATGCCACTGAACCTACAATTGCCGGAATACTTATGGCCACTGGTGTATCTGATATCTTAGAAATAATTTCTGCTAATCCTATACCGGTAAGGACACCTAAGATTCCGCCAAAACTTGTGAGCACTGCAGCCTCTGTTAAAAATTGAATGAGGATTTTGCTCTTTCTGGCACCAATAGCCTTTTTAAGCCCAATCTCACTGGTACGTTCAGTCACCGATACAAGCATAATGTTCATTACGCCAATTCCGCCAACCAATAAAGAAATACTCGCAATCCACAAAAGCTGTTGATTGATGGACTGATTTAACTCCTGGAGATTTTTGGCCCTTTCCAATAAATCGGTTGCCCGGTATTTAACGACCGAGTCATCATCACTGGAAATATCGCTTGTAATATAGCTGTTTAAAATTTCTGCACTTTTCTTACCGGCCGCACTCATGGCGTCCGTATCAGTGGCTTTAATGATGAGATGCTGCGGCTCATCATAGTTATAGCCAATGGGCCATGCGCCGTTAGGCAAGAAAATCTGACCTGAGGAACTGCCCATATATGTATTATAATCCTCTAAAGAATTAATCACCGGTTCAAATCCGGATGATTTATCGACGACCCCAATAACCACAAACGGCTCTCCTTTAATTTCAATCGTCTGGTCAATAGGGTCTTCATTTTGAAACAAAGATGCCGCTACATCTTTATGGATAATGGCAACTTTCCGCTGTCCGATATAATCTTCTGGGTCAAAACCTCTCCCCTTAGTTACGATATAATCACATGTATTAAAGTAATTGGCATCTATCCCCAAAACCTGTCCCGTATAAGAAGTAGCTTTATAATAAACTTGCTCAGAATATTGGCGTCTTGTAAATAATGAGGCATTCTTTACTTCATCGATTTCCATTATTTCATTATAAATATCTTCAGATATGACAGGTATACCCTCCGGCATACTTGAATATTCAAAATCATAATCACTGCTATATTGGTTTAAGGTAATCTCCACCGTATCATTGCCTGAACCGATCAAATTCTTCTTAATCTGTTCATTGGTCCCTTTAATTGTCGAGACAATCGCAATAATGGCCGCTATACCGATGATAATTCCCAGCATGGTCAGGAAGGAGCGTAGTTTGTGGGACCAAATCCCTTGAAATGAAAGTCTGATATTTTCTAACATGGCTACCTCCTTTAGTAGAATACATCTATGTCTGTTGTCTCTTGTGTCTTAGCTCCCTCTTTAGCCGTTTTTCCGTAGGGAAATGTAATTTTATCTTCTACCGACAATCCCGATTTAATCTCAATATATGAATCGTAAAGGATGATGCCCGTCTGAATCTCTTGTTTCTCCAGACGTTCATTTTCATTTTCTTTAAGCACATAGTATACCCCTCGCTCCTGACGTACAAAGGCTTTATCAATATAAATACTATTGCCGTCGCCAGTACTGCTTTCTGAACTGAATGAAATCGAAACATAGTCATCATTGGACAGACCTTGGGTATCTTCAATATAAGCCGTAAACGGATAATGTGTGGCATTGGGATTAGTATCAAAATAGTACCCATCTGTAGGATATTCAGAAATTTCCGTGATTGTCGCCATATAAGACATCCCTGTCATCCATGAATCTGCAGTGACCATATCACCAATAGCAACTTCATCAAGTGCCAGCTCATTAATTGTTCCTGTCAGATATAGACCTTCCTGACTTTCAACAACAAGAAATGGGCTTCCATCGGCAGCCGCACCCTCATCCGGATTACCTACAGCGGTAACGGTTCCTTTGACCGTACTTACAACAGTTGCCGAATCCAGCTTTTTCTTAGCATTATCATAGTCCATCTGGGCCTGCTTCCGATCTAGCTGCAGCTTGGCAATCTCCTGCTCTTTCTCCACAATCAACTTATTAAGCTCATCTTTCGTATAACCGGTGTCAATATCCCCCGGATCGTCTTCCTCTATAAAACCGGGATCTTCTACTCCCGAATCTTCTGGTCCTGAAGCCTCTGTCGCTTCATCCGAAAGCTTATCTCCGTTTGCTCTAAATACCTTTAAAGAAGTGTCTACAGCTTCATCCGAAGGTGCCTCCATTGTCGCACCATATAAGATTATCCCTGAGGATCCTCCCACTACTTTTAAGGTGACATCGATGCCTTCGCCTCTGATTTTGTTAATAAAGGCTTTTGTAATAGTTGTCTCTTCTGTACAAAGCAATTCATAAGCTCCATTAACTTCTCTCAGTTCCACATCGTAATCAAGCTTATCCAAAGGCTTTTGTTCTGGTACTTGAGTTTCTTCTGAATCTGCAGATGAGGTCGTTAATGTTCTTTTGTTAGTGATAATGATTGAGTCCGATATGGCCACCTGCTTTTTTAATTCAGCCAGCTCCTGATTGGCGCCTTTGATTTGTAGGTCAATTGAATCAATTTCTATTGCTTTGATATCCGCATCTAATTCCAGCAAAGTGCTGTCATATTCCAACAACTGATCTCCTATATCAACCGTATCCCCCGTATTTACAAAAACTTCCTTAACCACTTGATCTCTTAAATAAATATTCTGTGATAAATCTGCGGTAATATAGCCTTCAGAATAGTTATCATACCAGGGAATCGTTGCAATATTCCCAACACTAATGACATTGGCTACAGTATTTGAAACACCGGTTTTTGTAAACGCAAATACTGCTCCGCCTATCAACGCAATGCAAAGAACAATGCTTATTGGAATAATGATTTTTTTCTTCATACCATCACCTCTGCTTTATCTTCCCGCACCAGTTCGCCATCTAAAAGAAGTATTTTTCTCTGGGCAAAGCTTGCTATTTCAGAGTCATGAGTAATCATGACCACTGTCACACCCTCATAGTTTAGCTTTTGAAATAATTCCATAATCTGTTTTCCGGTTTTGCTGTCCAGAGCGCCGGTAGGTTCGTCTGCCAACAGAATTTTAGGATTATTGACCATGGCTCTGGCAATAGCAACACGTTGTTTTTGGCCTCCCGATAATTGAGTCGGCTTAAACCCCACGCGGTCACTCAGACCTACCCGCTCTAACGCAGTTAAGGCCTGATTGCTTCGCTCTTTCTTTGGAACACCGGCATAAGTCAATGGTAAGGCCACATTATCCAACGCACTTTGTCTTGGCAGGAGATGGAAATTTTGAAATACAAAACCAATACTCTTTAACCTTATATCTGACATAGCCTTATCCTTATATTGTAATACATCCTCACCATCTAAATAAAATTCACCTGATGTCGGTCTGTCAAGACAGCCGATAAGATTCATCAGCGTTGTCTTTCCTGAGCCTGAAGGCCCCATGATTGCGACATATTCGCCCTCTTCAACATTAAGAGATATATTTTTCAAGACAGGAACTATCATTTTCCCTTGAATATAATCCTTACATATGTTCCTTAACTCTAAAATCATTGAACATCCTCCATCGTATCTTCTGCGGAGTCGATAATCTGCATATCTGCCTCTGTTTCCCCTTCTCCCATAATCGCATCATCAATAATCGCAGCATCAGGACCTTCTTCATCTGAAATAATGCAGTTTATACCCTTCGATAATCGCTCTTCCGGCCATGCTATGTATTCATCCTTTTTCAGACCTTCAAGAACCTGATATTCCCCCGACTCCTCATCATAATCTCCCAATGTCACTTTTCGCTTTTCCAGCCTTTCTTTAGAGTCCATAACCCAGGCATAGGTTTCCGAATCTTCAAATACAAAATACTCGGAATACAGCCAAATACCGTCTTTCTGTGCCTCTTCCTGGGTCAATTCTATGTAGACATGCTGTCCAAGTATCAAATCCTCGGATGTATCTAACTCAATATAAAACGGATAAGAAGACGACTTGTCTTCACTGCCGGTTGATGACATATAATAGTTGTTTTCATCTGTCACTTTATTCTCTAAGTCAATTAAAGATATTATACCGGTCCAGGTTTTCTCAGAATCCACTCGAGAACGAATTGTAACCGGCTGGCTTTCGGAAATCATCCATACATTTTGCTCATTTATTTTTCCTTTAATGCGGTAATCACCCGTAGCCAATATCGTCATATAAGGAACACTTTCCCCATACATATTAGTCCCACTATCACTGATTGATTTAACAACACCGACTATTTCACTGGTGACAGTGGAGTTTTCAAGGGATTTTTTAATTTGTTCAATCTCGACAGATTTACTCTTTTGATTATACTCTGCCCGCTTAACATCGTTTTGTGCGGTTTGAATCTGGGTTGTGTAGGCTAATTTTTCTTCAGCCGATACATTCGCTTTTTCCTTTTCTAAAAGTGAAATCTGACTGTTTAACGTTGACACCTCGTTGGTCAATTGCTCCAGGTCCAATTCTGCCTGACTTAACTTTAGCTCAATTTCATCAGAGTCATATGTAAACAAAGAAGTACCTACTTCCACCTTGTCGCCTTCCTGAACAAGTATTTCTTTGACTGTACGTTCTTCATCACGCTTTATTTCTAATGTTTCCTGCGGCTCCACAATGCCTGAATAGCGGTTCTGCAATCCGTTACTGATGCCCGCCAGTTCAGCTACAGAACTTACATAAGCCACTTCATCAGATGATGAATTATTATTATTCCTTAGAACAAAATACCATAATCCTATAAAAATCAATAACAATGCAACAGCAGTGCTACCGACGATAATAATTAATTTCTTTTTTTTCTGCATTAAATTCTCCCCCTTTTTCTTTTTCATTATATCATAGGCTTTATCAAATTAAAGTGATATTATCTTAAGATTCATTTACGATTTATTAAAACTATCCTCACTCATTTTATCTATTTGCTAAATAGATTTATTGTTTTCTGGCTATACTATGACTGACTATATTGATTTATATATGATGAAAGGAAGCAAACACATGGATAGAGAAGTTTTTATCGGAACAGGACATAACCCCGATGGTCCTGATTTACCACTGGGATTCGGCATGCAGCTTGCCCAGGAACCTAAGGCTTTACAGACCTATGGCAATCTCAGCAATTCAGAAAAAGAGGCAGTTATCAACTATATTCAATCCAGTACTAGCGGCGACGATGCAAAAAATCGGATTATGGAATCCATTTCCCGGTTAAAGGATAATCCCAGAGATTCCTTTTTCTAAAGGTAAAATAACAAATAATACAAAAGGGTGATATACAATGACGTTTAAATGATCCGCCACATATATTACCCTCCATTGACAATATACTTTCTTAGATATTCATAATTAAATAAGGGGATTCTAAATGATGGCCTGCAGCATAAACTTCCTATGACCGTTTGGAAATCTTATGATGCCGCTATAGAAAAATATCTTACTGCAAAAATACATGTAATGCCGTAAAGCTCCCTTCTATTACCACTTCATTACTTCCCGCTTCCACAAAAATACTATCTCCTTTCTCTGCTTGGATAGATTCTGTTCCACAACTCATAGTGCACGCTCCTTCTAATATCAGCAGATGATGAAAGGTGCTATCAGCCACCTCAATTGTTGTCCGATTGATTCCCTCCATTTTATCAACTGTAAAATGTTCACATTTTGCAAGGTGATGTCCAAAATCAAGTTGTTCATCTACCGGCTGTAAGTTACTTACATCACATGCTTGCTCAATATGTAGCTGTCTGAATTCCCCGTTGTTTTTTCTTCCATAATCGTTTGGTAAGGTTCTTTTTAAACCCATAGTGTACATATGCATTCGGCTTTGCATCGATGACATACCACATTTCCGATTTTCCAAACTGACCTTCATTCTTCATTGCATAATCATCATCCGGATGCACTTGAATAGAGAGATTATCTTCTGCATCGATTAATTTAACAAGAATAGGAAAATTCGGGTATTTTTTGCAAATAGTTCCACAAGCCTGAGGTTTTTCCTCAATATATTTAGCCAAAGTTTTCTTGGTTCCCTCAATAACACATAGACCTTCCGGATGACAGGAAAGCTCCCATGTCTCTGCAATCCTCTCCGAATCGGTATTTTTATGATAATGTTCTTTTAACGCCGTCCCTCCCCAGATATAATCTTTACATACTGGCTTTAATTTACTGGAGAGTCAAAAGTTTTTAATAAAAAAGTAACCCTTACAAGCAATTTTATGGTATCCTTTAAGTCGACTAAAACACAAAGGAGAAAAATCCCCGAAGGGTTATCTGCTGATTAGTTTAACACACTTTGTGATGATTGACTAGACATTATGCTTGAATATATTGAAGATATTTTGAACAAATTTAAATCCTGCTTTTCCAGAAAGGCTTCTTTCC
>Ga0153922_1001017_pt1 | contig 10234 bp, 9 predicted proteins | sample TSNJ006MetaG_FD_104723 | JGI IMG/M metagenome (GOLD analysis project Ga0153922, IMG submission 104723) | Attine ant fungus gardens microbial communities from New Jersey, USA - TSNJ006 MetaG | ecosystem: Host-associated > Fungi > Mycelium > Unclassified | place: USA: New Jersey, Brendon T. Byrne...
CACGTCGTTGTTGGCTCCTTTGGTTCCTGACCCTTGACAAGCCAGAAACCTTAAGCCACAACGACGTGCGCCTCCTTACATCAACAACCGACCCACGGAAGAGTCAGAAGAGCCCAATTTGTCCTGGATAATTGCCATTATCCATGAAACGTCACGCGTCGGCGGATGTGCGCCTAGACGCTCCCTCGTGGTACTACCCATTGGTGCTGGAACGTCAATACCGTTGCCGCCGTTTCAAAGTCAGAGTCGTAGTGGACAACGGTGAGTTGGTGTGCGGCGGCGAGAGTGGCGGTCAGCAGGTCGGCCACTCCGACAGCTCGATGCTGGCCGGTTCGTGCCAAGGCTCGCTGTGCACCCAGTGCGGTCTGCCAATGCTCATCATTGATCGGCAGATACTCGTAGGCGGCGCGGCGGTCCGCCCAGAGCTGCTCGTATTCGGCCGGCCCGCGGGCACTGTAGAGCGCTTCGGCATCCAGCGACGCTGTCGTGGCGACCACACCGCCTTCGATCAGCGGCCGCAGGCGCCCAGACACCCCTGCGTGGCGCATCCTCGCGGCGGCGCTGGTGTCGATCAGATAACGCGCGATCAGCGCCACACTTCCCTGCGCTCATCCGAGTCGGCCATGCTCTCAAGGCCACCCTGCTCAAGCCACTCGATCTGGCGCGCCCGCGCCGACTGCGCTGCCACTTGTTCCAGCGCAATTCGCACGGTGTCCGAGACACCAGTGGTATGCAGTTCACGCTGCGCCGCTGCAAGAAGGTCGTCGTCTAGGTCGATCAATCTCTTGGTCGTAGGAGCCCCCTCAGACGTAGTATATACTAATTGCGGGTACAGTATATACGGTGGTTTCGTCGGATGTGTACTCGCCGAAGTGGCTGGCTTGGATAGAGTGGTCGAGCTCGAGGACGTCGATCAACCACGCGAGACGGCCGCCCTGCCCGCCGCGGAAAGATTGAAACAGGCTGTGCCACAGGCGATTTACTGAGTGGATAATCGTCATTATCCATGATAATCGCGGCCACACCGATGCAATTCCCGTCCGGCGTTCTCAATCGCACCTCGCCGGCGCCAGCGGCGAGCGACCTGAGCGCACGCAAGGCTTGACCGCCAGGTGATGTCGCGCTGGGCGGCAGGCCCGCTGTAGGCCGCCTGCTCAGGATATGGCGTCTACCTCCACTCGACGAACAGTGCGTCGATATCGCCGGCGGTTCTGACCTTCTGATACCGCTCTTGGTGATCAGCGCGGTAATCGGTCATGTACGAAGGGATGTCACGGCCGGTCAACAGCGCCCTCATAGCCTCATTGAGGCTCTGCAGCCCAAGGTTACGGGCAAACGCCGCAACAGATTCGCACGCCGCTCTCGATACAGGACCGCCATGAGTCGACGAGTTGCGGAGTCTTTTGACTCGGCCAATCTGGCGATCAAATCGCCTGCACTGCTCTTCGAGTCGGGCATACATGCCCTCCGGTGTGGCGAGGACTTTTTCGAGCTCGCCAAGGCCGCGCACGAGCCAATGGCCGACGTATATCCGTTTCAGGGCGGGAATGTGGTCGGCAGCAGCTCGAGTGTTGAACAGCTGGTGAGGCCACTGAAAGACCGACAGACTCGTCTGAATTTCCACCAGCTCACGGTGAAGGGGGTCTGATGCAGGAAGTGCCGGCGAAAAAAACTCTACGGCTGCCCGCGCGTAGCCGGCGATAGCTTCGGTCACCTTGACCCGGGCTTGCGCCTTCTTGAAGTAGTCAACGGAGAAATCGGCCCAGTGCCCACCGCCGGTCGCTCGTACGTTGACGTACTCGAGGGCCCGCACCGCTGCCATCACCGTGTCCTGCGGGCTGGCCGCGTCTTTCAGCGCGGCGCTCAGGGTGATGGCTTCTTGCAAGTCAGCCACCGATGCGGAGTCGAGCGTTTGGTCGCGTACCGACATCCGTTCAATGTCTTGGCCCATCCAATCGTTCCGCGGCTCAAAATGATCCGGGATGTCTTCCTTTGGCCCCCAAGAAAGCCGAGAGACGCGCTGACCGTCGATAAAGAGGATCGAACCGTTGAGGATCCGCCACGAGCCCTTCGTAGCATGATGCACCGCCTTTAGTGCCTCCACAAGCGTTCTGGCCTTGGCCATAGCAGCATGAATCTCGGTGTCGGGCACCTCAACCCGTGCATAGACCATGTTCCAGTCATGCTCCCACTCAACCTCACCGGCGCGAAGAAGCGGCGGATCTCCCTGTGGGTCAAGGACTTCCATCGGTGGAACCTGAAAACGATCAGCCAGATCCGGGCGGCCGATGAAGCTGCTCAAGTAATCGGCGTTGTAGAACGTCACCTACCCATGCGTTACTTCCCACTGAGGCAGTGACGTCGGCGCGAGCCGCAGCCATACGATGCAGTCGGCGCGACGCACCGGCCTGGCCAAGATCTCTTCGCAGAGCTTGATCCGCTGCCAGACTGCCTGCCCGGTGGGTTCTTCGCTCAGTGGTACGGGCCGATGCGCCACGGCGGCCGCCAAGTCCAGCTCTCGCTGGACCGCGTCAGGATTGTCGGTCAGGACTGAGGTCACGTCCCAGAACACCCCAAACTTGCCAAGATCGAGGCCTCGGCGCCGCGAGATGGCCCACAAGGTGTCGCGGCGGAAATTAAGCTCTTCAACCTGCCGATGGAGTTTTTCGTCTTCGGAGGTCGACACCAGATCGCGCCAGGCGGCGCGCATCGCCGCCTCGGTGGCCAACTCAGCGTCAAGCTGTTCCAGGCGCGGCAAGAGCTCGGCCCGCACGGCCGAATCGATCGCGTAGACCGGGGCGCCGTCGGGTCCCGGTGCACTGGATATCAGTCTCCGGAGTAGTGGCTCGATCGGCGTTGCGATCGCCTCGATGACCCTGCGGAGCTTTGGACCCGAGGCCGCGAGGCTCTGGCGCAGATCCTCAATCACGTGCAGCCAGTCGTCACCCTGCAACGATTCAAAGTCGCGGTCATCCGCGACCCACGCCTTCAGATCCGCCGCCGCGGCTGGCAGCGTCATGATTGCACCGCTCGCGGTAATCGGTTCTGGTATGCCCAGGATCGCCGCCAGCTCCTCTACTTGCCGTTCGTGTTGTCGGCCGAACACCATGACCTCCCGTACAAACCGCCCCCTCATGGCTGCCCTACGAGGGTGGGGAGCAGCTTAGGGCGCCGATGCTGACGCCCTCCTGTCGTACAGCGTGGCTGCCGCCGTCACAACCAAGAATGCACCTCCGAGCGCCAAGTCGAACGACAGCTCGTCGAACTTACCGGGGTTCGGCAAATGGGTCTGGGTCCAGTGGTATCCGTGCGCAGCAGCTGACCCTGTACGCCACAAACTCAGGATTGCTGAGCCGTCCCAGGTGTTAGCTTTCACGAGATCGCGAAGCATCGAGACCGTGTCTATCGGTGCCGTTAGCTTCGAGGCCCCTAGCGCCGAGGCTTGTGATTCCAGTGAGGCCACCATGGAGTCCAACGCCGCGACAGCCCGAACCCTCGACTGTTCTTCCGACGGCTGCAAATGACTGCCAGCGAAGCCTTTGTAAGCCTTACGCTGCTCGTCGAGGTTTTGCTATCGGACCTGTACACAGCGCAGTCGACGCTGCGCACTCTCGTCTGGCTCCAGAATCCAGCGCACCCGTGCCGATGCCAGCAACGCTGCTGAGCGGACCAGCGCTACTCAGGCGCGATCCGGTGCCGCCGGAGCCAGACCGCATAGAGCGCGCCTGCCACGGCGGTCACCACACCGTAAAGCGCGACTGCGGCTTGCGCGTCGCTGTCGGGAGTGTTGGCCGATGCCAGGGCCAATGCGGTCGCCGGGCGCCGGCAGCTCGTGGCGAAGGCCAGCACTGCCGCGTGACCGGCGACGCTGGCAATGGCCTACCGCTCGGCCTGCCCCCTTGTGGCTCAGGCGAGCGTTAACAGCCCGGGCCGGTAGAAGTTTGGGAATGGCCACCCGGGAATGTCTATTTCGTCGCCGGTGAGCAAGATCGTCCACGCCAATAGCAGGCAGGCGGCGATCGGGGCGGCGGGGACGCCCGACCATGACAGATGCCACAGCGGACGAAGCACGGTGCTGGCGGCGAAAGGTACCGGACGGGCCACCCAGCGTTTGTTGTGCTTGAGGATCTTACGGAACGCGTCCTTATTGTCGGGCTCAGGTCCTTTTCTGTTCAGCTGCTTCTGTTTGATGGTTGCGACGCAGTGCGGCGTACGGAGGACTTTGGCGACGATCGGGCGCACGACGGGGCTGAGAATATGCTCGCCGCCCTTGTCCTGCGTCTCCTCGACGAGCTGCTCCTTGACAAATTCGAAGGCGCCGGGATGCACCGCATCCATCACGGCTCGCACACGGGCTAGGACCATCATGGCCAGGCGGGCAACGGTTTTGACGATCTTCTGGACCGCCGATGAGATCGCGTCAGGTGCGGCGCCGAGCGCCGATTTCAGCAGCGGTGTGACGTTGTCGAAGATGACGTGTGCGGAGGGAATGGGAACGGTGCCGACAAGTACTTTGCAGGTGCACTCGGTGGCACGATCGACGAGTTCGGTCAGCACCTTACCCGCGGGGGGCTTCAGTTCTGGAGCGTTGGGAGCGGCATCGTCAAGCTTGTCGGCCTCCTGTGCCGACATGCCCAATGCCCGGCCGATATGGCCGTCCTGCGGCCCGTCCCCGGCAATCGCCGCTATCGCAGAGGGCTGCGCGGCCGCCGGTGGTGATTCGGCAGCACTGACCGGATCGTCGTCGTTTTCGAGGAAGTCGATCGGGCTGAGTTTGGCCAGATCGGCAGAAACAGCCAGATGGATAAGCGAGATTCCCCACAGCCGCTCGATGGCATCGGCTGCCGTGCTGATGTCGGCATCCGGTTCGGGCTGGTCGGTGCGCGCAAGTTCAAGGAGGTCGGTCTCGACTTGCTGCGACTGCGACAACCACCTCTCGGTCGCCTCGTCGAGGAGCGAAAGGGCCTCGACCTTCGTCATCGGGTCGGTGTCGGGCTGCTGCGCAGCCACGACGCGTTCCACCGCTTGCTGAACTCCGTCGCGCGCATCGGTTAGGGCCGCGATTCGTTCCAACACGGCGGTGGGGACTGGCATACACGCTTACTACCACCGCCGCCAACTGTCTGGGCGCGAAACGGCATCTTCGATTGTCGCGGTCCGCAACAAGTGTGGTGGCTAACACCCTTGCCGCCGGCGGGGCAAGCGGTGTTGTGTGTTGGTACATCCGCAGGCATCCGATGTTGTCACGCACCACATCGACAGCAGCCCCCGCCTGCGGTCAGGGTGAGGGCAGGGCGCGCTGTACGTCCGGCGCCGGTGATGCCGAGCATCACGAGAAAACGCACGAGAAAAGGCGAGAAAAGGACTGACCGGGGTAATGACAGATCAAAAGACCGTTCATCAGGCGACCTACGACCTCCTTCGTACGCTGGGGCTGACGACGGTGTTCGGCAACCCGGGCTCCACCGAGGAGACCTTTCTGAAGAACTTCCCCGATGACTTCACCTATGTCCTGGGGTTGCAGGAGGCCTCGGTGCTGGCGATGGCCGACGGGTTCGCGCAGTCCACCGGCAAGCCCGCTTTGGTCAACGTGCACACCAGCGCGGGCACCGGCAACGCGATGGGCAGCCTGATCGCGGCCTACAAAGGCAACACCCCGCTCATCGTCACGGCCGGCCAGCAGACCCGCGAAATGGTGTTGTGCGACCCGTATCTGACAAACAAGGATGAAACCCTGTTGCCGCTGCCGTGGGTGAAGTGGGCCTATCAGCCGGCCCGTGCCGAGGACGTGCCGGCGGCGTTCATGCGGGCCTACACGATCGCTGTGCAGCCGCCGGCCGGCCCCGTGTACTTGTCGATCCCGCTCGACGACTGGGACAAGCCCGCGCTGGGGACGGCGGTCGTGCGAACGGTCAGTCACCGGGTCAGCCCGGATGCCCAGCGGCTACGTGGTTTCGCCGAACGGATCAACGCCGCCCAGCGCCCGATGCTGGTGTTGGGCCCCGAAGTGGACCGGGCCGGCGCATGGGACGCCGGGGTGGCGTTCGCGGAGAAGTTCGGCGCGCCGGTTTACGGCTCCCCGCTGCCGGACCGGGCGTCCTTCCCGGAGGATCATCGCCTCTACCGCGGGCCGCTGCCGATGACCATCGCCGGTGTCACCGAGGCGATGCGCGGGCATGATCTCGTGGTCGTGATCGGGGCGCAGGTCTTCCGCTACTACCCGTATGTGGCGGGCGAATACCTGCCCGAGGGCAGCGAACTGCTGCAGATCACCGCCGATCCCGCGCTGGCCGGGGCGGCACCGGTCGGCGACAGCCTGCTCGGCGACGCCCTGCTGGTCTTGGAGCAGCTGGTGGACATGATCAACGATTTCAGCGACCGGCCGGTCGAAGCCGCGCAGGCCCCCGCCACCCCGGCAGTGGACACCGCGGAGTCGGCACCACTGAGCACCGATGCCGTCTGGTCGACTCTGCGCGCGGTCAAGCCCTCCGATTCGCCGCTGGTGACCGAGTCCACCTCGACGATGGCCGAGCAGTTGCGCTGGCTGCCCACCACCCGCCCGGCGTCGTTTTTCGCCACCGCCAGTGGTGGTATCGGCTGGGGGGTGCCCGCGGCGGTGGGCATCGCACTGGGCGACCGCGCCCGGGGGGTCAAGCGCACCGTGTTGGCCACGATCGGCGACGGGTCGTTCCAATACTCTGTCCAAGCGATCTGGACCGCGGCCCAACACCGTCTGCCGGTCGTGTTCGTGGTGATGCGCAACGGCGAATACTCGATCCTCAAGTCGTTCGCGGTGCTGGAGAAGACTCCCGGCGTGCCGGGACTGGACCTGCCGGGCATTGACATCGCCTCCATCGCCACCGGTTTCGGGTGCCGCGCGATCAACGTGGACACCACGGAAAAGCTCGCCCACGAGTTCACATCTGCGCTGGACGCCGATGGTCCGACCGTCATCGTGGTGCCGACCAAGCCGCAACCGGCGCACCTGGGCTGAGAACCTGGGCATGCCGATCTACACCTGCACGATCTCAGAATCGACACTGGAACCTGACACCAAGGCTGCGTTGGCCCGAGAAATCGGGCGAATCCATGCCGCGATCAATCACGTGCCTAGCACATACGTCAACGTCGTCTTCCATGAGCTTGCGAAGGACAACGTCTACACCGACGGCGTGCCGGCCCGTCCGGTGCTGGTCGGCGGCTGGGTGCGCCAAGGCCACCCGGCCGACGACACTACCCGGCTCGCACGAGAAATCGCCGACGCCGTCACCCGGATCACGGGCGTCCCCGCCGAACGTGTGCTGGTCGTGATCCAAAGCAGCCCAGCGCGATTCGCCGTCGAAGGTGGTCGTGTCCTGCCCGAGCCGGGCGAAGAAGAGGCCTGGTTCGCCAACGACTGATCAATCAATGATCAATCACGGTTGCGGATTGGCCTCGTCTACCAGCACACGTTCGCGGATCTCGGGCGGGTACAGGCTGTCGAACGTCGCTGGACGCGGCCGCTCGTCTCCAACTGGAGAAAGCAAACCGTCGTGCACGACAATCGGTCCGCGCCCGCTGTGCCGCTCTTCCTCGCTGTAGCACTGATACCACGGCAGGATCGGAACCTGCCACTGCTCTTGGCGAAGGTGCGGATGGATGCGAGTGCCCAGCGCCCACAGCACATCCGAGATGTTCGATGGGTCGATGTCGTCGTCGAGCACATAGGTGATCGGGCACATGTGACCGACCCGGCTCGTACTCATCAGCTCCCCGATCCGGTGCACGAATTCGGCAGTGCTGGTTCCCGGTAGCACATCGCACCAATTCCGCGGGACGGTGATGATCATCCAATGGCAGGCCGTGTCCACGAGCAGCCAGGCCGTCGTGATGGGTAGGCCCGCATTGCGCAGCAGTGCGAGTATCTCGCCCGACACCCCAACCGCCGGAGCGATCTGCGAGTCATCCGGCGGGCGGCCGGTGGAGGTCACCGGCCAGATCGGGTTGTCACGGTAGGTGATCGCCTCGATGGTGTATACCGGCTCCGGAGAGGTCTCCGGAAGCGCGTACCCGTGGAATTCGGCGTAGGGACCTTCGGTGGCGTCGCGGGTGATCGAGAGATGGCCTTCAATAACGACTTCCGCGGTCGCAGGCACCTCAAGATCGACGATCTCGCACTTGACGACCTCGACCGGCTCGCCGTAGAGGGCACCCAGAAACGATCCCTCATCCACGTCGGTCGGTATCGGCATCCCGCCGATCATCGGCACTCCGGGATCACCGCCCTGCACGACGGCGAACGGCATCGACTTGCCGATCTTTTCCCATTCGCCCCAAATGACCCCGATGTGTTGCTGAGGCAGAACCAAACCGGTCATGTGGCGGCCGTCGATCATCATGATCCGCGAGATCGACCAGTTCGTCCACCGCCCGTCGGGCGTCCTGGCAACAATGATCCCCCAGGTGTTCACGTAGCGGCCACCATCGTCTTGGTGCACCAGGGGAATCGGAAAGCGATCGAGCGAAGCGTGCTCGCCCAGCAGAATGTTCTGCTTGCAGGGAGCTGACTCGGCTGAGATCAGTTTCGGCCGGATCGGCGGTCGTTGATGCGCCTGCGCGACGTGTTCCACCAGTTCTCGCGCGGTTACGTTGTGCGACAACCCGAGCGAGAGCGCCACCCGCGCCAGGGGATGACGGCGATCACTTGAGAGCGCGCCCGCGGCACCCAGCAGACGGAATCCGGGCGCGGCCCCCTCGACGTTGTCGAACAACGGCGCCGGCCGCCGCTGCTCCGTTGACCACCGGGTGATCGCTGCCGCCTCCAGCACTGGGCTGACCCGACGATCGATGTGCTCGAGGTCGTCGAGAGATTCCAGCACATTCAGGTACTCCCGAAGGTCCTTGATCCTGGCCATCAATCATTCACCGCCTTCAGATATTCGTTTACCGTCCACAGCCGAATCGTCATTCCGAAACCCGACTTTATGCGGGCTGTGTTGCAGTTGGCGCGGGTTCCCGGCCATCGTTTCACCTAACTTTTCTTGCGCGAATCGGATCGCTGCATCTGCATTTCTCAAAGCCGCGCGACGCTGCGCGGTCACCACCACCGCTTGATCTGTCGGTACACCTGGTCGCTGGTTCCAGTGACCCGTTGTGTTACAACAAGATTGGGTCCGTATCTGCTCGCAACCCATCGGCCCGCGATGACGTCAACCCGCAATAAGCGACCGTCGCTGGCGAATACGTGGCCCGTCGCGTTCGGCATAATCATCACGTCCTCCTTGGCGTAACCCGTACGTCTCATGCAATCACCGCAGGTCAGTGCGGGTTAGACCCAAAAGGGGATATTTCCTCCCCCGAAACGGGGAAACGCGCTGCGCCCAGCCGCGGGCGGGCGCTTTTCAGCGCCCCGCCACGCGTAGGTGGTCGGATTTCTCACCCCACGGGGTCATTTCATCGCCAACCCGATTGACCCCTCCACACCGGCGGCACAGGCTGATGCCACCAGATTCGTTGCAGATCAACGAACTCTGCAAGGCCAGCACTAGCAGTGAGAGGTGAACAAATGACACTACACAGGGACCCCACAATCAGCGGCGATGATTTTCGGTTGGCGATGCGCCGGCTGGCTGGTGGGGTCAGCATCATCTCTGGTGCCGGCCCGGATGGCCCGTTGGGGGTCACGGCGACCGCAGTGACATCGTTGACGGCGGAGCCGCCCAGCGTCCTGTGCTGTTTGAACCGTTCGCTGGCGTTGGAGACGGCCGTCAAGGAGACCGGCAGGTTCGCGGTGAACATGCTCCGCGCCGATCATCACGATCTGGCGCAGCGGTTCGCCGGCATGCACGGGGTGCGTGGTTCGGCGAAGTTCGAGCAGGGGGACTGGACGATTCTGCCCGGCGACGTCCCAGCCCTTTCTGACAGCCTGGTCAGCTTCGATTGCCGCGTCGGCGACGCCATCGAGATCGGGACGCACTCGGTTTTTGTCGGCCTGATCGACGAGGTCTTTTTCGGTGACTCGGGTGACCCGTTGGTGTACTCCAACGGCACCTTCTCCAGCCTGGTGCCGCTGTGACGCGCAGTGGCGCCGGGGCTTGATGAATTTTCTGGATTCTGGATTAAGGAAATTGCAATGACTTCTGTATTGATCGTGGTCTCTGCTGCGGATCGTTGGACGCTCAACGACGGCACCACCCACCCCAGCGGCTATTGGGCCGAGGAGCTGGCCGAACCGCACCGCATCTTTGCCGCCGCG
>Ga0153922_1001021_pt1 | contig 10221 bp, 13 predicted proteins | sample TSNJ006MetaG_FD_104723 | JGI IMG/M metagenome (GOLD analysis project Ga0153922, IMG submission 104723) | Attine ant fungus gardens microbial communities from New Jersey, USA - TSNJ006 MetaG | ecosystem: Host-associated > Fungi > Mycelium > Unclassified | place: USA: New Jersey, Brendon T. Byrne...
AAGTCTATGAACATTATCTGATATATCTGATATCTTTGACCAACGGCAGATACTTCGCATGCCAAACGTCAAAGTTGATCGATGAAATGACGTTGCAATTAGTCTCCTTATAAGAACTAATCAAGTTATAGGTGTTCATCGGTGGAGATGACTAACATGCCATGATTACTTTCGATAGGGTAAGTCATAGAAGTGGAGGATAAGGCAATACTTTGAATATCCCAGCAATCATCTTCCAATGGGGACAATGGCGAAAAGCCCGCACCTAGCCTCGTTCATAGTTACTATCGGACTCTTCTCTTATCGCTATCGAGGTTTGGTGAAATCCGTGCTCTTTATCGTTCCTGATCATTACCTGGGATTTTATGATTCTGCCTCACTGGACTTCATCGAATGAAATGACGCAGTTAGAGCTCACAGGTAGCAAATATAGCGCACCAAGGCCAACAGGATATAATGAACAGAGCCAGAGACAGGAAAGCCAGAACCGCAAGTACAATTTATCTGCACTCAAGCAAATAGTGAGTAGGAGCTAGCTCTTCTAAAATAAGAAGGATCCTGACAAGCCACTCAGCTCCACGACGTGTGCATACAGCATGCCAACTAGTAGAAATTCTGCTCCAAGTAAGAATCCTATGAAGCCTTCCGATGCTTCAAGAATCCAATCCACTCAGGTTCGTCGGTTCCATGGTCCATATCTGTCGACAGTCCAACTTGAGTTTTCGTATAGGCCAAAGCCGGCAACAATGCAGGAAGCAACTCTTTCCCCGCCCGGGCACAATCTGCAGCTGCTAGTAATACAAATAGAGGTATAGTCAATCCAAGTGGTGGAAGTGCCACCAGAACCGGAGGTCCTGGGGCTCCAAAGGCAGCCACTGCCTCTGCAAAGACCCCCGGGGATATATCGCGAAAATAGAGTGCAACAAATCTGTATCATCAATCTAAGTTGTTGTTCCTTCTGGGCCCAGCTCTGTTGTGACACTCAGAGATTGTTTGAGAAGTTGGCGAGACTTCTTGACATAATACTGCCAAAACTTAAGAGAGAGTAGATGTGCAGGAGCGTCTTGATAATGCTGCTTACCAACAGATTATCTCTGAAGGACCAATGCAGTATAAGGTCCGGAGACATGAATTCTATTGCAACCTCTCGAGTTAGATATTGGTGCATGAGCCAGTTAGAGGATAGAAGCAATTCATGTACAGAGTCTAACCGAAAAACGGAGACTGTCATGTGTACTACCTCCAAGGACTGATGATTTGGTATTATGCTCAGCTTATCTGGATTGCATTCGGATTACAGAGACACCCTATATAAGATATGGAATCAGCACAAAGTTTTCAAGCATGAGGGGAGGGTTTCCGAGAGCTAGGATACCCAAGGTTTCTTCGTATATTCAGCTTTCCGTTCTTGGCTTCCCCTTTGGACGGTTCCTTGCTGAAACAACGTACCAGAACAAAGAGGGGAGCCGAGGGTTCATCGATGCGAAGGCATCTCTCGAGGTGTGTACAATTCGCATCATAGATACGGAAAACAGGAGGGAAGAGTAAACATACCGACAACAATAGAGTTTCCACCATTTCTCATGACAGCCGTAAGGCCTGCAGAACATGATGCAAAATATAAGTGATAACAAGTACAGGTAGGTTACGACCGTTTGGATACTTGAAATAGCATCGATATCTCCCACAGTCACGTGCAGACAGCTCTTTCCCAAAAATGAAATGCTCACTCTCGCTATGACCCCGTGTGATACTGAATTCACAGTGATAGCTGACCAGTAACAGACAAATGGCGCAAGTGTTTATTGAGAAATTTTTTTGAATATAATTAATTCCTGAAGGATAGATTGATTGGTACTATTGTAATCAATCAGTCATTATTACCAGTGTCTATATAAGTAAGGACCCATGAGTAGCAAAAACTGGGTCAATCCTCATACTAGAAAGTTGCATATTACAACATCATCTCAACAGAATCATATAATGAGAAATAATAGCAATCCGATCATATTCCAATACAAACATACCCAAAGTTTACAGATTATTACATAAAATCAATGATGGTTAATGTTCTGAATAGCAGATTGAATCCTCGGGAAGCTGTCTTGCCTCCGAACTCGAAAACAAAGTTTGTAGGGAGATATTTGAAACTTGTCACTCAATGACATCATATATCAATCAGGGTTTCTCCCAAATTCATCGGTAATAGTAGTCCATGGTCAACGTGCTGGCTGCGAATGATGTTGCCAAGAAGAGCGGATGAGTTTTCGGCAGCAGTACCGTCGTCAAGTTTCCGCCAAGCTTTTGTTCGGTCTACACACGCTTCGCTAAGTGGTCTGTTTAGGCACCGGGGGAAACCATCGCGGTGAGAATGAGGATTTCGTCGGTAAATCTCCGCTCGAGTATACACGGCCGAACTCCAATCTCCATCCGGTTTCTCACGAAATTTTGGACCCCGGCCCGTTATCTACTGCAAGGATGGAGCGACGGGACACTTCGGCGTTCCATTGTTAACTAGCCAAGAGATAACCATAACTTCTCCATGTAGCATTCTCACAACTTTTTCAGCATTCGACGTTTTCATCTGATGATATGCATCGTCTTCGGACATGAATTCCCATAAAAGTCACAATCTGCTCTGATTTTGAATTTCAAAAATAGTCTTATCCTGCAAGGGACGCGATATAATGTGAATAATCCGAGGAGAGTCGGAACAATCAAAAGGGTTCAAAGATAAGGGTGTCGACCATGCGTATCCAGTCAGAGATAAGGACCGGGTACAAATTGTTGAATCGCCCCGCGAAAAATAATTCGCCCCCTCCCTCCTCCTTCAACCCGTGCTATTACTTCAAATTCATCTATTACCTCATTTTCAACGATAGTCATGGTTCTCCCTCATGAGCCCGAATTTGAGCAAGTGAGGACAAAAATAGACGCATCATAACTGAAGTTGACACTCTTCTTCGTTAGGCCCTCCATGAGTTAGAAACGAGTCTGCAGCCCTTCCTCGCTGCAAACCCCCGATATAAAAAAGCCCTTGAGGTCGTTCAAGTTCCCGAGCGCGTCCTTCAATTCCGCGTAGTATGGGAAAACGACCAAAACATCCCCCAAGTCAACCGTGGTTTCCGAGTCCAAGTACGTGTTTCATTCTATATCCATTTTCTCTCCTCCTCATGAGGCATGATCTATGTAGTACAATTCCGCACTTGGTCCTTACAAGGGTGGTCTTCGCCTACACCCTTCCGTCAACCTATCAATCCTGAAATTCCTTGGTTTTGAACAAACTTTCAAAAATGCTCTAACGGGCCTTAATATGGGTGGTGGAAAGGGTGGATCTGACTTTGATCCAAAAGGAAAATCGGACAACGAGATTAGGAGGTTTTGTGTGGCTTTCATGTCTGAATTATTTAGGCATATCGGAAGCGACACTGACGTTCCTGGTAAGTTACCTTATCATCCAATTATGTTACGATCCGTGATCAAAATTTGATCCGTCCAATCGCATTTCCTTCCGCCTATCTGACATGCTAATGACATTTTCTCAGCCGGTGACATCGGTACTGGTGCCCGCGAGATCGGATATCTCTTTGGCGCTTACAAGAAACTGAGGAATGAGTTTACTGGAATGCTCACAGGAAAGGGCCTCCATTGGGGTGGTTCCTACATCCGTCCTGAAGCCACCGGTTATGGTCTCATCTATTATGTTGAACACGTACGCTCATTCTCTTTGCCCCAACTATCTGTTTCTTATCTATCCAATAGATGATCGCACGTGCATGCCCAGAATATAGTCTCTCGAAGCCTTCTACACTTGTGGCTATCTCGGGCTCTGGGAATGTTGCTCAATATACCGCACTCAAAGTGATCGAATTGGGTGCTACACCTCTTTCACTCTCCGATTCAAAAGGTTCCTTGATCGCTGAGAAGGGATTTACAAAGGCGGATATTGAGAAGGTCGCACAGGCCAAACTTCGTGGTGAATCACTTGAATCGCTCGTTGGTGAGCTTGGAGAGGGTTATACTTACCATGCTGGTATGTTCCTTTCAGCATTCATTCTAAAGAATTGAAAGTCTGAGTTGTCATTGCATTGAATTAGGCAAGCGTCCTTGGACCCTTCTCTCTGAAATTCACATTGCTCTTCCTGGAGCCACCCAGAATGAAGTGTCAAAAGAGGAGGCTGAGGCTTTGATCAAGGCTGGAGTTCGTATCGTCGCTGAGGGTTCTAACATGGTACATTCTTCCATAATCTGTCCCCCTTCCCTGCTGACTTCGTTTATCACAGGGTTGCACGGAAGAAGCTATCGCCATCTTTGAGGCGTCTCGTCGTTCCGGTCTCAAAGGTGTCTGGTACGCCCCCGGAAAAGCATCCAATTGTGGTGGTGTTGCCGTTTCCGGTCTCGAAATGGCACAAAACTCCCAGCGCCTCAATTGGTCAACCTCAGAAGTCGATGCTAAATTGAAAAGCATTATGGCTGATGCTTATGAGATCTGTTATAACGCGGGTGAGAAGTGGAGTGGAGAGGCTCAGGTGGATGGTAATGTATTGCCAAGTTTGTTGAGTGGTGCGAATGTGGCTGGGTTTATTAAGGTTGCGGATGCGATGAGAGAGCAGGGTGATTGGTGGTAGACGATGAGACACAAAAACCTTTAGTCATGTTTCCTGTTTGTATTTTGTATCTTCTTTTTTTGCGTGTCTTATACCCGTTGCAACTATTTGTAAAGTCATGCGATGAATTGTATATTTGTCTTTCTGCTCAAAGCCAGGCTTCTCTGAGACATCCTCGACCTCCTCACTATACACACACATCACTTTCAATGAATGAAGAGTACAAGATCAAATGCTTGTCAACATTGATGGTCAACCCTTTTCCTCCTGGGCCTCTCAAAGGTATTACTACAACCTGAACTTATTGTTTCTGAGATGACTACTGGGTGTTCCTTCAAAAATATATGCTTGAAATAATTCATTGGATAAATATTTAACAAATAATAAAGTTGAAAATATGCAATGGTTGATGGCAAATGGGAACCGGCTGGGAACATCAGTGTCGAGCAGGCTAAGCAAGAGTCGCAGGGCCGATCAACAGGGTGTTTATATGGTATGAATATATAGTGTTATCATGTTGGTGATTACCTTGAACATTGGCTTGCACCTATCTGTTTCTATGCAATAGATAATCTCTATCCCTCAGAACAATCAGGACAAAATGTAGTATCCAAATCCACATATTGCAGTAATAACTTTGGCTACAACCGATGATACTTCAAATCTTGAGAGCTGGTCTCACTAACATCATATGTTCAGTTCACTACATTTGACATATGTTCTGGGATCAGATACTACATTTTGTTCCGAGGGATATCTACTACAAAACAGACAGGTGCAAGGTAATCACCAACATGATGACGCTGTACATTCATACCATACGAACACCCTGTTGGCCAGCCTGTGACTCTTGCTCAGCCTGCTCAACACTGATGTTCCCAGCCGGTTTCCATTCGCCATCTGGCCCGACTTTCCATAGGCGAACATAGCCATCGTTACCAGCTGAGGATAATATCGTGCTATAGAAGAGCAAGGTCAAGAGCTGTCATAGTAAGATTGGAGGATACTCATACCCAGTAATATTCCACTCTACACGACTCACAGCTGATCTGAAAGCAGATCAATTCAATACTACGGATGCATTAGAACCCATGCCCACTTACTTGTGTTCAACCTTTGTCACATCAATGATGGCCCATTTCAGGTCATCGCTCTCGCTATCCTGTCCATCAATCAGCTCACTGTCTTCGCCATCGCCATCCCCACTCTCCAATTCTTCACCAGGCTGGATCTTCCATATCCTCACGCTACCGTCACGACTCCCTGTTGCGATTAGATGATATGAACGGCCACACGAGGGAGCCCATGATACGGATGTAACGGATGATGTAACGGGTGGTATATCTTGTACTGAAGGTGCACTGGTCTGGGCAGTACTTTGAACTTGAGCTTGTGATGAAGTGGTAGGAACGAGCGAAGATGATGAGCCATTGGGTTGAGCAGAAGCATCTGCGGTTGTATCCGGGGGTTCTAAAACACTACCTTCAGAGAAGGAAGGACGTGTAGCGTGTCCTGGTGGTGGGAGAACAACTTCGGGTGTGTCTTGATCACCTGGATCAACACCTGAAGTGGTGTTCGAGGGAGATGGGTCAAGTATTAGGAGTGTCGTATAAGAACGTAAGGGGTTCAATTGAATGATCTGCGCGTCAGGAAATCAGTTTGCAAAGTCAAGAGGACGTAACGACCTTAATTATACCTTGACTTTCCCAGATGTGCCAGCACAAACGGCTAGGATCTCTCCCCAGTACCGGTCTTTACACCATGAGAGAGACCATCCTCCATCAGCCTCACGATTTCCTATGTCAAATTTTGTTCTATCGCTCGCAGCATTTGTAGTAGCATTTTGTGCAAGACCTTGAGATAGAGCTTGCGCGTGATCTGCGTAGTTGGTTTTCTCTTGCCCACCACTAGCAACACCAAGGGAGGAAGAAGAAAACGTTTGTGTTGGGGTCCCGACTGTCATAGTTTGGGCGTGAGAGTAGTATGTGGGTGTAGATGAAGAAGGGAGATTTGCTACATCGATGTCTTGTAGCAATTGCCAAATCATGAAATTTGTTCGATCTATGCATTCGTAGACACGGAGAATATTGTCGGATGCAATTGTAGCCTAAAGTGTGTCAGGCTGGTCTTGCGAGGTCAAAAGGCAAATGACGTACAAGTTTGAGGCCAAAATAATGAGGAGCAAAAGCGACATCACGCATTGTTCCTTTACTGTCGGTCATGACGCTCCTCTCGATCCAATGCGAAACGGGTTGGGTCCCTCCACCACCAGTTGCCGCGGCTCCCCCGAGTTGAGGGTCGAGTAGGACACCGGAGGGTGCTTGTTCCCAAATCTTGGTTGTCCGGTCAAAGGAGCACGATGCAAGGATTAGTCCGAATTCAGGATGTGCCCAGCTGACTCTTGCCACCGGAGCCTCATGTGCCTGTCAATGTACAGTTGCAGAAGTAGATAAAATTAAGATACGATGTGTTTACCTTCCATTCATCCTGAGCGAACCAAGAGCCTGTTGCCTCATCGAATTGCCATATTTTTATTCTGTGATAGGAGATAATGAATTGCGGAGGAGTAAGAGAGTATTTAGGGCAATTACCTTTGGTCAAGACTACAAGTGGCAAGGCGTAGACCGTAGAAGTCATATGACACGTCTGTCACCAAGTCATCGTGCGCATGTTGTATCAGTCCTGCCTGCATCATTGAAAGCAAAACAAAGTAACATCCCTCAGGACAGCATTGCACGTGACATCTATCAAGGTCTGCCTTGTTGGCACACAGGTTCTGCCTGCTCGGCTGGATTTCCAAGGTCAGCGTCAGAGCACAGGATGATATGCTCGTCTGACATTTCCTCTCGGAGAATGAGAGGATTTCGTGAGTGGAGAGGCTGTATGATTATCTCCACGCGTTGAGCATGCCCTCTTAGCAGAGGACAGAGAGTCCATTATACGGTCGCCCCTGAGGATTGTTGCATTGGCCACATCTAGTACAATTGCGAAGAGCTCTGCGTTTTGAGTGGTTCGTAATCAATTGAAGGCGGTTCACTGGACTCCGGTCGGCCATCACCGGTCGGCGCCGGCGGCGATCAAAACTATTGAAATTTTTGGACAAGCGGTTGTTGTTCGGCCAGCATGTCGTTTTCTGTCTGGGCTCGCGTCGCCCGCACATGCTTCATTCGCCCCAGAATTACTTCAGGCCTTTTCATTGGCCGTTCCTATGTTCTTCTGGCCGCGAAGCCTGTCAGCAATGGTATGTGCTTGATTCCAGTGTGCTGTATGTTTTATCGAGGATTGCTGTAGTACTGCTTCGGCCTATACCCTTAGCCACGCGCCAACAGTCGTCTGTGGCAACTTCAGAAGTCCAGAAAACAGACACCGAGGCCGAGGCAACGGGAACGAGCCTCTCCGAGCCAGCAGAAGCTACAGAAAATGAGAACCAGCCGCCCCAATTTTCGTCCCTACAAGATGTGTTGCACCCAGGCATATATCGTGCACTCACTCAAAGCCCATTCAAACTCAAGGCCATGTCGCCTGTTCAAGCCGCTGTACTTCCTTTAATCCCTCAACTCACGCAGCCTCATGACCCTGATAATCCTTCTTCGCGGGACCTTATGGTGAAAGCCAAGACTGGGACGGGCAAAACACTTGGTTTCCTGATTCCTGCCGTGGAAGCTCGCCTGAAAACCCTCCAGAGGTCCAAAAAGGGTGGAAAAGATGACTCAAGTCGTTTCGGCGGTGATCGCTTTGCATCGTCGCACGCAGGTATCCTCATTATCAGTCCTACGCGGGAGTTGGCGACGCAAATCGCCAACGAGGCGGTCAAGCTGGTGCAACATCTCAAGGACATCCAAGTACATCTGTTTGTGGGTGGAGAGAATCGGGGGCGTCAGTTGAGAGAATTCAATTATGGAAGGGCCGATATCATTGTCGCTACTCCTGGCCGTATGAATGATCTTTTGGAGTCATCTGAGAGAGTGTCCGGAAGCATTGCCCATACTCAGACGGTGTGTGACCTTGTCTCGTAATTTATCAAAGCCTCTGATGAAGTCCTAGTTCATCCTTGATGAAGCTGACACGCTCTTGGACATGGGTTTCATGCCTGATATTACGAATTTACTCAAATACCTTCCTCCTTCCCCAGAGCGGCAAACGTTCCTTTTTTCTGCTACCCTTTCCCCTGCTATTCGCAAGATCGCTAGCGAATCCCTCTCGTCGAACTACAAATACATAAATTGTGTTTCGGACGATGCCCCTCCCACACACGCCCACATCCCGCAATACCACACCGTCCTTCCTGCTGCTGGAGAACAATTTTCTCATATCCTCCGTCTCCTAGCCCATGACCAATTAACCAATCCCAAAAAATCGAAAACCATTGTTTTCCTCCCCACAACAAAATTTACGGCCCTTTTTGCCGATTTTCTAAGAGTAGCCAGAAAAGATTCACTCCCTGCGGGTAACCATACTTCGGTTTACGAGCTACATTCACAGAAGTCGCAGGACTCTCGGACACGAGCTTCTAATGCATTTAGAAGTGACAAGTCAGGGGCCAGTGTGCTTGTGACATCGGACGTATCGGCAAGGGGTGTTGATTATCCTGGTGTCACTCGTGTGATTCAAGTGGGTGTTCCAAAGTCCGGAGAGGTGTATGTTCATCGCGTTGGACGAACTGGACGTGCAGGAACAGAGGGACGAGGAGACCTTGTCATCCTTCCTTTCGAGCGCAAGTTCCTCTCAACTCAGATGAAACACCTTCCATTGAAACCACTGACTGTCGAGGAACACACTTCGCAACTCCTTGAGATTGCCAAGAAACACGACGAGGACCCGAAAGCTTTCTGGGGTGGTGAGATCCCCGTTGTGAAGAAACCTAGATCTACTACACGCAATCCCACTGTCTTCAAAAGCAATTTCTTCCCAGCTGAGACTATCGTTCCTATAGTCGAAGACATTCCACGTGTGATATCTGATCTTGTTTCCGGAGGCGAGCCACAAGCGTATGATGACACTTTTGCCTCACTTCTCGGTTATTATGTCGGCCTTTCGGAGGAACTCGATCTATATAAATCAGAAGTTCTGGAGGCATGCCAGGTATGGGCTGAAATGGCTTTCGGTATCCCTAAACCATATGTCTCGACAACGATGCGGGAGAAATTGGGGCTATTGGGTGAACAAAAGAGGTTGGAGCAACAAGAGAGGAGAAAGGAACAGAGGATGATGAATGATTCTCGGAAAGGCGGATTTAGAGCACCTTCGCAGAGTCCGTGGATGGGCAGAGGAAAAAGGAGATTAAGAGAGGCGAGGGACAGAGATGATTCACAGTCTTATGACGGTGGATACAGGAGGAATTCGGATGACGGATATAAAAGGAATTCGGGCGATGGATACAGAAGGAATTCGGACGATGGATTTAGAAGGAACTCAGACGGTGGATTCAGAAGGAATTCAGACGGTGGGTCTCGGTTTGGGGGAGAGCGTAAAAACAAGACGTTCCGTGGTAGGAGGGATGACGACTAGAGGTGGAGTTTGAGTTGGGTAGTAATGAGTAATTTTTGGGCTGGTTTTCGGGGTGGTCTGCTGGTCGAAAAAAATCTATAGACTTATGCGCTGTTCGTTACTTGTA
>Ga0153922_1001027_pt1 | contig 10192 bp, 10 predicted proteins | sample TSNJ006MetaG_FD_104723 | JGI IMG/M metagenome (GOLD analysis project Ga0153922, IMG submission 104723) | Attine ant fungus gardens microbial communities from New Jersey, USA - TSNJ006 MetaG | ecosystem: Host-associated > Fungi > Mycelium > Unclassified | place: USA: New Jersey, Brendon T. Byrne...
ACTTTTTAATTGGAACCAAGAAGGTTTTTGATTTTGTAGATAATAACCCGGATGTCCTTGTTGTAGGTGTAGCAAAAACGAATGACCCTTCTATAATTGCCCAAAATGATAATGTAATTTCAATTAACAGTGCGCTTCAAGTAGACCTTTTGGGACAGGTAGCGGCAGATACATTAAAAGGGATGCAGTACAGTGGTGTTGGCGGACAGGTCGACTTCGTACGCGGGGCGAAAATGTCAAAAGGTGGAAAATCAATACTTGTACTTCGCGCTACAGCAAAAAATGACAGTATAACAAATGTTGTATGCTGCCTTGACCAAGGTACGGCAGTTACCACATCAAGATACGATGTTCAATATATTTGTACAGAGTATGGAATCGTTAACCTCCGTGGTCTTACAATAAGTGAGCGCGCAAAAGCTTTGATCGGCATAGCCCATCCGGCATTTCGTGAAGAACTTACAAAGCAGGCTAAAGAAGCCAAGCTTATTTGGTAAGAGGGAGGCAGTGTGTGAAATACAAAAATATATTATTAGAAAAGAAAAATAATGTTAGTATAGTAACAATGAACAATCCCGAAAAGCGAAACGCCCTAACAAATGAAACAATCTATGAGCTTAATATTGCACTAGATGAAATTGAGAGCGATAAGGAAATCATGGTGGTAATAATAACGGGCAATGGAAAGGCTTTTGTGGCTGGAGCAGATATTGCTTACATGAAAAATCTCAGTGCTTATGAAGCCATACAGTACTCCAAGAATACAACGGATGTTTATTCGAAAATAACGAATTGCCGTAAAGTTTTTATTGGAGCTATCAATGGATTTGCGCTGGGTGGCGGCTGTGAGATGGCACTTGCCTGTGATGTACGCATTGCAAGTGATAAGGCTAAGTTTGGACTGCCTGAAGTTGGATTGGGAATTATACCTGGAGGGGGAGGAACACAAAGGCTCCCAAAGCTTATAGGCACTGCGAAAGCGAAAGAACTTATTTTAACAGGCGATATCATAAAGGCTGAAAAAGCCTTAGCCTTAGGGCTGGTAAATAAAGTAGTGCATCAAGAAATGCTAATGGATGCAGCCTTAGAAATGGCAAGGAAAATAGCAAAAGCTGCTCCTGTTGCGATTGAGTATGCGAAAGAATGTATTAATCAAAGCGAGGAAATGGCTTTGGAGAGAGGCATAGAGTTTGAAAAGAAAATGTTTGGCCTATGTTTTTCGACGGAGGATCAAAAAGAAGGTATGTCTGCTTTTGAAGAGAAAAGAACTGCAGGTTTTAAAGGAAACTAAAAAATATAATCATGGAGGAAAAAAGAATGAAAATGTATTGTTTTGAAGAAAGTGTAATCACCACTCAGAGGAAGTATATCCTAAAAACGGATTCAGATGAGCCAATGTACGTTCCTGTACCCTATTTTTTAATTGAAAAAGATGGAGATTATATTCTCTATGATACAGGATATAATCATAAAGCATATAAGAATATAAGGGATTATATACCGGAAATTATCTGTGATGGTTATCCGCCGACACTAATAGAAGATCAATGGGTTATCAATGGTATTAAAAAAGCAGGGCTTGCACCCGAGGATATAAAGTACGTCATTTGTTCCCATCTTCACTTGGATCATGCCGGTGCAGTTGGTGAACTCCCTAATGCCAAATATGTTGTACAAAAAATCGAAAGGGAATATGCAAAGAATCCAAATGAACAAATGAAACCAATGTATTTGGAGGGGGATTTTGATAAAGATGTTGACTGGCTGGAAATAGATGGTGAGAAAAATCCACAATATGACCTTTATGGAGATGGCTCACTCGTCTTATACTGGACACCCGGGCATTGTCCCGGTCACCAATCGCTCATGGTCACATTTGAAAATGGTGAAAAGATAATGCTTACAGGCGATGCGTGCTATTCTTCAGAAACAATCAATAAAGGTATCCCTTCTGCAGTCATGGACGAAGCTGAGAAGTACATGAAAAATATTGACATGTTTAAAAAAATGCAGGATGATGGAACATTTATTCTAATAGGACATTGTCCGGATCAATGGAAAACAGTTAAGAAATTTCCTGAGTTTTATGGGGATAAGTAATTAAAAGTATGATTAGGAGGGCTAATATGAGAATGGGTGAGTTATGCATAGGGCAAACGGCATCTTTTTCTAAAACTATTTCCGAAGCTGATGTTTATCTGTTCGCAGGTGTTACAGGCGATATGAATCCTGTTCATATAGATGAAATATATGCAAAGAGCACAAGATTTAAAAATCGAATAGTGCATGGGATGCTTTCTGCCGGATTAATATCAGCTGTAATCGGAACAAGATTGCCTGGACCCGGAAGTATCTATGTATCACAAACACTAAATTTTCTGGCTCCGGTCAACTTTTATGATACAATAACGGCTACCGTTGAAGTAAGCGAAATTATCCATGATAGAAACAGGGTTCGACTTAAAACAATTTGCACGAACCAAAATGGTGTTGTTGTTACTGGTGGAGAAGCTGTAATGATTGCGTCGAAGTAAGAAAAATTATTTGTCATTAAGCAAAAAACGGTCACCTTTATTTAGAATTATACTGTGGGTGGCCGTTTTTAATCGAATCTACAGTTTGTTATGTGTGTCTATATTATAATCACGTATTTTTTTATAGAGACCTGACGGGCTGATATTAATATGTTCAGCAGCTTTGTTGACATTACCGTTTACCAAATTAAGGGTAGATTTTATATACTGTTTCTCATAATTATTTAAGGCATCTTTCAATGAAAGTGGTTGGCTGGAAATGGGATTATCATCGCTCATGTCATTGTTCTGCCTCTTTTGTAATCCTGTGATATTAAACGGTGTTGTGTCTTTTAAATCTATAATATCTGAGGAAGTTGTAATAACAAGCCGTTCAATAATATTTTTTAACTCTCTTACATTACCGGGCCAATAATAAGACTTTAATATATCCAGAGTTCCAAGCGATATTTTTTTATTAAAATGATACTTTTTATTATATCGTTCCATAAAGGAAAGTGCCAATGCCGTAATGTCTTTTGGCCTTTCTCTAAGAGGAGGGATATTGATAGGGAGTATGTTTAAACGGTAGTATAGATCCTCCCGAAACAATCCGTTTTTTACTAATTCGAGTAAATCTTTATTTGTAGCAACTATTATTCTGGCATCAATGTATGTATAATCATCACTGCCAATCCTTCTTATTTCCCCAGATTCTAATACTCTTAAAAATTTTGCCTGCATGGGTAATGGCATTTCTCCAATTTCATCAAGGAAGAGAGTACCATTATGCGCCAGCTGAAAAAGCCCTGTTTTACCTTGCTTATTTGCACCGGTAAAAGCGCCTTTTGTATATCCAAAAAATTCTGCTTCCATAAGTTCAAGGGGGATAGCTGCGCAATTGACTGGAACGAATGGCTGCAATCTCCTGGTACTTGTTTCGTGAATATATTTAGCAATAACTTCTTTGCCGGTACCTGATTCCCCCAATACAAGGATGGTGCTGTCGATGGATTTCAACTTGTTCAGTAATGTTAATATTTTCCTCATCGCATCACTCTCGGCAATGATAGTATCATTATTACGATTTAAATAGTGAACAAGCTGCTGCATGTTATTTTTTTCTGTTTCAATTTTTTTTGTATAATCAAAAACTACTTCTTCACCTAAACTGAACGTAACAATGAATTCTATATCATTATTTTTGAAAACGGGGATTGATACTGATATAAAGCCATCTCCATATATCGTTTTGAAATATTTAATGGAGCGGGTTTTGCTTTCTATAACAGCTTCAGCACCGGTTTGTCCTTTGATCCAACCAGATGTTCTGAAAATACTTGAATGATTGCCCACTAAATCCTCTGGATTGTCTCTCCAAATTTTAAAAAGATGTTTATTAACATAGAGAATTTTACCTTGGCCATCGGCGAGCACCACATTTCCAGGGAAGTGGTCCATAAAAATATTCATTTCTTTTGATGAAAGTAACCTGTCCATATTGTTCTCCTATAAGTGCTTCACTTTTATTAATTTTAATAAAAATTATATCAACGAGTAATTTATTACAAAAAATGATAAATATTATATTTAATTATAACATACTTCTGATTGCCTGAATAGCATGAAGATGTGATAAATCTCCTGCTATTAGCCATATAAACGAATTCATAATTTCTGAATCAAGTTTTTGGCATGATTCTTGCTTAATTAAATATTGAAACTATCCATAAATTACAATTAAGAGGAGGATTATTGTGCTATGGAATATAATTGTAAAGAAATATCTGATAAATTAACAAAACTGCTTAGACTGGAGGTAATACCAATAGGAATAAAAGGCTATGAAGATATTGAAGAAATGGAGCAAATACCAAAAATCAGAAAACCCAAACATATATTTACTCCATGCCAAATGATTGGTCAGGCAGTTCATATGGGATTTACGATAGGATTTACGGAAAAGGATGTTGTGACCCATAACTGTAATTCAGTAATTGGACTTGACGAACAGGACGATGAATGGATGAAAGAGTCGGTTGGATTATTTAGAGGAGTATGGTGGGAAAAAGAAAATGATGTATTAAATCATCAAAGTTCTTTGACTTCTATCGAAAGTGTTAAGTATAAAGGTATTGTATGTTCGCCTTTATCATCAGAAAGGATAGAGCCGGATATATGTCTAATAAATGCTTCACCGGGTGCAGTCTTTATGCTATTAAGTGGGTTTCTTCATAGAGACTATAAAGCTTTGGATTTAAAAATTGTTGGGGAATCATCATGTTCCATGACTTGGGTTAAGACATTATATACAGGTCAAATAGGTGTTTCAATGCCATGCTTTGCAGAAATGAGGTATGCCGGAATGTCTCCTGACAAAATGATATTAACTATGACTCCAAAAGATTTAGTAAAGGCAATAGAAGGTGTTGAAACACTTAGTAAATCCGGACTGAGATACCCGGTTCCTCCTTATGGTACACAAGTTGACGTGCGGGAAGGAATTGGATATAGCTATGATGTTTCTAAAGTGAAAAAACAGCAGTAGTATAGCCGCATAATATTAATGAAACCCGTATAAATGTAGCGCCCATACGGGTTTCATATTTTATTTTATGCCCATCCACAAAGAACTAACCATTCGCTGAACTTCGTTCCTTTATAGGAAAGTTTGGGCTTGACAACTCAAACTAAGGCATATATACTAAACACAAATGAGAGGGAGTAGCTGGCATCATTTGATGTATACGATATCGTCAATACACGATTTATCTATGATAGGTCCGGTACGTACTCATAGCGAGACTTTTATTGCAGTTTTTGTATTGCAATGAGAAGTCTTATTTTTTTTTTGTACATCTGAAAAAATTTATGATTAAAGGGAGAAAAACAATGCTATTAACTTATGTCCTATTATTTGCAGGCTTTGCCTGTCTTGTCAAGGGAGCCGATTGGTTTGTGGAAGGAAGCTCATCTGTTGCCAAACTCCTTAGAGTTCCCAGTATTATTATTGGTTTGACAATTGTCTCTTTCGGTACAAGTGCTCCCGAGGCTGCAGTAAGTATAACTGCTGCTATTCAGGGACAAAACGATATTGCCATGGGAAATATCGTTGGCTCCAATTTTTTTAACTTGCTTGCCGTCGTTGGTATTTGTTCCTTCATTGCCCCTGTAAAAACCTCTCGAAATATGTTAAAAAAGGAATTTCCTTTATTAATTATTGCGACTGCTATCTTATTGATTATGTGTATGGATACCTTTATATTCAAGGCTGATGGAAATGCTATTGGCCGTATTGACGGTATTATCTTGCTCATCATCTTTGCGTTGTTTTTGGGGAATCAGGTTTATTATGCTTTGCAATCAATGAAAATTTCGGCCAGAGAGCCACGAACTGAAGAAGAAAAAAGTCAGACACTTTCACCACTTAAAAGCATTCTATTCATTATTCTAGGTCTGATACTTGTTATCGTAGGTGGAAACCTGGTGGTTGATAATGCTTCTAAGATTGCCGAATCTTTTGGTCTAAGCCAGGCTTTTATTGGGCTGACAGTTGTTGCTCTAGGTACTTCTCTTCCTGAATTAGTAACTTCTGTCATTGCCGCTAAAAAAGGGGAAAACGATTTGGCTCTTGGAAATATTATTGGTTCAAATATCTTTAATATCTTATTCATTTTAGGGGCTTCTGCCACGATTCATCCTATAAGTGTAGGAATCAACTCAATTTATGATACACTTATATTACTCATGGTAAGTGTTATCGCATTCCTTTTTGCCAAAAACAAAAGAGAAATCAGCCGCAATGAGGGTATTATAATGATTTTAATGTATGCCGCCTATATGGTATATCTTATTCTTAGATAATTCCAATCAATTCATTAATATCTTTAATACTATATTGATTCATATAGGCTTCGATTCCTTCGACTATTTCCACCGTCGCATAAGGATTCGTAAAGTTTGCCGTTCCCACAGCCACAGCGGTTGCCCCTGCCATTATAAACTCAATGGCATCCTCCGCCGTACATATGCCGCCCATCCCTATAATGGGAATCCTCACCGCCTGTGCACTCTGATAGACCATGCGCACGGCTACCGGCTTAATGGCCGGACCTGATAATCCGCCTGTTTTATTGGCAATGGCAAATCCTCTTTTATGAATGTCAATCTTCATCCCCGTAATTGTATTAATCAGGGATAAAGCATCTGCACCACCCGCCTCTGCTGCTTTGGCCATTTCAGTAATATCAGTGACATTGGGACTTAATTTCATGATAATCGGATGTTTTGAATGATCCTTAATGATCTTTGTAATTGCCTCCACAGCCCTGGCATCTTGTCCAAAGGCAATGCCGCCTTCTTTAACATTGGGGCAAGAAATATTGATTTCCAATAAATCTACATCCTCATCACTTAATCGCCGGACAGCGTCAACATATTCTTCTGTTGTTTTCCCACATACGTTAACAATAATTTTCGTATCAAATTGTCTTAAAAAAGGAATATCTCTCCTGATAAAAACATCAACTCCCGGATTCTGTAGGCCGATTGCATTGAGCATTCCACTGTGGGTTTCGGCTATTCGTGGTGTGGGATTTCCCGGCCACGGTATATGAGCAACACCCTTTGTCGTCACCGCACCTAAACGGTTCAAATCTACCAGTTCACTATATTCTGCCCCTGAGCCGAAGGTTCCTGATGCCGTCGTTACAGGATTTTTAAACTCTACGCCTGCTATATTGATTTTAGTATTCATCAAATTTCAACCTCCAATGCATTAAATACCGGACCATCCTTGCAAATACGTTTATTATTTACGTTGGTATGATGATCCTTTTCTTTGGATTTACAAACACAGGCCAAACATGCCCCAACACCGCAGGCCATACGTTCTTCCAGAGAAAGCCAGGCGATAATATGATTCTCTTTTGCATAGGCGGCTACAGCCCTTAACATCGGTGTTGGGCCACAGCTGTATATAGTTTTAGCAGAATTACCCTCAGCATTAACAGCATCTATAACATTGCCTTTAATACCTGCACTTCCGTCCTCGGTGGCAATGATAACTTTGCCATAGGGTACAAATTCATCTGCTAAAAACAAAGCATCTTTATAACCTAAAACAATTGTTTTCTCACAATCTAATCGTTTTGCCAATTCCAGCATTGGCGGAATCCCAATCCCGCCTGCGATTAAGATAGCCGGTTCCTTTGTCAGCTCAAAACCATTTCCCAAAGGGCCCATGATACTTATACTATCATTTGCCCTGATTTTAGAAAATTCTCTTGTCCCATCGCCTACGACTCTATATACAATGCGGATAGCTTCCCGTTTGACATCCACCTCACAAATACTGATAGGTCTTGGAAGTAATCTTGAATTATCATTACTATACACAGAAATAAATTGTCCGGGCTTAACCTCTTCTGCCAGGGAACCTACGGACAACCACATGCTATAAATACCTTCTGAAAGTTCTTTTTGTGAATTTACCAACACTGTTATCTTCTTTATACTCATCTTTACTCCTCACTTAATAAAGTACTTTACTCAGATATATTATACCTTATGTGTCTCCTGTTCTCAAGATATTTCCCATTTTCGGCACGCATAATTATTCGGTTTCCCATGTTTTTTTGGGCTTTACTTTAATGCCTATTAAACGAACAAGGTCGGGCAGTTCATAATCAGCTTCAACTGAATAATGTATCCAGCCTCCAAAATCGCCACAAGGGTAACGATTCTTCCAGACGGTTTGTATTTCTGGGCGCAGATCGCTCAATATGGATTCCACTTTCTGCGCTCCCTTATCGTTGATGGAAATGGTACAGCAAAAACCATTTTCCTCAAAAAACACATAAAGCAACAGTGTTTTTTTATGAACATATCGAAAACTCCAACCGTAATCATTTCCAAAGGGAAACTTTATTTCACGGCTCAAATCATAATGCACTTTCAGCATATCCTCAAAACGCATCAAGCGACTCCAAGCATCATCGCCCATAAAAATCTGAATAAACTCTTCCGGGGGCTGATGTAATTTTTCGGTCAATCGTTTTTTTCCTAACACGTAAAATCTCCTCGCTATTCTTTAATTAATTTCATTGTACTACATATACCTTGACATTAAAAATTACGTATAGCCTTTCATATAATCTCCGTGAGCATCAATCAATTCATCGCACATGCATTTAATATCTTTTATATTAAGCTCTGCTGCTGTATGTGGATCCAGCATGGCAGCTTGATATATATAATTCCTATCTTTGGTTACGGCTGCTTCAATGGTTAGAAGTTGGACATTGATGTTTGTCATATTCATAGCCGCAAGTTGAATCGGGAGCCGTCCTATATGACAAGGCATAATTCCGCTTCCATCTACCAGACACGGTACCTCAACACAGGCTTCAGAAGGAAGATTGTCAATCAATCCTTCATTTAATACATTGCCTCCTATCCTATAGGGTTTGTTGGTTACAATTGCCTCCATTATAGCGGAAGCATACTCATGAGAACGTTCATGGGTGATTTTACCATCTTTTAGTATCTCTTCTTTTTCCTCAGCCCATCTCTCCATTTGGCTCACACAGCGGCGCGGATATTCGTCTAAAGGAATATTAAAATCTTCAATCATTTCCGGATATTTGGCTTTAATGAAGAAAGGATTATATTCAGCATTATGCTCACTGGATTCAGTACAATAATAACCGAAATGATTAATATACTCATAACGAACCATATCATTATGTATTTCCTTAGCGTTTTTCTTTTTAGCAAGTTCCCTGATTAAGGGATACAAATCATTCCCTTCTTTATCCTTGATTTCTAATAGCCAACTCATATGATTAATCCCTGCTATTAAATCGCTTCGATCTTCTAACTTATCTTCCAGTCCTAAACCTTTTAGCAAAGTCTCGGAACAGACCTGTACACTATGGCAAAGACCCACAGTTTTAATTTTGGTATAGCGCTGCATATATCCGGTCAGCATTGCCATTGGATTACTATAGTTTAAAAAGATGGTATTGGGGCAAACCGCTTCCATATCCTTTGCAAAATCGGCCATAACCGGAATCGTACGGAGGGCTCTCATAATCCCTCCAATGCCTAAAGTATCGGCGATAGTTTGTCTCAAACCGAACTTTTTTGGTATTTCAAAATCAATGATAGTACAAGGGTCATAACCGCCAACCTGAATGGCATTAACTACAAAATCAGCATTTTTAAGAGCCACTTTACGATTTCTTGTCCCCAAATAAGTTTTAATAACTGCCCGGCTTTCATTAATATTTTCATTAATTGCAGATAAAATAACTCTTGAATCTTCCAGACGCTCGGCATCAATGTCATAAAGAGCTATTTCAGCATTCCTTAAAGCAGGGGTACACATGCAGTCGCCCAATACATTCTTTACGAACACTGTACTTCCTGCACCTAAAAATGTTATTTTTATCATCATATCCTCTCCTTCTTATGATCCCTAATATCAGAATCTATCCTTGTTTAATCGTTGAATTTATTATATAATGACAGCAATCATTAAGATATGATAATTGTGTGAACCTCACACGACTAAAGTCACGTGCTTCATGGATCACTCCACAAATTTCCTGCTTCCCAGACCTCGCAACCTACTATCTCCACAGGCGTTAATTTCCGTAGTCCCTACGGTATTTTCT
>Ga0153922_1001029_pt1 | contig 10182 bp, 7 predicted proteins | sample TSNJ006MetaG_FD_104723 | JGI IMG/M metagenome (GOLD analysis project Ga0153922, IMG submission 104723) | Attine ant fungus gardens microbial communities from New Jersey, USA - TSNJ006 MetaG | ecosystem: Host-associated > Fungi > Mycelium > Unclassified | place: USA: New Jersey, Brendon T. Byrne...
CCGAGCACCACCGCGAGCAACATCGACAGGACGGTGAGCTGGATGGTGTTCCATGCTGCTATTGAGATCCGTTGGTCAAAAAGGTATTTCCAGTAGGTCGACCAATGGTAATCCGGGTTAGTGGCCGCGCCGTACAGAAAGAGCGCGACCAAAACGATGATGACTACCGCCGACACCCACCGCCAAGGATGCCGCAGCGGAACAGCATCGATCGTGGATGCCTGCAGGTCCTCAGCAGTCACGGTCAGCTAACGGCGCTGTTGATCGCCGGCTTGTCGATCGCACCGTCCTGGACGCTCCAGTTGGCCACGATCGTCTTGTAACCACCGGTTTGTATCACGTTGTCGAGCGCTCTGAGAAGCGCCTGGCCCAGCGGGGAACCTTTCTGAATGGCCCATCCGTACGGTGCGGTCTTGAACAGCGCGCCGGCCGCCTGCAGTTTGCCTCCGCTGTCCTTGATCGCAGACACCGTGACCGGGTAGTCGGCTGTCATCGCGTCGGCCTGTCCGACCATCACAGCGTTGGTCGCGGCATCCTGCCCCGGGAACTTCAGGACATTGATCGCAGGCTTGCCCGCATGCACGCACGCTTGATTCTTGGCCGGCAATTCATCGGTGTCCTGCACCGTTGCTGTCTGCACCGCAACCTTGAGCCCGCACGCGTTGTTCGGATCGATCTGCGAACCGGACCGCTGCGCCCATTGCGATCCCGCCTCGAAGTAGTCGACGAAGTCGACCTGCTCTTCTCGTTTCTTGTTATCCGTAAAGGACGACATCCCCATGTCGAAGGAACCGCCCTGAATCGACGGGATGATGTTGTCGAACCCCGATTCCCGGTATTCGGGTGTCACGCCAAGGACTGCGGCGACCGCATTGAGAAGGTCGACATCGAAGCCGATGATCTTTCCGTTGGGATCCTTGTACTCGTTGGGCTTGTACGTCGGATCTGTGCCGACGACCAACTTGCCGGACTGCTTGATCTTGTCGGGCAACAGGTTCGCGATCTCATCGACTTTGCTCGGCTTCACCGCAGTTGTGCTGGTACCCGGCCCTGAGCTCTCGGTGTTGTGCGCACAACCGTTCAACGCCAACGCGGCTGAGGCGACGATCGCCCCAGCCATCAGCCACCCGCGTGATCTCCTCATCGGCTCTTCTCTCTCGCGTCGGGGCCGTCGACGTACCGACGCTAACGACCATAGATCCGGCTCGCAGCGCCGGTAACCGGAACAGTAACGAGCGTCAGGTTGCCCGACCAGGTAATGACGCCAGCGAAAAAAACCTCATCGGCTCGCCGGCATTGTGAAAGACTTTTCGCATGGCTGCTCCCGAACGTCCGAAGCTCCTCAAGCACCTTTGGATATCGACGCTCGTGTCCGGTGTGCTAGCGGTGATCCTGGGTGTCCTCGTGACCATTCACCCGGGGAACGCCGTGTGGGTCGCGGCGATCTTCCTGGGCGCCTACCTGCTGGTAAGCGGTATCGCGCAGGTGATCTTTGCGTTCAGCCTGCATGTGTCCGCCGGCGGACGAGTGATGTTGTTGATCAGTGGCGCGGCATCGCTGGTCCTTGCCGTGCTGGCGTTTAAGGACCTCGGTGACGAATCCCCGTTGGCGATCCTTCTGCTCGCGATCTGGATCGCGGTCGGCTTCATCTTCCGGGGTGTGAGCACCACCGCATCGGCGATCAACGACCCCGCCATGCCCGGGCGTGGGTGGGCTATCTTCTTCGGCATCATCACCATTCTCGCGGGCATCGTCGTGATGGCTTCGCCCATCAGTTCACTACTGATCTTGGCGTGGGTCGTCGGCATCTGGCTCATCGTCATCGGCGTTTTCGAGATCGTTTCCGCATTCGGCATCCGCACTGCGTCGAAAAAGGTTGATGACGTTGTAGAAAGTCGTGCGCCTGCGGAAGGCTAGGCCCCGTGACCGGACCCACTGACCAACCGCAAACCCCGCCGCCATGGGGTCAGCCGCCCAGTGGCGGTTACCCACCGCCGCCCATGCCGTACGGCTACCAGGCGCCGGCACCGATGGGGCCCCGTAACGGGCTTGGCATCGCGGCGTTGATACTCGCGATCGTCGGGCTGCTTCTCTGCTGGAGCGTCGTCGGCGGCGTCATTGTCGGCATCTTCGCGGCGCTGATGGGCTTCATCGCGCGAGGACGCGTCAAGCGAGGTGAAGCCGACAACGGCGGAGTCGTGATCGCGGGTATCGTCCTGGGATTTCTGTCGATCTTGGCCGGTCTGGCGTTCATCCTGATCTGGGCTTTCTTCTGGATAGACGTGCTCAACGGCAGCGACTACTTCACCTGCATGAACAAGGCGGGCCAGGACACCACCGCACAACAGCAATGCACCGACCAGTTCCGTCAACATTTGGAAACCAAGTTCAGCGTCACGCTCACGACCCAGCCGTAGCGCCAGCCCTACAGATGGCGTCGACGCGGCATGAACTCCAGGCACAACAGCACGACGGCTGCCGGCATAATGTGGCGCCAGGACAACAGCACATAACGCCGCTCGCCGAGCGCATGGAACTTCCTCAGATATCGGTACAGGGATTCCAGCGCGATCAGTGAATTAAAGAGATGAACCGCGTGGTAGGTCAATTCTTGTAGCCAGTTACGGTTCTTGTTGCAGAAGATCTCGGGAAATGCGGCGAATGCCAGCGAAACATGCTGGCCGCCAGCTGCTTTCGTTTCCCCGATCATGTCGACGCTGAGGCGCTCGTCGATGCCGTTGGGGGCGCCGGGCCGCCGCCACGGCACATCGAGAGTGACCTCCCGGCCGCCGTCCGCCGTCGCGTACCTGTGAAAGCCCTGCACCACTCCGAAGCGGTCACGGGCGATGATCAGCCGAATGCCCGGGTAGCGGCGTTCGAGTGCAGCGTCGAGGATCATCGAGAATCCCCGCTCCGTGTGCGCACCGCTGTGCGATGCGTACAGGACCTCGGCCAGTTCCGCCTGCAGCGCATCGTCGACCTCCTGCTCGTCGACCACCTCGGTGGTGATTCCGACGTTGTGGGTGCGCTGCACGGCCTGGCGCAAGTTTCGATACTTGCGCCCCACCATCTCAAACGACCGCACGTCGATTACGACATCACGCCCGGCCGGCACACCGAGCATCGCCTGGCCGACCGCGGCATCGTTGCACCACAACGCCTTCCGCCCCTCGCTGCAGAGGAGCACGATGATTTGCCAGCCGCGGGAATGGCACATTGCAACGAAGTCGGCAACGAGTTCCGGGAATTGGTCTTCGTCGCCGATCGGGTCACCGCTTACCACAGCGAAGCCCATGCGTGTGCGATATGCGATCGCTGCGGTGCCTTCGGCGTTGAAGTGATAGCTCTTGAGCGACTGCATCGCGAACGGCGCCAGCGGATCGCCCCGCGTCGCGTTCACCAGACCCCACACGCGCGGCAAATCGTCGGGCCGGCGCCGAGATGTGGTCGGCCACATCAACACCCACGCCGCGCCGGCGATCAGCACGCTGGCGGTGAGGTTATACGACAAAAGGTGTGCGGCCAGGCCGATGATCAGCACAACCATCGCAGCGGTGGCGTGAGCGGCTGTCACCGGGCGCCCGAGGAAGATTCCACGCGCAATCAGTGCTACCGCGCTGAGAATGGTCAGCGACCATCCCAGCCGGCTCGCGGCGTCCCACTCGGGATGGTCGTGGTTGCGGGCGAGCAGGGCAACGAGCCAGCAAAACAGGCTCAGGACGGCCAAGGCACCAATCCACCGCGCCGCTGCCCTGTCAACATTGACGACAACACGCTCGCGGGCGCGGACCTTTGCGATTTTGACAGGCTCCGCCATCAACTTTGAGGTTACGCCCGGTCAGGGCTCCGAGCGGGGAAGTACTTCACGATTCCTTCCTGTACGACGGTCGCGATGAGCGCGCCGTGCCGGTCGAAGAAGTGGCCGGTGCCCAGTCCTCGGGAATCCGCCGCCACCGGCGACGTCGTCGAATACAACACCCAGTCGTCGAAGTTCACCTGCCGGTGAAACCACACCGAATGGTTGACGGTGACCGCGAATATCCGGTCGAACCCCCAAGACAGGCCGTGCGTGGTGATGATCGAGTCGAGCACTGTGGTGTCCGACGAGTACACCATCGCGGCGGTATGCAGCAACGGATCCTCAGGCATCGTGCCGTCGGCTTTCATCCACACTCGGTTGTAGGGCAGCCGGCCTCCATTCCTACGCATTACCCACGCGGGATCGTTGGTATACCGCCATTCGATGGGCCGCAGAGCGTTGACGAACCCGGGCACGACCTTCTCGTAGCCGCGAAGCAGTTCTGCGATGGGCGGAACCGTCTCGGGTTCGGCGACCTCGGGAGCGTTGACACCATGCTCCAACCCAGGACCACCGGAAAGGTACGAAACCATGGCAGATGCGAGCAGATTGCCGTCCTGCATGGCGTCGACGCGTCTGTTTGCGAATCGGCGCTCATCGCGCAGGTTCGCGACCCGGTATTCAATGTCGGCGCTCGGGTCACCGCCGCTGATGAACGTCACCGTCAGTGCGGCGGGCGGTAGGTCAATGGTCACAGTGCGAGTGGCGGCGACAAGCGCTTGTGCCATCAACTGACCGCCGAACGTGCGGACGGGGGTTTTCTCGGGGTGGGAGCCGGTGAAGGTGTTCTCGCCGACTTCCTGCAGGTCGAGCGTGCCTAACAGCTGCTCAAAATCGGAACCCAAGAACGCTCCCTACAGGTCTTCCTCTCCGATCCGGTGAACGTGGATCAGGTTGGTTGAGCCTACTGTGCCGGGCGGCGCGCCCGCGACGATGACCACCAGGTCGCCACGTTTGTAGCGGCCCATCTCGAGCAGCGACTTGTCCACCTGGCGGATCATGCCGTCGGTGCTTTGCATGTGCGGCACGATGAACGTCTCGGTGCCCCAGGTCAGCGCCAGCTGGCTGCGGACTTCGGGGCGGTCGGTGAACGCGAGCAGCGGCAACGGAGTGTGCAATCGGGCGAGGCGGCGCACGGTGTCACCCGACTGGGTGAACGCCGCCAGCGCCTTGGCGTCCAGCCGCTCACCTATGTCGCGGGCCGCATACGAAATCACGCCGCGCTTGGTGCGCGGCACGTGGGTCAGCGGAGGCGCGGCGGTGGAGTTCTGCTCGACGGCCGCGATGATCCGCGACATCGTCCTGACCGCCTCGATCGGATGCTTGCCCACCGACGTCTCCCCCGACAGCATGACCGCATCAGCACCATCAAGCACCGCGTTCGCGACATCGGACGCCTCGGCACGGGTGGGTCGCGAGTTTTCGATCATCGACTCCAGCATCTGCGTCGCGACGATCACCGGTTTCGCGTTTTCCCGTGCCATCTGAATCGCGCGCTTCTGAACCAGCGGCACTTGCTCCAGCGGCAACTCGACGCCCAGATCGCCACGGGCGACCATCACCGCGTCGAACGCCAGCACGATCGCCTCCAGGTTGTCGATCGCCTCTGGCTTCTCCAGCTTGGCGACGACCGGAACCCGGCGGCCGACCCGGTCCATCACGTCGTGTACCCGCTCGATATCGGCCGGTGACCGGACGAACGACAGCGCCACCAGGTCGATGCCCAGCCGCAACCCGAACTCCAAGTCTTCGATGTCTTTCTGCGACAGAGCGGGCACCGAGACGTTCATGCCGGGCAGCGACAGACCCTTGTTGTTGGACACCGGGCCGCCTTCGGTGACCGTGCACACCACATCGTCGGCCTCGACGGTTTTGACGACCAGTCCGACCTTGCCGTCGTCGACGAGCAGGCGGTCCCCCGCCTCGGCATCCTCGGCGAGATGCTTGTAGGTGGTCGACACCCGGTCGTGCGTGCCGTCGCAGTCCTCGATGGTGATCCGCACGGTGTCGCCGGTCTGCCAGAAGGCATGTCCGGCAGCAAAACGGCCGAGCCGGATCTTCGGCCCCTGCAGATCTCCGAGAACACCGACCGCGCGGCCGGTGCTGTCCGACGCGGCGCGGACGCGGTCGTAGGCGGCCTTATGGTCGACGTGCTCGCCGTGACTGAAGTTCATGCGGGCGACATCCATCCCCGCTTCGACGAGCGCCAGCACCTTTTCATCAGAACTGGTGGCCGGACCCATTGTGCAGACGATCTTTCCGCGTCTATTCACGAATTCCGAGTCTAGTCGCGGTTGATGTTCTTCACACCACAGCCACGGGCGGCTACACCACAGCCAGCGGCAGCAGGGAGGGCCGAACCGGCGCGGGAAGATCCGACTCTCCCATCAGGTACGCATCGACGCCGTGCGCGGTGCTACGGCCCTCAGCAATCGCCCACACGATCAGTGACGCTCCCCGATGGGCATCGCCGCAGACAAACACACCGGGCGCGGCGGTCTGCCAGTCCCCTCCGCACGACAACGCGCCCCTGCGGTCGAGGTCCAGTCCCAACCCGGCCAGGAGGGGCATGTGCTCCACACCCTCGAATCCGATGGCGAGCAGCGCCAGATCACAGGGCAACTCGAGAGTCTCGCTAACCGGGGTGATCGTGCGGCGGCCGCCCCCATCGCGACCGACGCGTACCTCGGCGACCTCGATTGCCCGCAGGTCACCGCGCTCGTCGCCGCAGAACCGCTGGACAGCGACCTCAAAACGGCGCAGGCCACCCTCGGCGTGAGCCGGCGATGTGCGCAGCACCATCGGCCAGGTCGGCCACGGCGTCCGAATTTCGTCGCGATTCTCGGGCGGCTCCGGGTTGTAGTCGAGTTGGGTCACCGACAGGGCGCCCTGCCGGTGCGCGGTACCAAGACAGTCGGCGCCCGTGTCACCGCCGCCGATGATCACCACATGCTTACCCGCGGCGGAGATCGGCGACGGGCCATCGCCCTCGCATTCTCTGTTCGCAGGGACGAGATGGTCCATCGCCAAATGCACGCCCGCGAGGTCGCGGCCTTCCACGTCATAATCCCGAGCGCGCAACGCGCCGACGGCAAGCACGATTGCGTCGTGCTGCTCGCGCAGGGCGTCCACCGCAAGGTCCACACCGACCTCACAGTCGGTGACGAAGCGCGTCCCTTCTGCGCGCATCTGCGCCAATCGTTGGTTCAGCGCCGCCTTCTGCATCTTGTATTCGGGGATGCCGTAACGCAGCAGACCGCCAAGCCGATCGTCACGCTCATAGACGGTCACCACGTGACCTGCGCGCGTGAGCTGTTGCGCCGCCGCAAGTCCCGCGGGTCCCGAACCCACCACGGCGACCCTCTTGCCCGTCGCGATCGCGGCGGGCTGGGGTGTGATGGCGCCCCGTTGCCAGGCGTGGTCGACGATCGTGTTCTCGATCCGCTTGATCGTGACGCTCCCCTCGGTCCGGTCCTCGCCGATTGACAGCACGCACGCCGCCTCGCAGGGTGCCGGGCAGAGCCGGCCGGTGAACTCGGGGAAGTTGTTGGTTGCGTGCAGGCGCTCGCTGGCGGCATCCCAGCGGCCACGTCGCACCAGGTCGTTCCACTCAGGGATGAGGTTGCCCAACGGACAGCCGGCAGTTCCGGAGTGGCAGAACGGCACTCCGCAGTCCATGCAACGACGCGCCTGCTGCGACACCTCGGCGGCCCGCTCCTGCGGGTTCTGGCGTTCGTACACCTCGCGCCAATCGCCAACCCGCTCGTCGACGGGCCGCTTTTGGGCCTCCACCTTCCGCACCTTCAGGAACCCCGTCGGGTCAGCCACGGCTGGCCTCCATGATCGCGGTGTCAACGTCTCGGCCTTCGGCTTCTGCCATCCGGGTGGCCGCCAGCACCCGCTGGTAGTCGGCGGGCATGATCTTGGTGAATTGCGCACTGCGCCTTGGCCAATCGGACAGCACCGAGCGCGCGACGGTGCTTCCGGTGTAGCGGGCGTGGTTGGCGATCACCTGACGCAGCCAGGCAAGATCCTCCTGGTCCAGGCGTTGCAGTTCGACCATGGTGGTGTTGACCTTGGCGTCATTCAGCCCGAGCACGTACGCAATGCCGCCCGACATGCCGGCAGCAATGTTGCGGCCGGTCTGGCCGAGCACCACGACCCGACCGCCGGTCATGTACTCGCAAGCATGGTCTCCGACGCCCTCGGCAACGGCGAGCGCGCCCGAGTTGCGAACGCAGAAGCGTTCTCCGACGCGACCGCGTAGATACACCTCGCCGGACGTGGCGCCGTAAAGCAGCGTGTTGCCCGCGATGACGTTGTCCTCCGGCACGAACAGCACGTCCGCAGGCGGTTTGACGATGATTCGGCCGCCCGAAAGCCCCTTGCCGACATAGTCATTCGCATCGCCGGTGAGTTCGAGGGTGATTCCGGGTGGCAGGAACGCGCCAAGGGATTGGCCCGCCGAACCGGTCAGCGTGACGTGGATAGTGTCATCGGGCAAGCCCTGCGCCCGGTAGCGCCGCGTCACCTCCGCGCCCAGAAGCGTCCCGACCGTGCGGTTGACATTGCGGACCGGCAGCTCCAGCCGCACCGGGTGCGCGTCCTCCAGCGCCCCTTCGGCCAGCGCGACGAGAGTTTGGTCCAGCGCCTGGTCGAGCCCGTGGTACTGGTCGCGCAATTTGCGCCGCTGCGTCAACCGCGCACCGTGCCTGTCGGTGGGCACGGCGAAGATCGGCGACAGGTCCAATCCCACACTCTTCCAGTGCGCCACGCCCTTGGCGGTGTCGAGCATCTCCGCGTGGCCGACCGCCTCGTCGACGCTGCGGAAACCGAGGTCAGCGAGGTAACGACGGATGTCCTCGGCGATGAACCGGAAGAAGTTCTCGACGAACTCAGGCTTGCCGTTGAACCGCGCGCGAAGTTCGGGGTTCTGGGTGGCAACACCCACCGGGCACGTGTCGAGGTGACAGACCCGCATCATGACGCAGCCGGCGACGACTAGCGGTGCCGTCGAGAATCCGAACTCCTCGGCCCCGAGCAGCATTGCGACCACCACGTCACGCGCTGTGCGCATACCCCCGTCTGCCTGAACCGTGATCCTGTCGCGCAAACCGTTGAGCACCAGCGTCTGCTGCGCGTCCGCCAGCCCGATCTCCCACGGCGCACCGGCATGCTTCAGCGACGTCAGCGGCGCAGCGCCGGTGCCGCCGTCATGGCCGGAAATCAGTACGACGTCGGCGTGTGCCTTCGACACCCCCGCCGCGACGGTCCCGACGCCGACCGAACTGACGAGCTTCACGTGAACGCGCGCCTCGGCATTGGCGTTCTTCAGGTCGTGGATCAGTTGTGCAAGGTCCTCGATCGAGTAGATGTCATGGTGCGGCGGCGGCGAAATCAGGCCGACGCCCGGAGTCGAATGGCGCGTCTTGGCGATGTTCGGGTACACCTTGAAACCGGGAAGCTGGCCGCCCTCACCAGGTTTCGCGCCCTGCGCCATCTTGATCTGGATATCGGTGGCATTGACCAGATAGTCGCTCGTGACGCCGAACCGGCCGGAGGCGACCTGCTTCACCGCGCTGCGCCGGTACGGGTCGTAGAGACGGTCGACGTCTTCACCGCCCTCACCGGAGTTTGATCGACCGCCGATGTTGTTCATCGCGACGGCCATGGTCTCGTGAGCCTCGGCCGAGATCGAGCCGTAACTCATTGCCCCGGTGTTGAACCGGCTGCAGATCGACTCGACCGACTCGACTTCGTTGAGCGGAACCGGCGGCCTGAGTCCCTTCCTGAATTCGAACAATCCACGCAGCGTGCCGCCCTCGCGGGAAAGTCCGTCGACCTCCTCGCTGTACTGGCGAAAGATGTCGTCGCGTCCCGTACGGGTCGAATGCTGAAGCAAGAACACCGTTTCTGGGGTGAAAAGATGCAGTTCGCCCTCACGTCGGAACGCGTACTCGCCGCCGACGTCGAGTCGGCGGTGCACTCGCTCGGTGGGATTGTCCGGGTAGGCCCGGCGATGGCGCTGCCTGACCTCCTCGGCGATGACGTCGAGACCGACGCCGCCGAGCTTGCTCGTGGTCCCGGTGAGGTACTCGTCGACCATCGCGGTGTCGAGGCCGATGGCCTCGAACCCCTGGGCGCCCGTGTAGGACGCGACGGTGGAGATACCCATCTTGCTCATCACCTTCATCACGCCTTTGCCAAGCGCGGTGAGGTAGTTGCGCACGGCGGCGCCGTTCTCGATGCCGGTGAGCTCGCCTTCGTGGATCAGGTCCTCGATCGACTCGAAGGCCAGATACGGGTTGACCGCCGCCGCGCCG
>Ga0153922_1001030_pt1 | contig 10180 bp, 9 predicted proteins | sample TSNJ006MetaG_FD_104723 | JGI IMG/M metagenome (GOLD analysis project Ga0153922, IMG submission 104723) | Attine ant fungus gardens microbial communities from New Jersey, USA - TSNJ006 MetaG | ecosystem: Host-associated > Fungi > Mycelium > Unclassified | place: USA: New Jersey, Brendon T. Byrne...
ATGGCATGTTCACGGCCGGTGCGTTATCCAACAAAACTCAGCTAGGCCAAGGAAGCTGGATCTCGCGGCAGGCCCAATCTCTGAGTCCAATTTCTTTGTTTGGGAAACGTTGATTGCTGGGCCTCAGGATACACCCTTCGTGAGTCGACTAGTGCTATCACTGAACATTCAATCATATCACTTTGTCCCATAGGAGGGCGGTATCTTTGCCGCGAAGCTCACCTTTGTGCGCTCAGTTTCTCCAGATCCACTCCTTTTCAAATTTCACTCTCTGAATTCTGCTTATTTGAAAATAGCCGAATGACTATCCACTATCACCCTTCAAGATGAAGTTTGAACCTCCTCTATTCCATCCCAATAGTAAGTTTCAGATCCACGATTGAGTAGCTGAACTTGAAGCATCCACTTTGAGAAGTTTACCCCGACGGGAATGTTTGCATCTCAATCCTTCACACGCCGGGCGACGATCCCACAATGTATGAATCTGCCTCTGAGCGATGGAGCCCCGTTCAGAGCGTTGAAAAAGTCATCTTGAGCGTGATTTCAATGTTAGCAGGTCAGCAAAACCCTTCTCCATGCCTATCTACGTCACACCAATCTTACTTCTGTTTTTAGAACCCAACCTCGAAAGCGGAGCCAACATAGATTGTTGCAAGCTCTATCGAGAGAACAAAGCTGAATATGAAAGGATTGTGAGACGATCGATTAAAGAACAGTTAGGACTGTGAACAAGTTTAGACACCAAGCAGCACAACAAGGAGGCATTATTCATAGATGCTTCCATGGAGATGTCTCCAGTTACCTTGGCCAATCATCTGCCATAGCTACACATCTCACTCTATACTCTGTTGCATCTCACGTCCGATTCAGATTGATGTCTTATAGGCTATAATGGGTCTATGCTATATTCTGTTGTTAGCTTACGAGTGTGGGAGTCGTACTGGCAAACATGTATCAAGTCTCCAAGCTGCACTCACTCAGGTCAGGGTGCCTGGGGGATGATAATCAAACGATATTCGTACACTGGGCCTGAGAGGGATAAAAGTACACGGACTATGCAATATCAGATGTTAATGGAGATGAGATCACTATGCATCATCTAAGATAAGTCGAGGAACAATGTTCATAGCCATCAACTAAGGAGACTCGAATATCAGTCTACGCAAAATCTGAGACAGGATTGGACAGCCCACCTCTTGGAATAATAACTTGGCAGCATATGGGATCGTCAACGACGACATCTTTTTGGAACTCTTGCAGTAAGTACACCACCCGTTGTAGCCCATCAAACCACATTGCTGACAGGCATTAACTTCAAAGATATCTGATGAAATCATTAGCCGTTCCAACAGCAGCTGGGTGGCTCCATAACCGATTAAACAATCTCGTTCCATCTCTCCCAAACGCAATCCGCCTTCTCGGGATCGCCCCTCTGTCGGTTGTCGCGTCAGAGTTGCACGCGGTCCCCTATGGGTTGAAGCTCACAATCAGTACCATTAGAATGAAAAGATAAAAAGCCATCTTGGAGATTCATTGGATTGGTGTAAGAGACTCACCTGGCTCGAGCGTGCATCTTGTCCATGACCATATGTTCTATCATAACGAATCCATAATCAAGCTGTAAATGCTTGCAAAGGTATTTACTCACTCAATTTCTGTTGAACATCAGACAATTAGTTTATACTCGTGACCATGAGAGGTCGCGTAGCTGCTTACCTGATAATATATGGGCCCAAAGTACACATAGGCCTCGAGAGGCTCGCCAGTGATGCCACTTGTCAACATATCCTTCCCTGCGTAACTAAAACCATTGTCAATAAGAATTCGACTCATGTCTTCGACCTTAGGATATCAGCACTCTCTGTTAGTTATGGAAGATCAGGTCAGAGTGTCATATTGTCTTTACTTTTGAACCCCCAAAAGCCGTGCCATATTGAAGTTTTCCTGTCAATACACCTGCCTGTCAACATATACTTCAAGTAAGTGGGATATGTTGCGTATGCGAGAATAAAGGAAAGTTCATGACGTGCCTTTCCCGCTAATAGTTCTATCATCTTACCAACCGTCATGCGCGACGGGAATCCGTGGGGATTCATGATTGTATCTGCATGTCAGCTCTAGCATCTCATTCCCTAGACATAATAAATTGTGGCTGAGCTTACCAGGATTGATTCCTTGGTCATTGAATGGCATATCCTCTTGGTTTACAATCAATCCACAAACACCCTTCTGACCGTGCCTTGAGCTAAACTTGTCGCCCAATTCTGGGCGCCGTGTTTGTCGAATAAGAACCTTGATCAAAGTCTGCTCATTCTCGGTGTCCGTAATCATGACCTTGTTGATATGCCCAGCAACAGGACTCTTGTAAGTCATTGGCGTATTTTTGTAAGGCACAGAAGCGGCTTGTCCAGTAAACGAATTGTCCGATGCATTCGTCGGTGATTGCTTGTTTACATAGATGTCGCCTGGGTCAACTCGTTCACCTACACCGGCAAGACCATCGGACTGTATGATGTCGTATCGTTTTTGTACCGCACCACTTTCGTCGAGAGGAGCATCGGCAAGACGATCAAAGCTGAATGCTGCATCCTCAGAATCCTATCCGGATGCTATGAAGTGACCTATTACTCACGTTCCATTGGGATATTTCCGTATCAACGTTGCATTTTTCCGAAGGACCTGACAACGTCCGTAGCCTCGGTCCAAGCTAGCCTAATGATTTGTCAGGGATCCGAAGTAAAAGGAATAGAGATGGCCCACCTTGTTCAAAATCAGCGCATCTTCGATATCATACCCAGAATAGCTCATCACAGCGACTGTCGCATTCTGTCCTGCAGGCAGCTTGTCGTATCCAATCAGTTCGATTGTCTTCGTTTTGACCATTGGCTTCTGTGGATACACACTCAGGTATAAGAGTGTGTCAATCCGATTGAATTGATTGTATCCGATTGCTCCAATAGCTTGTTTACCCATGGCACATTGATACGTATTACGAGGAGACTGATTGTGATGGGGGTAGGGAATGAGCCCAGCAACGGCACCTAAAAGGGTGAAAGGCTCGATCTCAAGATGTGTTGTTTGAAAAGTGATGTTAGATTCGTAGAGAGCGATATAAGCATCATTCTCTTCATTTACATCGAGGTATTCAACAAGCCCCTTTCGTAGGAAATCATTGAAGACGAGTGTCTTTTCTTTGAGTTGCTAATTGAAAATTGTCAGGCCATAATTTCTAGACTTTGATAGATGCATGACCCAAAAAGAACGAAGTCCAAGATGTTCTCCAGCTTAGATTCTTGGCAGGGCCAGATCTGAAGGCAATGGTTGAAACCCCTCAGAAAGCTCACCTTTATATGTTCCGAAGTCACCTTCGGGACTGCTTTTTCTACTATGATCATCGGCCGGCAAATACGCCCTCCGTCACTCGCAATGTGCACAGCTCGGTGATGGTGGTTGACATAGATGCTAACGAATTCGCTGAACTTGTTGCATCTGCGGAGCTTTCGAAACTGGGCTACGAAGCGCGCTGGATGTCGTGTAAGGCCGATGATGGTTCCGTTGACGTTGACGACGAAAGTGTTTGGTCCATAAATCTCCGTCCCCGTTGCCAATCGAATATCTAGATAGTATGAGTGTCACTGGGATCACTTGCTAATATAGTGACTTGCCTTCAACACCGAGCATGAATGCCAATTGTATTATTGGTTCTTCCTCAACATCAGTGGTAATGTGAGTCATCAATGCCAGATTTTTGACCAGTCCACATGCCTCTCCCTCTGGCGTATCACTTGGACAAAGCACTCCCCACTGGCTGGGCTGTAACGCCCGGGGACCACTTACTTTCCTCGTCTTCTCAAATTGTGAAGAAATGCGGGTCATCATTCCAAGGGCCGAAATGAAACTCAGGCGGCTCAGAACATGAGTAACACCTGCTCGCTCCATCTTGAATCGTTTGAGTGACCAGTTACCTGTCGATATAGCGCGTACAAATCCAGCCGTCAGGTGGTCACCCTGAAACTGCATTGTATTATATGCATCAAACTCGGTTGTTCGGGACGGTTTCTTAAGAACTTTATCTATAGCGCTCTTCAAGTTAGAGTTATAAGTCTTGAACAGATCCTCAAAGAGTAATGCCAATAACTGTCCGGCACTAGGGGATAAATATCCGTCAGTCAGCATTTGAACAAGGGAACACTTGTTTCAAGGACTTAGGAACCCACTCACAGTTCCAAACGCTTATTACCGACATAGTCGCGATCATCGACCATGTTTTCATCGTTCATAGCCATTAGAACACGCCGGGTCATGGTGGCGACAAATATGGCTTTGGGTCTCAGGTCAAGACCGCTGACTGGTACGTGTGCTAACACGATGGTTGCAAGAGCTTCTAAAGCCTCCTCCCACGCAGGCCGCCGAGGCCCCACAACTCGTCTGTTGACCTTCACTCTTGTTCCAATATAGTCCAATGCTTGTTGCCTGGTGAACACGCCAAGCTTTGCAGCATCTTCGAGATTAGCAGAAAATGCGATCTTGTATGCTTCTGTGTTTCCGGCCGTGAGTAGAAGAATCTCCTTGTCTGACTGGACACCGAGTGCTTTTAATGCGATGACGATGGGCACATCCTCATGGATAGAGTTGTGACGGAGATAAATCCTGCCTTTTTTTGTGGCTACATAGGTTTTAGATTTGAGGCCGCCATGTGTTGATCTGTAGTTAGTTCAAAAGGTGGTGACTATTGAAACCAACTGAGAAGATGGAGAGCTCGTACGATGTGCATGATGCCTGGACGACTCCCTTCACGCCATCAGTTTCTACAATGATACGATTCTTGCTAAGCTGCTCTTGTACCAGAATAACTTTCTCTGTACCCTTCACCACAAAATAGCCACCAGGATCCAACGGACATTCCGACATTCGAGCGAGTTCGGACTCGTTTTTGCCGGTCAGAACACATTTCTTACTCCGCAACATAATTGGAAGCCTCCCGATATTAACATTTCGTTGAACGATGTTCTTCCCTCTAGTATATTGGATAGTGACAATGATGGGGGCACTGTACGTCGTATCTCGCAATCGACATTCGTGAGGTGTAACCTTCTTCTCGACTGTCTCCATCTCATTCCTATCGGGAAATTCAACATTTATGTCAGTGTATTTGAGCCAAAATCGAGGGTCCACGTCGGAAGTTATCCTATTATTGGCTTTTACAATACTCTTGATGTCAGTGTCCACAAAATAGTTGAATGAGTCAATGTGTTGCTTGACGAGGCCTTTTACTTGTAAGAAAAATGGAAGGAGCAGCCACTTATCCTGATATGTCATTGTCTCTATTAAGCAACGTTCCAAAATCAACCGGAAAGCAAAAGCAAGACAGACCTCAACAGCCTTGACCGGCTGCGTCAATCCCAGTTCTTTTGGCAAAGGCTGACGGAACTGAGCTCTATCTGTTTTCTCATAGCCATGTGAGTACATGGTTCTGATAGAAGAAATCCCGTCCGCCCTGACTAAGGACGAGTTGAGGAGAGTAATTAAATTTCAAGATATCTGTGGGCAATAGCCATGTCACACATCACACTTTAAGATAAAGTGTTTTTTTGATCAACAATTTATTACGCAGTGCACGAACGTCCGCAGAATATGCGCAGGAGTGATATTACCAACGAATTATGAAGATATGCTTCAACAATACTTGTCAAAATCAAGGACTTGGCCGCCAAAATAACTGACCAGCATATGACGTCAATTTTCGGGGAACTATTGCCCACTTCAAAAAGCAAAGTCATCTCCTTTTTCAGTGAAACAGGCTTTTTTTTTTGAATCATCAATTATAAAGCCAACTACTCTAAATACAAATGAGCAGGAGGCAATCGGGGGCGCGGTGGCAGACCCTGCAGCATGTGTTGTAAGTATGCTTCCTAAGTACCAACTATGTAGTAGCCTAGGCAGCGAAGAATGAGAAAACTACACTAAATGACAGACTCTTTACCTCCAAATATCTGCCTTCTGAAAACATTTATCCACCTAAAGACCTCCCCGCCCCTTCCATTTGCGATATCCATCGCCCCACCCTAGCCTTTAGCCCCTGTCATAGAACTTGATCGTCATGGAACAATCCCATTTGGGATCAGGTGACATACACCGAGACGAGTATTCTGGTCAAACCCCTTTTCAAGGGTACCAGTGACTCCCCCAGGAGCATTCCATCCTGAGAGAGCTCAAATCAGTTCATCTTTGTACCTACCATGCCCTAATATACTTCCCAAAGGTGATACCTGGATTTTGTAGAGGAACACGTGTATTTGTGGTGAGCTATAGGGAGCTCTTCCGTATGGGTGTCGTTCAGTGACAGTGTTCGTAGGATTCTTTTTGAGGATGGATTCCCTCCAGCCATTAGTTCAGCCCCCAGATGGTGCCCCTTCCAGCCTCAGTAAAGAGCGGTGCAAAGAGAACATGCTGTGGTAGTCATGTCCCCAGTGCATGAGTAAATGCACAAATGTGCTGCCCCAAAGGACAATGAGAAGTAAGATGGATGGGTGACGTTATAACAATATTAGTGAGAGGCTTTAGGTAGAGTACGACCCCTGGGGCAAGATGACCCCAGAGGATGGTGATGGTAAAAGGACGAGTGAAACAGGCTTGATTGAACACGCTAATTTTTGTCTTATTCCTCGTCTATGGACTATATCATATCCTAGTCTAGAGAATGCACGGTCTTCTGCGAACAGCTTTGGGCTGTAGTAAAGAGACAAAGAGGTTTCCCGGCATAGTTTCCGACCTTCAGGTGCTTGAATGGTACCACACCTTGTCTGCATAATGTAAAGAATACATCAACATTGGCTTGCGATGCAGTGTGACAAGGTGACATCATGACTAGACGTGCACTTTCTACCGGAAGGCGCGGAGGTGACCCAAAGTCACGTGCATTTATCTTGTATATCAGGTTTCCTCGTCGCTGACCTAGTGCTTTGCACCACTCATTATCGGGAGAGATCGATCGCACCTCCGATGTCTAACTCAACTCCGCCGCGGTCTGTCTCTACATCCGCTCTCACTCTGAAGCGCCAGTTAGCAGAACTCACAAAGAATCCGGTCGAGGGTTTCTCGGCAGGTGCAGTTTCTAATCTCTACATTTCTATCTTTGCTTGACTGCGGTATGCTGTGCAGGCCTTGTTGATGATAGAAATTTCTACGAATGGGAGATTATGATCATTGGGTGGGTGCACCTGTTCTTAAATCATAAGACACTTGTTGACGCTCCCACAGGCCACCCGACACCCTCTAGTATGTTGTGAACTGGTGTTGATACGTCAGTCTTTTAATTCTTGTACAAGTGAAGGTGGCTTTTTTAAGGCACGTCTCCACTTCCCGGAACAATATCCCCTGTTGCCTCCCAAGATGAAGTTTCTCTCAGAAATGTGGCATCCTAGCAGTACGCTTAACAACGCGATAATCTCGTAGACCTGACAAAACTTATTTTTAGTTTATACCGATGGAAATGTGTGCATATCTATCCTGGTTCGTTTCTCCGTGTTTATAGATGGGTTAATGTTGACTTTTGCCAACAGCATGATCCTGGAGAGGATCAGTGGGGATATGAACATGCGTCAGAACGATGGTCGCCAGTACACACTGTTACAACTATCGTGAGTGACCATCAAGTCAAACACGGAGATCAAGATTGATAGTTTCCAGTTGATGAGCGTGATCTCACTCCTTTCTTGTGATCCTCCGGATTGTAACAGCCCTGCTAATGTTGACGCGGCGAAGGACGTTCGAGAGAATATTCAAGGTCTGTGTATCTCTAATATCGCATTGTTTCATGTGGAAAACGGGTTATAGGTTATAGGAAGAAGGTTCGAAGGCTGGCTCGTAAGAGTGCCGAGGAAGCCTTCGACTAGGTATCCTCAGTTGTATCTCACATTTTCTCCATCCACTTGCATGTACTCTCGGTCCACTCATCTATCCTTAGTACTTTCGAAATCGCATTTCCTATCATCACATCCGCCAGAAGAATTATGGCCCAATGCCTACATTGTAACAGTGACAAAGTCACGCGTGATCCAGAATGCAGAATGTTGAGTCAATTTGGGCATACATTAACTGTTTCATCTCATCCCGCCATGTCTGAGAAAGTGTCTCTTTCAAAACGTATAAAATCGATTCTGTGTCGGTCAGAGACTCATTTTGATTGTGGTTGTAGATCCTCTGGTATCTGTCCTTGCTCCTTTAGGTCTGTGAGGCGGCGAATGAATCTCGAGACAACCGCATCTCAATGAATATAGAACCTGATTCGGATCTCGATTTTAATCCTGGTGCATATATCCCAGACGATGTATCGACTCAAAGGCATATCTCTTCAAAAAGGAGAAAACGACGGTCGGAAGTTATGGGAGCTCCACCAAAAAGACCGCTAAAGCGTAGAGGTATGAAGGCTTAGGATTTGTCTGTATGCCAATTATTGATTTGTGAAACCTTTCTAGAGGTCCACATAAACACCCCGGAAGTTCCAAACCAGCTGCTGAGGTACTTCGGTACGTGTCTGGGATTGTGTCTCGTACATTTGTTGCCGAGCTTCAAGATAGCAAAGATAGCAGAAGATCTCAACTCAAGCTCGGAATCAGATCTTGAAGCGGCTGATCAGGCTACAGAAAGTTCTGACTGGGAAGTGAATTCAGAAAGTACCTCACCTGTTGTTTTGAAATCAATCTCAGCACTTTCTAAAGTTCATCCGGACTCATCACGATTGACAAGTCCAAGATCTACACCGCCTGTGCCACAATACCAGGTCACGGACGGCTCATTGACCGGTAGTCTCGGGTCAGTGACAATTGATGAATTTCGCTTACTCTTCGTGTAGAATCAGAATCAGAATCAGACGACGGTATCTCCAAAAATACTTTATGTATGTCCGTCTCTCAATACCCTAGCCTCGCTACCCAATACTTTTTGCAGCATCCGTCAACCCCACTATAGAAACAGACTCTGCGACTGAATCAGAATCAGGAGATGGTAACTTACTTCCCAGTGAGAATATGCAGTCTCCCGTTCAAAGAGCATTTGGTGACCATGTCTACAGTCAACAAACTGAGGAACCTGTCAGCTTCTTGTTCAGGTTCGGCTACCGAGTCTGACACAGATGATGATCTTGGCGGTGTATCTGATGTATGCGGACCTGGCATTGCAATCTGCAATAATTGACTGTCTCTGGACAGGATCTCGAACCACGCCCAGGTTTCCCTTTGGGGCCCGAACAGCAATATCTTGGACCATTAGTCTTAGATGAGGGAACAAAACTACAGGTCCCTGCTTCAATCAATACATTCCTGCGTGATTACCAACGAGAAGGTGTCAAATTCTTTTGGAAACAGTACCAAGAAGGCAGAGGAGGCTTACTTGGTGATGACATGGGCCTAGTGAGTGAGAATCTAATCATTTTGACAATTTGACACATTGCCACTTTCAGGGTAAGCAGAAGCGAGATAGAGATATCAATCATATTCCCATATACCCTTACGACAGGAAAAACTATTCAAGTGATCTCTTTCTTATCGGCCATAATGTGCAAACGTGGTATAGTAACTGACAGGAATCGCCGCCGTAAACACGTCTCTCGGCTACAGGATCTCGCAGCTTGGAAGGAACGGCGCGAACTACCTCCCGCGAACTCTCAATGGCCGACGTGTCTCATCATTGCCCCTAGCACAGTTGTGTCTAATTGGGAAAGAGAATTTATCACTGTGAGATCAGATTATGGTCCATTCAGAAGCTGTCTTAATCCAATCAAACCTAGTGGGGGTATTTCGAAATTGGTTTGTATGTCGGTAGTCGCAAAGAACGGGAGCCAGTAATTCATGACTTCAGGATCGGACGGTTGGATGTCGGTGTGTATGAGCAAATAGGACTATCAGAGACCTTGCTGACGCCGGGATATATTTAGTGGTGACAAGCTTTGACATCGCTCGCAAGGAGATCGACCTTCTTGATAATCTGCCTTGGAGTTGTGTATTTGTCGACGAGGTGCACCGCGTAAAAAATGCATCTTCGAAACTTACACTCGCACTACATCAATTCGCATCTGGCTGTCGATTTGGCTTGACAGGTACCACAATACAGAATTCGTATCAAGAAATGTGGACTATTTTGGACTGGACTAATCCGGGTTATCTGGGAACTTCTCGTCAAT